>LULQ01000562.1_pt1 | contig 15552 bp, 17 predicted proteins | sample 728091 | NCBI WGS metagenome assembly LULQ01 (sample SAMN03860285, study PRJNA289734) | marine metagenome | biome: seawater column; feature: ocean; material: water; isolation source: Red Sea water column Station 149 - depth 10m | place: Saudi Arabia: Red Sea | collected 2011-10-15 | depth 10 m
ATCAATCATGTCTCCCGCGTTTCTTGTTGCGTTGTCCATGGAAGTCATTCTTGCTGCGTGCTCAGACGCAGAGCTTTCAAGAACACTTCTATAAATTTGAGTTAAAAAATTTCTTGGAACCAGATACTCTAAAAGTTCATTTTTATCAGGTTCAAATTCAAAAACGGCATTATTGACTTCACTCTCATCTTCAATGGCTTCTTCATTGCTTAAAGGTATCAACGATTGATATGTAGGCTCTTGTGAAATCGCAGAAACAAACTTATTAAATAGAATAGAAACTTCATCTATTTCGTTACTTTCAAATAGTTCCATAATTTTATTTTTTATTTCCTCAGAAACCTGAAGTTGTCTATCATTAGAGTTTAAATCTTCAAAACTAGCTACAATATCTAAGTCTGTTTTTTTATAAAAACTAGATGCTTTTTTGCCAACAGTCATTATTTTGACAGACTTACCTTGTCCTTGTTGATCACTAATCCATTTTTTTGCGTTTCTAAAAAGATTTGAGTTGAAACCTCCACATAGACCACGGTCAGAGGAGTTAATTATTAAAAGACTAATTTTTGAATTTTCTCTGCCAGTTAATATTTCTGGTAAATCAGAGCTATTTTTAGTATTTCCAGCCAAAGACGAAAGAATGAAACCTAAACTATCTGCGTAGACCCTAGATGACTCAGCTAATTCTTGAGCTCGGCGTAACTTACTCGCAGCTACCATCTTCATCGCAGATGTAATTTTTCGAGTGGATTTAACACTGGAAATTCTATTCTTTAATTCTTTTAAATTTGGCATTAACTATAATTAGCTGTGAATTTTTCTAAATAATCCTCGATTTTTTTATCAGACTCATCGCTGAAATTACCTGTATTATTAATTTCGTCAAAAATATCTGAATGATCGGCACGAAGTCCCTCAAGAAACTTAACTTGAAAATCTGTGATTTTGGATATTTCAATTTTATCCAAGAAACCCCTAACACCAGAGTACAGACTTAAAACTTGATCAGCCACAGACATCGGAACGTATTGATCTTGTTTTAATAGTTCTGTTAACCTCTCACCTCTTGCAAGTAACTGTTTGGTAGAGGCATCAAGGTCTGATGCAAATTGAGAGAAAGCGGCCATCTCACGATATTGGGCTAACTCTAATTTGATTTTACCAGCAACCTTTTTCATAGCTTTAGTTTGTGCTGCAGAACCCACACGACTCACTGATAAACCAACATTAATCGCTGGTCTAATACCTGAGAAAAACAATTCTGTCTCAAGAAAAATTTGACCGTCTGTAATTGAAATCACATTAGTTGGGATAAAAGCAGATACATCGCCAGCTTGAGTTTCAATAACAGGAAGTGCAGTTAAACTACCTCCACCATTTTCGTCGTTCATTTTGGCTGCTCTTTCTAGAAGACGAGAGTGAAGATAAAAAACATCACCAGGAAACGCTTCACGCCCTGGCGGTCTTCTAAGCAATAAAGACATTTGTCTATATGCAACAGCTTGTTTTGATAAGTCATCATAAACGATTAGACCGTGCATTCCATTATCACGGAAAAACTCACCCATAGAGCAACCTGCATAAGGAGCTAAAAATTGGAGTGGTGCTGGATCAGAAGCTGAAGCTGCAACCACGATGGTGTATTCCATAGCTCCATTTTCCTCTAAGGTTTTAACAACCTGAGCAACTGTTGATCTCTTTTGCCCAATAGCTACATAGATACAATATAATTTTTTTGATTCATCATCAGACTGGTTAATTTCCTTTTGGTTAATTATGGTGTCAATAGCAACAGCTGTTTTGCCAGTTTGTCTATCACCAATAATCAATTCACGTTGTCCTCGACCAATGGGGACAAGTGAGTCAAGGGCTTTGAGCCCTGTCTGCATTGGTTCGCTTACACTTTGTCTAGGAATAATACCAGGTGCTTTAACTTCTATTCTACTAGACTCACTACTTTGGATAGGACCTTTACCATCAATAGGATTTCCGAGAGCATCGACAACTCTTCCTAACAAGCCTTTACCAACAGGTACCTCAACAATCTTTTGTGTTCTTTTAACTGTATCGCCTTCTTTAATACCTCTATCATCACCAAAAATAACAATACCAACATTGTCCTCTTCAAGGTTAAGTGCCATTCCTTGGACACCACCAGTAAATTCTACCATTTCACCTGCTTGGACATTGTCCAAACCATAAACTTGAGCAACTCCGTCACCAACTTTTAGGACAGTTCCTACTTCTGAAATATCTGCTTGGCTTTCAAAGTTATTAATCTGATCTCTGATGATAGAAGAGATCTCCGATGCTTTTATTGACATTAAATGTCTCCTTTCACATTGTTGGTAAATTTAGAAACTTGATTAAGAATGCTAAGGTCGATCATCTTTGATCCAATCACTACAGTCATTCCTCCTAGTAAAGAATTGTTTACGTGGAACTCTAAATTAATTTTGGAACCATATTGGTTGTGTAACAAATCCTGGATACTATTTTTTATTTCATCATTAATAGCATGAGATGTTGTTACTTTAGCTTTTTGATATCCCCTTTTTTCAAAAAGAACATCCTGAAAATCAGATAAAACATTTTCAAATAAATTAAGTCTTTTATTTTTTTTAAGTGTATTGACAAGACCAGATAAAATTTTTTCAGATGGCAATCCTTGGATTATTTTTAATAGAATACTTGATTTTAATTCATTTTTGGTCAGAGGTGATTTTAAAAGTGAGGATAGCTCTTGGCTTTCAGCCATGGTCTCAGATAAACTTTGTGCATCTTTTAGCAAGGCGTCTAATTCTTCGTTTTTAACTGAGTCAAACAAGGCAGTGGAATACCTTTTAGATGCGATTTTATTGGTCATTTTGTATAGTTAACCTCAATTTTTTATCACATCACTAGGCCAACCGGCATCATACAAATGACGCATCAAGCGATTGATAGTGGATCAATGTCAATATTTAGAAAACGCCTGTATTTTGGGGCTATTTTTGACATTAAGATATCTATTTTTTTTCTCAAAGCCTTATATGTCCTCTCTTTAAAATAAAAATTCTCATAAAAGTGCTTCATTTTATATGGAATCAATGAGGGGACAGGCCCTAAAATATCAAGTCTACTCTTTTTCGATATATCAAGAATTTCTTGGCAAGCCTCTCTTATAGCTGAGACATTAGGGTGGATTAATTGAATTTGAACAATTTTGTAAAATGGAGGTAAATTGTTCTCTTCTCTTCTTTGAAGTTCTAATTTTATAAATTGATCTCTACTTTGGTTCTTAAGTGAATTGTATATCGAATGCTTAGGATTGTAAGTTTGAATTAAGACCTTACCCCTGTTACCCTCTCTACCAGATCTCCCTGCTACTTGTTGCAAAAGCTGGTATGTTTTTTCCATAGCTCTGAAATCAGGACTATACAGACTTGAGTCTGCATCAATAATATTTACTAATTTTAAATTTGGAAAATGAAAAGACTTACCAATTATTTGTGAGCCAATCAACAGACTAGTCTCTAAATTAAATACATTTTCAATGATCTCTTTTTTATTTTTTTTTGATTTTAGGGTGTCACTGGAAAATAATTGATTTGAATATCCTGGAAAAAGTCGTGTAACTTCCTCTTGAAGTCTTTCTAACCCTATACCAATCGATATGAATTTTTCAGATGAACACATTTTACATATTTGGTTAGGATCAAAATAATTTGAACAATGATGACAAATGAGTCTATCAATTTTTTTGTGATAAACTAAATTTACTGCACAATTTTGACACTGTATTGGTGTATGACAACTTACACATATTTTAGATGGAGCATAGCCGCGTCTATTAAGAAAAAATAAAACTTGTCCTTTTTGTTTTAAGATCTTATTAGTTTCATCAAATACTTGTTTTGATATCCAAGCCCTAGAGCTAGGTTTTGATTGATTCATGTCAACAATTTCAACTAATGGTAATTGAGTTTTATGAAATTGATTGGAAAGATGATGAATATGAAATTTTCGCTGATTAGAATTATGAAGACTCTCTAATGATGGAGATGCGCTTATTAAAAGACATAAAGCCTTTGAACATTTTGCTTTATATATGGCCATATCTCTTGCTTGATATTTTGGGCCGTCTTCTTGTTTATAAGATGAGTCGTGCTCTTCATCGCATATAATTAATTTTAAATTCTTGAAAGGAAGTAAAACTGATGACCTTGCTCCAACTAAAACGCATGGTTCACCCGATAGAAGAGATCTGATTATTCTAGCTTTTTGAATTTTTGATTGTTTAGAGTGCCAAATAAAGGGCCTACAACCAAAATATTTAAAAAATCTTCTAGACCATTCTTCAGTTAGAGCTATCTCTGGTAAAAGTATTAAAGATTGATTTCCTCTTACTAAATTTGACTCAACAGCTTTTAAATACAACTCTGTTTTACCCGAACCTGTAACACCATCTATAAGGTGAACTTGAAAATCATTATTTTTATTTATTTGAAGTGATTTATAAATATTTTCTTGATCAAGGTTTAAAGAAATATTTTGCGCCATTCCATCAAAAATAAAACTATCTGTAGTTTGAGAAATTTTTTTTTCTTCTAATAATTTCTGCCAATCTTTTTTTGATAGATTGTATTTATCAATGAGATTTTTTTGAGTTTCATAAATTTTATTTTCAAAAAGATAATAATTTTTTAATTGTGTATTAGGAAATTGTTGTATTGCCATCTTCAAAACCATACCTAAATCTATGAAGCAATGTATTGACACATACTTGTAAAAATCAATGTTTTCTGTGCAAACAGTAAATTGATAATAATTACTAATTGAAAGTACTTTTTTGAGATCGAATTTTAAATCTTTAATGTTTGTTTGAGATACAATAACACCTGCTGATTTTCTTTTTCTTAAAGGTATTTCAACAATCGAGCCTACCTCGATAGAATGTGAGTATTTATAAGTCAGGCTATCATTTATTTGCCCTATTGGCATAACTTGGTAGTAATAATCCATTTTAAATTTTGATTCTAATTTATAATATAATGTAATGAATTTTATAGAACTGTTAGAACAGTTAAAAATAGATAAATCCTCAATACAAGACTTTGATAAATGGGCTACTTATTTAAAAGACATAAAAGGCCACTCGGAAAACACATATAGATCTTACTGCTTTGACGTATGTGATTTTTTAATTTTCTTTAAATTCTATAATGGAAATTCCGTATCTTTATCAAATTTAAAAGATTTAAATTTGCAGACATTTAGGGCTTGGTTGGCAGATCTCAGTGAGAATAGAAAATATAAAAATATTTATAAAAAACCATTATCAGCAAGATCAAGGAGAAGAGCGATTAGTTCTATTAAAAATTTTTTTAAGTATTCATCTCTAAATAATGATTTATATAAAATTGCTTATAGTGAGGTTCAATTATTAAAAAATCCAAAAATTCCAAGATCCCTTCCTAAACCTATAGCAGAGGGAGATATTGAGCTTTTAATTGAAGAGTTAAAAAAAATATCAAAAAAAAGCTGGGTTCAAAAAAGAAATATAGCTTTGCTTTATCTTTTGTACGGATGTGGGCTACGAATAAATGAGGCGCTATCTATTACTAAAAGCCATTTAATTGATAAGAGTTCTCTTACAATCTTGGGCAAAGGTAATAAAGAAAGATTAGTGCCAGTTCTTGATATTGTAGCTAACTCATTAGAAAATTATCTAAAAGAAATACCATATGATTTGCCAAGCGATGTTTCGATATTTGTGGGAGATAGAGGTAATCCGCTTAAAGCCTCAGCTTTCCAAAGAGATTTGAAGAATGCCAGAGTTAATTTGGGGCTGCCAAAAACAGCAACACCTCACTCATTAAGACATAGTTTTGCAACTCACCTATTAAAAAATGGTGGGGATTTAAGAATAATTCAAGAATTACTAGGACATAGTTCGTTATCTACAACTCAAATATACACTGAAGTAGATGACATAAGTTTAGAAAAAACTTATAAAGAAAAAAACCCTAGTAAGTAAATTTAGATTTTACCTCTAACTATAAAATGAGGATTGATTATATCTTTCTTTGAATATTTTAACCTATTACCTTTTAGGTCTTTTACAGTACCACCTGCGCCCTCTACAACCGCTTGTGCTGCTGCAGTGTCCCATTCAGAAGTAGGTCCCAGCCTAGGATATAAATCTGCCAAACCCTCTGCTATCATACAAAACTTTAAAGAACTACCGGCTTGTAGAGTATCAAAATTTTTAAACTGAGATAAATAAGTTTTAGTCTCATTATTGAGATGACTTCTGCTCGTAACAATCTTTAATTTATCGGATGGTGATTGCACAGAAATAGATTTGATATTGTCATTTAATAACTTGTATGAACCTTTGTTAAGACCCCCAAAAAATAATGTCTTATCTTTTGGAATGTAAACAAACCCTTGGGTGGGATAATTGTTGTTAATCAAAGCAATATTAATTGTAAATTCACCATTCTTATTGATAAATTCTTTAGTACCATCCAAAGGATCAACTAACCAGTATTTTGGCTCATCAGTATACTTTTGCTCACCCTCCTCTGAAATTATGGGGTAAGCTGAAATAGATGATAATAAATCAGAAATGTGTTCATGTGATGCTAAATCTGCTTCTGTTAATGGACTTTTATCGTCTTTATATTCAATGCTTTGATCATATTTCTCATAAATATTAAGAATTTTTTGGGAACATAACTCAAGATTTTCACTGATTTCATTGAAAAACTCAAATTGTCGTATTATGTTATTATTTGTCATTTTTTAAAGATTTTACTTTTTTTTATATACATTTAGAATATTTTTTGTATTTTTTCAATAATACGACAAATGATCAATTATAATGAATCATACTTTATTTTTTAAAATTAACCCATCAATAAAATTTCCTGCTTGGGATAGCGATAGTCATTATAAATTCCTTTTTAGTAAAAAATTATTTAAAACAAAAAGATCTTATGAAAGGTGGTTGGAAAAAATATCAATTTTTCCAGAGAATTTAAATATAGAAAGCTTGTTAAACATACATGCAGGCCATATAAACAAATTAATTTATGAAGATTCCATAAAAAAATTTGAAAAACAAAGATCACTTATTTTGTTTATCCAATACGTTGAGGTAAATAATAATAAATTTTTATTTGCAAATGATAGACGTAATGGAAGACTATGGGTCAAAGTTAAATCAAACAAAATAAAAGATATTTCTGAGAGTTTAAAATATTTCTCAAAATTAAGAAAAAAAAATATTATTATTTTTCCTGACGCTTATCTTCTTAAAATTTTTCTTGATCAAAAAATTGATGAAAATCAAATTATTAATAAATTCAAACTTTCAATTCATTTTCCTTATTATTTATTTTATATAAATGACCTCAAAATTCATGATACAAAACTACTTAATAAATTTAATTTACCTCCAAACTTGCTCAAAAAGCTTTTTACCCTAGTCTTCCCCCATTCCCACTACTACATGTTGATACTCGATGGAAGTTCCGAGAAATGTATTTATTTAGAAATTGGGTAGAAAAAAATAGTGGTATGAAGCTAATAACACATATTAATCCTGATGGTATTAAATCAAATATTAATCCCTTTGATCATGGCTCTGCTCTCCACACTGATATAATGAAAACTCAGAGTCTAAAACAAGCCTTGGACAAGTATAAATACGATGCTGCTTTTGGTGGAGCAAGAAGAGATGAAGAGAAATCAAGAGCTAAAGAAAGGGTTATTTCATTCCGAAACCCCTCTCATCAATGGGATCCCAAAAATCAGCGTCCAGAGCTTTGGTCTTTATATAACTCTAAAGTCAATAAGGGTGAAAGCACAAGGGTTTTTCCCTTATCTAATTGGACAGAATTAGATATTTGGCAATATATCTACCAAGAACAAATACCAATTGTTCCCTTATATTTTGCAAAAGTTAGACCTGTAGTCGTGAGAGATGGAATGATTATTATGGTCGATGATGATCGATTTAATATTCAATCTAACGAAAAAATTGAATTAAAAAGAATTAGGTTCAGAACACTAGGTTGTTATCCCTTAACTGGTGCTATTGAATCAAATGCAAATTCACTTGAAGACATTGTTCTTGAACTTCTTCAATCCAAAACATCCGAAAGACAAGGTAGAGCTATCGATACAGATACAAGTAGCTCTATGGAAATCAAAAAAATTGATGGTTATTTTTAAATGTATAAAGCCGGTACAATTAGCAAATACTTAAAAAGTCAAGCCTCCCTTAATCTATTAAGGTTTATCACTTGTGGATCAGTTGATGATGGTAAAAGTACTTTAATTGGGAGGATGCTTTATGAATCTCAAATGATATTTGATGATCAAGTTGCTTCCTTAAAAAATGACTCAAAAAAATATGGAACACAAGGTGAGAATATAGATTTTGCATTACTGGTCGATGGTTTATCAGCTGAGAGAGAACAAGGTATTACTATAGATGTTGCATATCGATTTTTTTCAAGTAGCAAAAGAAAGTTTATTGTAGCAGATACACCAGGTCACGAGCAATATACTAGAAACATGGCGACTGGGGCCTCAACAGCTGAATTAGCTATCTTACTTGTTGATGCCCGTAATGGCATACTTACACAAACTAAGAGACATTCTTTCATTGTATCTCTTCTTGGAATTAAAAATATTATCTTGGCAGTTAATAAGATGGATTTAGTTAACTATGATAAAAATATTTACGAAAAAATAAGCTCCGAATACAAATTATTCTCAAAAAAATTAAATTTTAAAAATATTCAAAGTATTCCTATATCAGCACTTAAGGGAGATAATATTCACAAAAAATCTAAATACATGAAATGGTACAATGATAAAACCCTATTTGACTATTTAGAAACTACTAAAACTAAAATACAAAGCTTAGACAGATTTGTACTTCCTGTTCAAAGTGTCAATAGACCTAATTTAAATTTCAGAGGATATTCAGGAACCATCGCTGAGGGAAAAATTAGAAAGGGTGATGAGTTAATTTCTCTTCCGTCAAATCAAAAAGTAAAAGTAAAAGATATTTTTGTAGGCGAAAGATCCCTTAAAACAGCTAATTTAAAGCAAAGTATCACACTTACCATAGACAAAGAGATAGATACATCTAGGGGCGATATACTATGCTCAAAAAACTCCACAGTTGATATGGCTGACCAATTTAACGTTAATGTTATTTGGATGTCAGAGGATAAGGGTTTTACTGGAAGAACTTATTTAGCGAAAATTCATAATATCTCAACCAGTATTAAAATTATGAACATAAAAAAAATATATGATGTAAATACACTAGAATTCACTGCTGGAAATGAACTTAAACTCAATGATGTTGCAGAAATTTCTATATCATTTAATAAAACTGTTCCCTTTTCGACTTTTAAAGAAAATAAAATTTTGGGATCTTTTATAATTATTGATCCAATTAATAATCAAACTATGGGAATGGGAATGATAAACTTTTCTCTTCGAAGATCACAAAATATTCAACTTCAAAACTTAACCATCAATAAGAATTTAAGAGAGAAGATTAATGGCCACAAAGGTCAAGTGCTGTGGATGACTGGCCTCTCAGGATCAGGAAAATCCACTATAGCTAATGAACTAGAAAAAATATTATATTCTCAAGGTAAAAAAACATACATTCTTGATGGAGACAATATCCGACACGGATTAAATAAAGATTTAGGTTTTACAGACAAAGATAGAGTTGAAAATATAAGGCGAGTTGCAGAGGTGGCAAAACTTATGTGTGACGCTGGACTAATTGTGATCACTGCTTTTATATCACCATTTAGATTAGAAAGAGAAATGGCTCGATCACTTTTTGAAAAGAATGATTTTAAAGAAATTTATATTTCAACTCCTTTAAAAGTAGCTGAAAAAAGAGATCCAAAAGGTTTGTATAAAAAAGCAAGACAGGGTAAAATACCAAACTTCACAGGGATAGACAGTATCTATGAAAAACCTACAAATCCTGAACTGGAAATTGATACCTCTAAAGTTTCTTTAAGTAAGGCTGTAAAAAAAATATTGAATATTATTACTTAAGTCGAATTTCCAATTGTTGAAATTTAGTCATATCAAAAACTATGTTTTCAAAAACAACATCTTCAAAATTTAAATCAGGGTTTAATGAAAACCCGAATGGTTCGAGAGGTTGACCTTTAAAATCTGTTGAAAATTCTCCATTTCCATCAGTATCTTGAAAGGCAAAAAGGCCTATATTAATATGTGGGAAAGCTTTTAAATTAACATTATTAAATTTGTTTATATCCTGCTCTACAACAATAAAAAGAGGTGCAGAATTTTCCTCGAAATAATATTTCCTATCATACCCCAGAATGTGAATTGGGCTTGAAGCATCAACAAAACCTGTGATTTTTGCTGTGAGATGATCTGAATATGAAGTTTTTATTACAAAAAAAGCCTGAAAAATCAGTAAATAAATGATCAATTTAATATTAGCCAGATAGCTGTGCATAACTTTTGAAAGATTAATGTATTTTCACAAAAGTTGTACAAACAATTTGATTGGATTTAAAACAAAAGAACAAACTACAAAAAAAACTTGAAAAACATGGTTTTTTTTTTAATTAATTTGAAATGTATTATCATCATTTAACCAATAAACTACATGCATAATGAATAACTGTGGATAACTCTGTTTAAAAGTATTAATTTATCCTTGGTTATGAAAAAAGGATACATCATTGTGAGAGTTTCAATTCACAAAAATGAACTATTTCAAAAATATCCTCCTTTATCAACTGAAGTGATGAAAAAATATGGGGGTAAATACATAATTAGAGGTGGAAAAACTGAAGTTTTTGAAGGGGAATGGCCTGTAGACAGGACTACCGTAGTAGATAGTACAAAAAGTGACCTTATATTGATAGAGGGATATTAATTCTTTTTAAAAAATTGATCGGCTAACTTGAGTTTGTCTTTTTTCTTTTTCAGTAAAATCTCTAGGTTTTTGATTTCTAATTTATGATTGCCAATCATCTCCTCAATTTCTTCAACACTCAAATCATCTAAATCAATTGGTTTTATTTTTTTTGGCTCTTCTTCGTCAAACATTTGTTCTATATCCTTCCTTTGTCCAAATAATTGGAAAAAAACTTTCATCTAATTCATCTGTTTCTAATTTTTTATATTTTTTATAAATTCTAGCTGTACCTCCTGTGTTTGTTGGATGAAACTTAGAGTCAGAAGGAACGCAATGAGCAACTATTGCTCTTCTATTACTATTTGTATTATTAATACCTGATCCATGCCAAGTGTATCCATGATGAAATGCTACTCCACCTGCTGGAACTTCAACATATTGAATTTGAATTTCTTTATTTAATTTTGAAGCATATTCATTTAACTCTTTTTTATAATCTTTAGGAGAATGAAATTGTCCCTTAGGAGGGCTTAATCCCCAAAGATGTGATCCTTTTACATATTCAAGTGTCCCTTTTTCTTTATCGACATTATCGATAGGCATCCAACATGTCATCATAGTCTGCGGTACAATCCAATCATCGTAAGCAGCATCTTGATGATAAGCTAAAGTTTTACCTCCAGGTGGTTTCCATAAAACATTGTCTTGTAAAAGTCTTGATCCACTCCAGCCCATTAGTTCAGCACAAGCTTTTCCTAAAAATTCATTGCAAACTATTTCTTTTATAGAATTATCTGATTTCCAAGCGTTACAAATTTGTCTAGTAACATCTTTAGGTCCACTTTCAAACTTCCAATTCCACTCGTCAGGTTCAATACCTGTTTCAAAGTTTCCATTAAATAAACTATGAAACCTATCATACAATCGCTCAAAATGGGTCGTATCAAGAAAACTCTCAATAATCAAAAAACCATTTTTTTGAAAATCTTTTTTTTGATTCTCATTTAAAGAAATTTCTATCATCTTAAAAATTTAATAATCCTGTATAAAATATATTTTAGATTATCATTTAAATAAATTGACATTTTTGTTAGATATCTGATAATCCTACAATGTCAAAAAAACTAATATTAATAATACTTTCTTCATTTTTTTTAATCACTAGCTGCGCAACTGTAAGTGAAAAAGCTAATGACGCTTACGATACTGTAGCGGGTGCCGTATCTAAAGGTTACAACAAAGTTAAAGATACAGTAACCGGCGGCGACGACGATTAAGTTAAGCGCTTTACAAGGCGTGCCCTTTACTAAGTTCAAATTAATTTAATGAAGTTTATATCTCTGCAACATATTTCAATTGAGGATCCGGGGACGTTCAAAGATTTTCTTATAGAAGATGGTCATAGTATAACAACTATCCAATTGGATGAGGGCGATAGTATTCCAAATAATTTAGATGAATTTGACGCTATGCTTTGTATGGGTGGACCTATGGATACATTTATGGAGGATCAATATCCATGGTTAGTAGCTGAAAAAAAAGCAATAGGTGAATATGTTTTAAACCTTAAGAAACCTTTTTTAGGGTTTTGCTTAGGATGTCAGCTTTTAGGTGAGGTATTGGGAGGAGAGGTAGTTGAGTCTAAACCGCCTGAAATTGGTGTATTGGATATTAACATTGAATCAGGTGCTAAAGCAGATCATATTTTTGATTTTCTTCCAAATAAAATAAAAGCATTGCAATGGCATTCTTATGAAGTGGTAGGTTTGGAGACTAACTCTAAAGTGAGAGTTATAGGCACTTCACCCTCAACAAAATATCAAATATTTGGTTATGACAATTATGCCTATGGAATTCAATTTCATTTAGAAATTCGAAAAACCACTGTTGATGATTGGGCTCAAGTTCCGGAATATAAAAATGCTCTCGAAAAATCTCTTGGAGCCGATGCCTTACCTCAAATGAAAGATATGGTAGCTAAAGAAATTAATACTATGGTGATGCAGTGCAACCAAATGTATAAAAACTTCGTTAAAATAATTAATAATTAGTTTTTTATTAACTTAATTTAGATGCACAGAAGAGATTTTATAAAAAAGGTTATACTTTTCTCATTATCCTTTGTAATTCTAAAAACAAAAATTATGGCAAACACTCTCTTTAAACCTTTCAATCTAGTAGATGGGGTCTTTGTCAATAACTACGTTTCACATAAAAGTAGTTTCAAAGATTTTTGGAAATGGAGGAGGGAGTCAAGTAAGCCAGAACCGATTGCATTTCCTGTGGTTGAAAATGACCCTGAATACTTAAAATCTAATAAATCTGAAAATACAATTACTTGGATTGGTCATTCAACTTTTTTACTACAAATTGATGGTATTAATATATTAACTGACCCCCATTTTACAAAAAGAGCATCACCTCTGAGTTTTATGGGACCCTCAAGAACGACACCTCCTGGATTAAAAATAGATGAATTACCTTTTATTGACTTTGTTTTAATTTCTCATAATCACTACGACCATCTAGACTCAAAGACTATTCAGCTTTTATTAAAAAAACAAAATGTAAATCAACCTACTTTTTTTGTACCACTAAAATTAAGAGATATTTTATCAAAATTAGGTGCAAGAAATGTTATGGAACATGAATGGTGGCAAATGACTCTGTTCAAAGACTTAGAAATTCATTCTGTTCCAGTACAACATTGGAGTAAGAGAACATTTAATGATACCAATAAAACACTTTGGTGTGGTTGGGTTGTTAAAGCAAATAATTTTAAGTATTTTTTTGTAGGCGATACTGGATATTCAAAAGATTTTAAGGATATACAAAAAAAGTTTGGATATTTTGACTTATCAACAATACCCATCGGGGCATATGCTCCAAGGTGGTTTATGAAAGACTCGCATTGTAATGTTGAAGAAGCAATTCAAATTCACAAAGATGTTAAATCTAAAAAATCTATAGCTATGCATTGGGGGACATTTCAATTAACAGATGAACCGATGGATGAGCCTATAAAATTACTCCAAGAACTAACTAAACAGTTAAAGATAAGCAAAGATGAGTTTTCTTATATGACTCACGGTCAAACAAAGAAAATTTAGGTAAAATAATTATAGGCCTGATAAGACAGGGTTATTACAATTACAATTAATGCCCATATACTTAAATTACTCAAAAACTGTTTAAGGGAAGAGTTTGTATCCAAAAAATGAGGTCCTACTAAAATCAGTAGACATATAAAATAAATAATAGGCATTATGATTTCTGCTGACATTATTGATCTTTTTTTAGTTTATCTAAACTAATCTCCTCAGAAAATTGTTCATTTAACTTTTCAGCATTATTTCTAGTTTTTATCACATCATCTTTTTTTTCGTTCTGATTTACAACTACATCAACCAAAATTGCTATCAGAAGATTTAACATTGTAATGGCACAGACAATTATAAAACTAAAAAAATAAATCCATGCCCACCAATAAATTTCTTGAAGAGGCAACATTACCTGCTCCCAAGAAGATAATGTTAAAACTTGAAATAAAGTGATCATTGAAACCCCCACATCTGACCATCTCTCGGGTATGGTGTTTGAAAAAACTATTGCTCCAATAGTTGCATAAATATAGAGAATTATGAAAAGCAACAAACTTACATAAAACACTCTTTTTAAAGATCCAATCAAAGACTCAATGATTAATTTTAACTCAGGAATAATAGATATAACTCTCAAAACTCTAAACACTCTTAATAATCTCAAAAGAAGAAAACTGGAGTTGTTGGGAATTGGTATTAACGAGACCAAAACAATAAAAGTGTCAAAAACATTCCAACCACTTTTAAAAAAATTTGATTTTCTAGGCTCGCCTATAAAACGAATTGAAATTTCTATTACAAAAAAAATAGTTATCAAATAATCAAGATATTTAATGAGCTCTCTTGAGAACTCTCCTAAATTGTAAGTATTTAAACCGATAGTAAATGCATTAAATATGATGATAAATAAAACTGAGTATTGAAATAGCTTGCTTTCTCTGATTTTAAAAAAGGTTTGTTTCATTTATTTCAAAAAGTTTATAGGTAATTTAACAACAGAATGATTGTGAAATTTTATATCATTTTTATCATACATAAATAATTCGTATTTTTCGATTGTTTGAGAAGTTAAATTATTACATTTAGCTTTATCTAGTAACTTTTCACATTTTGACTCTGCATTTACACCATCAAAATAAACGATACGCTGTGGAATTATCTCAGTATTAAATGCTTTTTTATAACGTGATATGGCAGAGGCGTACAGTCCATATCTAAGATTTAGTTCCTCACCCTTAGATGTATTGCTAGTTCCTTTAAAATCTATTTTTAAAATCCCATCAATCCATACCTTCATGAAACCTTTGTCCTCATCTGGATGCCAATTTGTGTTAAAAATTATTTCTGTCCATTGGCCTAAAAGTACATCATTGCTTTTTAAAATTATGTGGGAGTCCTCAAAAGAGTCTTTATTCCTGTTAAAAGTTAATCCTGCATGAGTGTGTTGAAACATGACTAAAACTTTAGATGGGTTATGTCTTTTCCATTGGATTAAAGACATTTTTGCAGGGGCAATAGAAT
>LULQ01000432.1_pt1 | contig 15353 bp, 14 predicted proteins | sample 728091 | NCBI WGS metagenome assembly LULQ01 (sample SAMN03860285, study PRJNA289734) | marine metagenome | biome: seawater column; feature: ocean; material: water; isolation source: Red Sea water column Station 149 - depth 10m | place: Saudi Arabia: Red Sea | collected 2011-10-15 | depth 10 m
GCGCTGGCCGGCGGCGATCCGGCCGGCCTCGACCCCGCGGAGCCCGAGCTCCCGCTCGACGGACGCCCCGACCTGGCTGCTCTCGAGCGCGCCCTCGACCGCCGGCTCGGCGTCGTGCGTCAGCTGCGCGACCTGACCCGCGAGCAGGCGATCGCGGAGGAGTCGGCCACGCAGGCACTGTCGCGGTGCGAGGAGGCCGTGACCGAGGCCGGGTTCGCCGAGCTCGGCAGCGCACTCGCCGCCGCCCTGCCCGCCGCGGAGCAGGAGCGCCTCTCCACGGCCGTCGAGGCACACCGGGCCCGGCTGGCCGCCGTCACCGAGGTGCTCGCCGACGCCCCCGACCCGGGCGAGGAGCACGCCCTGCCCGACCTCGAGGTCCTGGCTGCCCGGCACGCAGCCGCCCATGCCGGGCTCGCCACGGCCCTGACCGGGGCAACCACGTCACGGGTGCGGGCCGAGCGCCTCGACGCCCTGGTCGTCGAGCTGACCGGCGCACTGGAGACGTGGGCACCGGTCCAGGAGCAGCTGCGCCTGGCCACCTCGGTCTCCGCCTTCGTCGACGGCCGGTCGGCCGACAACCCGCTGCAGATGCGGCTCTCGGCCTACGTCCTGGCCTGGCGCCTGTCGCAGGTCGTCGCCGCTGCCAACGAGCGCCTCGCACGGATGAGCGACCAGCGCTACTCCCTCGAGCACACCGGTCGCCGCGGCGCCGGCGAGACCCGGGGCGGCCTGAGCCTGCTGGTGCGCGACGACTGGTCCGGGGAGAGCCGCGACCCGGTCACGTTGTCCGGGGGCGAGACCTTCGTGGTGTCCCTCGCGCTGGCCCTCGGGCTCGCGGACGTGATCGCGCAGGAGGCCGGCGGCACCGAGCTGGACACGCTCTTCGTCGACGAGGGGTTCGGGTCCCTGGACCCCGACACCCTCGAGGACGTGATGGACACCCTCGACTCGCTGCGCGAGGGCGGGCGGGTCGTCGGCGTGGTCAGCCACGTCACCGAGATGCGCGACCGGATCCCCGTGCAGCTGCACGTCACCAAGGGCCGCAGCGGGTCGAGCGTCCGGCTCTCGCGCGGCGTGTAGGTTGCGGCCATGAGCCGACCCGAGGTCGATCCGACCTTCCTCGCGCTCCCCTTCCGCAGCCTCGGCGAGGTCGCCCTCGCCCGGGCCACGGAGCTGGGCGCCACCCATGCCGACTTCCGCTTCGAGCGCGTGCGCTACCAGCACCTGCGCGCCCGTGACGAGATCCTCCAGTCCGCCTCCGACGTCGAGGACCTCGGCTTCGCGGTCCGCGTCATCCACCGCGGCGCCTGGGGCTTCGCCTCCGGCGTCGTGCTCACCGTCGACGAGGCCCGCCGGGTCGCCGAGACGGCGGTCGCCGTGGCCGAGGTCGCCGCGACCATGACGACCACGCCGGTCGAGATCGCCCCCGAGCCCGTGCACGCCGACGTCACATGGGTCTCGGCGTACGACGTGAACCCGCTCGAGGTCGCGACCGCCGACAAGGCCGCGGTGCTGACCGACTGGACCCGACGGCTGCGCACCGGTGCGGCGGTCGACCACGCCACCGCCTTCGTGATGGCCGTCCAGGAGAACAAGTACTACGTCGACACCGCGGGCACCTCCACCACGCAGCAGCGCGTGCGGATGCAGCCGGGCTTCGAGGCGATGGGCACCGGCGCCGACACCTTCGACTCGATGGCCTCGATCGCCCCGCCGGTCGGCCGCGGCTGGGAGTACGTCGCCGGCAGCGTCGCCCAGGGCGCCTGGGACTGGGACGCCGAGATCGACGAGGTCCCCGAGCTGCTCGCCGAGAAGCTCAAGGCGCCCGGCGTCGAGCCCGGCTCCTACGACCTGGTCATCCACCCCTCCAACCTGTGGCTCACCATCCACGAGTCGATCGGGCACGCCACCGAGCTCGACCGCGCGCTCGGCTACGAGGCCAACTACGCCGGCACCTCCTTCGCGACCTACGACAAGCTCGGCTCGCTCCAGTACGGCAGCCCGGTCATGAACGTCACCGGCGACCGCACCATCGAGCACGGCCTGGCCACGGTGGGCTACGACGACGAGGGCGTGGAGACCCAGTCCTGGGACATCGTTCGCGACGGGGTCCTCGTCGGCTACCAGCTCGACCGTCCCATGGGCGCGATGAAGCCCGAGCTCGCCGGCCCCGACCACCCGCAGGGTCGGTCCAACGGCTGCGCCTACGCCGACTCGCCGGGCCACATCCCGATCCAGCGGATGGCCAACGTCTCGCTGCAGCCGGCGCCCGACGGCCCCAGCACCGAGGAGCTCATCGGCCGGGTCGAGCGTGGTCTCTACGTCGTGGGCGACAAGTCGTGGTCCATCGACATGCAGCGCTTCAACTTCCAGTTCACCGGCCAGCGGTTCTACGCCATCCGTGACGGCGAGCTGACCGGTCAGGTGCGCGACGTCGCCTACCAGGCGACGACCACCGACTTCTGGGGCTCGATGGAGGCCGTCGGCGGCCCCGAGACCTGGGTCCTCGGCGGTGCGTTCAACTGCGGCAAGGCGCAGCCCGGCCAGGTCGCGGCCGTCAGCCATGGCTGCCCCACCGCGCTCTTCCGCGGCGTCAACATCCTCAACACCACGCAGGAGGGCGGCCAGTGAGCACCCATCAGGTCACCCCGCAGAGCCTGGTCGAGCAGGGCCTGCACGCCAGCGTCTCCGACGACTGCATGGTCGTGGTGCGTGACTCGACCGGCGCCAACCTGCGCTGGGCCAACAACACGCTCACCACCAACGGCGTGATGCACGGCATGGACGTCTCGGTGGTCTCCTTCGTCCGCGGCACCGGAGGCGTGCAGGTCGGCACGGTCTCCGGCAGCGCCGCATCCCAGGCCCAGGTCACCGACCTCGTCCGCGCCGCCGACGAGGCCGCCCGTGCTGCCTCCCCCGCCGAGGACGCCGCCGAGCTGGTCCGCGACCGCGTGAGCCCGGACTGGGACGACCCGCCGGTCCCCACCGACATCCACGTCTACGACGTCTTCGCACCCGCGCTCGGTGAGGCCTTCGCTCGGTCATCGGCCGCCGACCGGGTGCTCTACGGCTTCGTCAGCCACGAGGTGACGACCACCTACCTCGGCTCCACGACCGGGCTGCGTCTGCGCCACGTCCAGCCGACCGGCCACTACGGCTGCACCGGCAAGGACGCCGCCCTGACCCAGTCGGCCTGGGTCGGCGGCGCCACCCGCGACTTCACCGACGTCGACGCGCTGGCCATGGAGGCCGAGCTCGAGCAGCGGCTCGCCTGGGGCGAGCGTCGCGTCGACCTGCCGGCCGGGCGCTACGACACGATCCTGCCGCCCAGCGCGGTGGCCGACCTGATGATCGACGCCTACTGGTACGCCGGCGCGCGCGCCGCCCACGAGGGCCAGTCGGTCTACTCCCGCCGCGGCGGCGGCACCCGCATCGGCGACCGCCTCGCCGCTCCGGGGGTGCGCCTGTTCTCCGACCCGGCCCACCCGGGCCTGGAGTGCTCGCCGTTCGCCGTCACCGGGTCCTCCGACGACGACCACTCGGTCTTCGACAACGGGCTCGCCCTGGGCAGCACCGACTGGATCCACGACGGAGAGCTCGCCTCGCTGGTGCAGACCCGGCAGACGGCCGCGATGACCGGCCGGCCCGTCACGCCGTACGTCGACAACCTGGTGCTCGAGATCGACGGCGGTTCCGGGGACGTGATGGACCTCGTCCGCGGCGCCGAGCGCGGGCTGCTGGTCACCTGCCTGTGGTACATCCGCGAGGTCGACCCGCAGTCGCTGCTGCTGACCGGCCTCACGCGCGACGGCGTCTACCTCGTCGAGGACGGGGAGATCGCCGGGTTGGTCAACAACTTCCGCTGGAACGAGAGCCCGGTCGACCTGCTGCGCCGCTTCACCCACGCCTCGGCGACGGTGCCCAGCTTCAGCCGGGAGTGGGGCGACGACTACTTCAGTCGCACCGCGACCCCGGCGATCCGGGTGCCGGACTTCAACATGTCCAGCGTCTCCCAGGCACGGTAGGCGAGCTCGACCTGCAGGGCCTCCTGCCGTGCGTGCAGGAGGCCGTAGGTGAACGTCGGCTCGCCCGCGGTGCCGGCGTCGTCGGCCAGCGCCAGCAGGTGCTCGCGAGCAACCACGGTGTCCTGGCGCTCACCGAGCACCTGGGTGGCCTCCTTGGCCCGCTCGGCCAGTTGCTTGGCCGGCTTGCCGAGACCAGGCCGCGCCACCTCCGCGGCGTACCGCAGGCGCTTGGCGGCCTTGCGCACCTCGTGCCAGGCGGCCTCGCGGTCCTCGGGCGACGTCGCCGCCCGCACCTCGTCGAGCCGGCGGCCCACCCGCCGCGCCTGCCGGCGCAGCCGCTTGGCCATCGCCTTCTCCGACGGCGCCTCCTCCAGCCGGAGGGGAGGCTCCTCCACCAGCGCACGGAGCTCCTCCAGCAGTGCGGCGTACCGCTCGCCGTCGAGCACCTGCACGGCCGCGGCGATCCCCGCCCGGGTCCGGTGCTCGTAGGTGGAGTCGATCCGCTCGCGGACCGGCCCGTGCACCAGCGCCGGGTCCTCCGCGTCGAGCGCGGTCATCAGCAGCTCCCGCGCGACCACGGCATCGCGGGTGTCGCTCAGCGCATGGCCCAGCCAGCGCAGCTCCTCGCGCACCGGCTCGGTCGCCTCCGTCTCGACCAGCGGCCGGTAGGCCGCCAGTGCGGCTCGCATCCGGCGGCAGGCGACGCGGGCCTGGTGGACCCCCCGGAGATCGCCGCGCCGGACGGCCACGTCCTGCGTGCGGAGGTCGTCGACCTGGTCGGCGAGGTACGCGATCAGGGGGTGCCGGGGTCGGGCGGGTTCGTGGAGCCGGTCACCGAGCACCGCCTCGATCTTGCGCTGGGTGCGCGCGGGGACCACGCCCTCCTCGGCCAGCTCGTCGGTGATCAGGTCCAGCAGGTCGACGTCGCCATCGACCAGCTCGACCTCCCACTCGCGCCAGCTCATGGTCGGGCCGTCGGGCAGCCGACCGGTCACCTCGTCGTCGCAGACCTCCGCGAGCACCGCACCGTCGTCGCCCAGCAGCGCGGTGGTGGTGCGACGCGTGCTGATCGTCGCGACCACGCCCAGGTCCTGACCACCGGTGTAGGCGCGCACCAGGTCCCGCAGGGCGTCCGGGGCCGGCTCCTCGGGCTCACCCAGCGGCTGGTGCACCTCGTCCCGTCCCGCGCCGACCGGCAGCTTCAGGTGCCAGCCCTCGTCGCCACCGCCGGAGCGTCGTCGCAGCGTGATGCCCGCACGGACCAGCGCCAGGTCGGCGGTGTCGAGGTAGGCCGCCTCGAGGTCGACGACGTCCGGAGGGCCGACCGAGGCCACGGCCCCCACCCCGGCGAGGTCGGGCATCGTCGTACGGCTGTCGACCGTGAAGGTGCGCTCGATCTCGTGGTGGTCGCTCACCCGCACATTCCTATCGCACCCGATGCAACCCGATCAGGCGGTGCGGCGTACTCCTGCTGACAACCACCACACAGGAGACGAACCACCATGCGAAGCACCACCGCTCTGGTCACCCTCGCGATCGCGACCGGCCTCCCCCTGGCCGCCGCCGCGGCTCCGGCCCACGCCGAGACCACCACCGAGCGCGAGAAGGGAGTGCTCGTCGAGTGCGCCGGCACGTGGCGGACCCGGCCGGTGACGGTGTCGGTCTACGAGCACCGCACCTACGGCAACGAGGTCCTGGTCGCGATCGGCGCCGAGGACCAGGAGGACTTCTGGATCTCCCAGCCCGACGGCCGCATCGTCCGACGGGGCGAGCTGCAGCAGGAAGGCACGCTCGGCGGCCGCAAGGTCGTCCTGGCCGGCACCGTCGTCCGCGACGGGGACCCGGTCGAGGTCCACGACGAGTTCGACGACGCCGGCCAGCACGTCGTGGTCGACGGCGTGCACAAGCCGCTCGCGGCGGACCTGGTCCTCACGTGGAGGAAGCGCAACGCCGTGCTCGACTGCAGCAACGCCTTCCGCTTCGACCTCACGGTGACCAAGACCGACATCGAGTGACGCCCGACGTCCGGTGACGACTCGGTGCTGCGTCAGCCCCTCACTCGGCGAACGCGTCGAGCGGCGGGCAGGCGCAGACCAGGTTGCGGTCGCCGTAGGCCTGGTCGATGCGGGCGACCGGCGGCCAGTACTTGTCGGGGTCGATGCCGGTCGGGAAGACCGCCAGTTCTCGGGAGTAGGGGCGGTCCCAGTCGCCCACCAGGGCGCGGGAGGTGTGGGGGGCCCGTCGCAGCGGCGAGTCCTCCGCAGTCCACTCCCCCGCGGCCACGCGGTCGATCTCGCCCTTGATCGCGATCATCGCGTCGCAGAACCGGTCGATCTCGCCGAGGTCCTCGGACTCGGTGGGCTCGACCATGAGCGTCCCGGCGACCGGGAACGACATCGTCGGGGCGTGGAAGCCGTAGTCGACCAGCCGCTTCGCGACGTCGTCGACGCTCACGCCGGTGTCCTTGGTGATCCCGCGGACGTCGATGATGCACTCGTGGGCGACGAGCCCGTTGTGCCCACGGTAGAGCACCGGGAAGTGCTCGTCGAGCCGCGCGGCGACGTAGTTGGCCGCGAGCACCGCGGTCGCCGTCGCCCTGGTGAGGCCCTCGGCGCCCATCATCCGCACGTAGGCCCACGAGATCGGCAGGATGCCCGCCGAGCCGTACGGCGCCGCCGAGATCGGGCCGATGCCGGTGCGACGCTCGGGGTCCGGGTGCATCCCGTGCGAGGGGAGGTACGGCGCCAGGTGGGCGCGCACGGCGACCGGGCCGACCCCCGGGCCACCGCCGCCGTGGGGGATGCAGAAGGTCTTGTGCAGGTTGAGGTGGGAGACGTCTCCCCCGAACTCACCGGGCCGGGCGTAGCCCAGCAGCGCGTTGAGGTTCGCGCCGTCGACGTAGACCTGGCCGCCGTGGGCGTGCACCACCTCGCACAGCTCGGTGATGCCCTCCTCGTACGCGCCGTGCGTCGAGGGGTAGGTGACCATGATCGCGGCCAGCGTGTCGGCGTGCTTCTCGCACTGCGCGCGCAGGTCCTCGAGGTCGACCGACCCGTCGTCGGTGGACTTCACGACCACCACGCGCATGCCGGCCATCACCGCGGAGGCGGCGTTGGTGCCGTGGGCCGAGCTGGGGATCAGGCAGACGTCGCGCTGGGTGTCGCCGTTGCCGAGGTGGTAGCCGCGGATGGCGAGCAGCCCGGCGAGCTCGCCCTGGGAGCCGGCGTTGGGCTGGATCGAGACCCGGTCGTAGCCGGTGACCTCGGCCAGCCAGCCCTCGAGCGTGGACACCAGCTCGTGGTAACCCTCGGCGTCCTCGGCCGGCACGAACGGGTGCAGGTCGGCGAAGCCCGGCAGCGAGACCGGCTCCATCTCGGTGGTGGCGTTGAGCTTCATCGTGCACGAGCCCAGCGGGATCATGCCGCGGTCCAGCGCGTAGTCGCGGGCCGAGAGCCGGCGCAGGTAGCGCAGCATCTGGGTCTCGCTGCGGTGGGCGTGGAAGGTCTCGTGGGTGAGGTAGTCGGTGGTGCGCGAGAGCTCCTCGGGCAGCGCGGCCACCGGCTCGACCTCGGTGGGCGTGACCCCGAAGGCCGTGTGCAGCGCACGCAGGGTCGCGGGCGTGCTCACCTCGGAGAAGGACAGGCCGACGGTGTCGGCGTCCACCCGGAGCAGGTGCAGCCCCTCGGCGCGAGCGGCGGCCACGACCTCGTCCGCACGACCCGGCACCGCGACCCGGACGGTGTCGAAGAAGCGGGTCGTGAGGACCTCCAGGCCAGCCGCTGACAGGGACGCCGCGGCGCGCGCTGCGAGGTCGTGGGCACCCCGGGCGATGCCGCGCAGGCCCTCGGGACCGTGGTAGACGGCGTACATCCCGGCGACGACGGCCAGCAGCACCTGCGCGGTGCAGATGTTGGAGGTCGCCTTGTCGCGACGGATGTGCTGCTCGCGGGTCTGCAGCGCCAGGCGGTAGGCCGGCCGGCCCTCCGCGTCGACGGACACGCCCACCAGGCGACCGGGCAGGTGGCGCTCCAGGCCGGCCTTGACCGACATGAACCCGGCGTGCGGCCCGCCGTGGAAGAGCGGGACGCCGAAGCGCTGGGAGGAGCCGACCGCGACGTCGGCCCCGAGCTCGCCGGGAGACTCCAGCAGCGTCAGCGCGAGCAGGTCGCAGGCCACCACGGCCAGGCCACCGCGCTCGTGGGCGGCCTCGATGGCCGGACGCGGGTCGCGCACCTCACCCGAGGCGCCGGGGTACTGCACGAGCACGCCGCAGACCTGCTCGAGCTCGTCCGGCAGGCCCGCGGAGACGTCCGCGACGACCACGTCGATGCCCATGGCCTCCGCGCGGGTGCGCACGACCTCGATCGTCTGGGGCAGCGCGTCGGCGTCCACCACGAAGGGCCCGGACGCCTTGCGCTGGGCGCGACGCACCAGGGTCATCGCCTCCGCGGCGGCGGTGCCCTCGTCGAGGAGCGAGGCGTTCGCCGTGGGCAGTCCGGTCAGGTCGCCGATCACGGTCTGGAAGTTGATGAGGGCCTCGAGGCGCCCCTGGGAGATCTCCGGCTGGTACGGCGTGTAGGCGGTGTACCAGGAGGGGTCCTCGAGCACGTTGCGCCGGATCACCGGCGGCGTGGTGGTGCCGTGGTAGCCCAGCCCGATCATCGGCTCGGCGGGCCGGTTGCGCGCGGCGAGGTCGCGCAGCTCCTGCGCGACCTGGGTCTCCGTGGCCGCCTCCGGCAGCGAGAGCTCGGCCGCGGAGCGGATCCCGCCCGGGACGGCCGCGGCCATCAGCGCCTCGAGGGAGTCGAACCCGAGCCGGGCGAGCATCGCCTCGACGTCCTGGGGCCGCGGGCCGATGTGTCGGTCGGCGAAGATGGCGATGCCGGTCGGGCTGCTGTGGGGCTGGGAGGACATGCGGGTAGGGCTCCTGGGGCGTCGGGGTCCGGGCCCTCCCCCTCTGTCACGTCACCGGCCGGCGCCCCCCGCCTGAGACGAGGAGACTCTCCCGCGCGGGATGGTCAGCGGGAGCGAATCTACCAGCGTCAGCCCGCGGTGCGGGCCGCGCGCCGCGCCGCGAGCTCGTCGCCCGCGACCGGAGCGGTGCTCTCGCCCTCCTCGGCGGTGCGCTCGGAGGGCAGCTCGGCGAGCGTGCCCTCGATCTCGCGCCACACGCCACCGATGGCGATGCCGAAGACACCCTGCCCGCCCTGGAGCAGGTCGATGACCTCGTCGTTGGAGGTGCACTCGTAGACCGAGGCACCGTCGCTCATCAGCGTCACGCGGGTCAGGTCGTCGGTGCCGCGCTCGCGCAGGTGCGAGACCGCGGTGCGGATCTGCTGCAGCGAGATGCCGGCGTCGAGCAGCCGCTTGATGACCTTGAGGATCAAGATGTCGCGGAAGGAGTAGAGCCGCTGCGAGCCCGAGCCCTTGGCGCCGCGCACGGTGGGCTCCACCAGGCCGGTGCGGGCCCAGTAGTCGAGCTGGCGGTAGGTGATCCCGGCAGCGTTGCAGGCCGTGGGCCCGCGGTAGCCGAGGTCGCTGGGCAGGGGTGAGACGTCGTCGGTGAAGAGGAGTCCCTGCTCGTCGGCGGCCTCGGCCGCGCGTGCGGCGTCGACGCTCTCGCGCAGCTCCTGCTCGTGCTCGTTCACGCGGGTCCTCCGGTGTCTACTCCGTTCACCGTAACTCCGAGGGGGAAGACGTCGCAGGCGTTCCCGGGCGGGAGGACCACAACGGTGGAGTTACAACAGAGACGGCTCACCGTAAGCCCGGCCACCGACAGGGTCAAAGACTCTCGCGGCGTGTCGAACCCTCAACCTGAGAGTGAGACTTCGCGCCGAACCGGCGTATTGATACGCCGGCTCGGCGGGGCGCGTGGGTCGAACCGGCGTATTGATACGCCGGCTCGGCAGGATCAGGGCCTCAGTCGGAGGGGGCCTCGAAGTCCTCGGGGGTGACGTGGTCGAGGAACTCGCGGAACTTCTCGACCTCGTCCTCCTGCTCGGCGGGCACGGCCAGGCCGGCTTCGTCGAGGACGTCCTCGGAGCACACGATGCGCGAACCGGTGCGCAGGGCCAGGGCGATGGAGTCGGAGGGACGTGCGGAGACCTCGGTGCCCGAGGTCAGGACGAGCGTCGCGAAGAACACCCCGTCCTTGACGTCGGTGATGCGGACCTCCTCCAACGCGTTGCCGGTCGCCTCGAGCACGTCCTTGAGCAGGTCGTGGGTCAGCGGTCGCGGCGGGGTCACGCCCTGCTGGGCGAACGCGATGGCCGTGGCCTCGACCGCACCGATCCAGATCGGCAGGTAGCGGTCCCCCGCGACCTCGCGCAGCAGGACGATCGGCTGGTTCGAGGGCATCTCGACCCGGACTCCCATGACGTCCACCTCACGCATGTCTCCCACCCTACGCGCCGGTGGGGAGAGGCGGCGGGCAGGTCAGCGCGACAGGCCGGTCTTGACCAGGGTCGCGTGCAGACGCACCGACAGGGCCGCGATCTCGGAGGCGGCGTCGGCGGCACGGGCGCTGGCGGCGGCGTCGCGGCCGCGCTCCAGGGGAGCCACGACCTGCTGCACGAGCCCGACCTCGCGATCGGCCGCCGCCTTGAACGCGCGCAGGTGACGCGGCTCGATCCCGAAGTCAGCGAGCTCACGGGCGGTGCGGACGACGACGAGGGCGTCGGTGTCGTAGTGCCCGGTCCCGGGACGCGGCGACACCAGGCCGAACTGCTCGAGCTGCTCGAGCAGCTCCTCGGAGACCTCGGCCACCTTCAGCAGCTCCTTGCGTGAGAGTCGCAGGTCGTCACGTCGACGGAAGGACTCGGGACTCGGCATCCCGTCGGCCGCCAGCGCCACGGTCGGCACCGTGGGGACCACCGGCTCGATCGGCGGCGGCTCCATCCCGCGGTCGATGGCGTCGAGGTGCTCGCCGATGACCTTCAGCGGGAGGTAGTGGTCGCGCTGCATCCGCAGGACGTAGCGCAGGCGCGTCACGTCGTCGGCGGAGAACTTGCGGTAGCCCGCGGGGGTCCGCTCGGGCTTGATCAGGCCCTTGTCCTCCAGGAAGCGGATCTTGGGGATCGTGACCCCCGGGAAGTCGGGACGCAGCTGCTCGAGCACCTGCCCGATGTTCATCCGGGCCGAGCCGGAGGGACGTGCTCCCGAGGAGGCTCCCGAGGACGAGACGGAGCCGGTGGACACGACTCAGGCGCCCTCGTGGCCGGAGAAGAAGACCAGGCGGTACTTGCCGACCTGGACCTCGTCGCCGTCCTTGAGACGGACGGTGTCGATGCGGTCGCGGTTGACGTAGGTGCCGTTGAGGCTCCCCACGTCCGAGACCGTGAAGGTCGAGCCGTCCCGGTCGAAGACCGCGTGCCGGCGCGAGACGGTCACGTCGTCGAGGAAGATCTCGCTGTCGGGGTGACGACCGGCGGTGACCTTGTCGGTGTCGAGCAGGAAGCGGTTGCCCGAGCCCGGGCCACGCTGCACGACCAGGAGCGCGTGGCCCACCGGCAGGGCGTCCACGGCGGCGGCGTCGACCGGGTTGAGCTGGCGGTCCGAGGTCTCCACCCGCGAGTCGCCGGCGCCGATGGAGATGGTCGCGGTGGTCTCGCCGCGCGAGGGCTCCGCGGGGGCGTCCGGCGTCACCAGACGGGTCCCGCACTGCGAGCAGAAGCGGGCGTCGTCGGGGTTCTGCCGACCACAGGCGGTGCAGAACGGCATCGGGGTCTCCTCGGGTGGTGGACTCGCGTCGCTGACGCTCCCAACCCTCACCCCCGGGTGGAGGGTGATGGCGTGGGAGAACCTATCAGCCGTGCAGCGTGGTTCAACTCCGAACCGACGAGGTCCGGGAGGGGCCGTCGGGAGGGGCTGACCGGACCGGCTCAGCCCTCGAGCGAGGCCTCGTACGTCGCGGCGTCCATCAGGCCGTCGCCGACCTCGCCGGCCGGCTTGACCTCGAAGAGCCAGCCGCCGCCGTACGGGTCGTTGTTGACCAGCTCGGGGGTGGCGTCGAGCGCCTCGTTGCGGGCGACGACCTCGCCGGTGACCGGCGCGTAGACGTCGGAGACGGACTTGGTCGACTCCAGCTCACCGCAGGTGCTGCCGGCCTCGACGCTCTCGCCCACCTCGGGCAGGGAGACGTAGACGATGTCACCGAGGGCGTCCTGGGCGTAGTGGGTGATGCCGATGCGCACCGCGCCCTCGTGCTCGCCCGGGGTGCGGACCCACTCGTGCTCCGCGGTGTACTGCAGGTCGTCGGGGTACAAGGTGTCTCTCCTGGGGGTCGGGTGTCGGCAGGCTACTGCGCGTCCTGGGGCTGTGCGTACTCGGGCTCGACGGCGGGTCGGACCGACTCGATGTCCAGCGAGGCCAGGACCTCGACCTCGACCTCGGCCCCGTCCTCGGCCAGGTCCACGCGCGGGCCCTCGAGGATCGACATCGCCCCGGCGAGCGCGCTGGGGTCGCCGATCACGTCGACGACGTACGGCGAGCTGAGCAGCTGGCCGTCGACGACCAGCCCGCCCTCGGCGCTGGTGAACGAGCTCTGCGCGACCAGCCGCACCTGGCCGTTGAACTGCATCGCCTCGGCCGAGGCGATCCGCAGGCCCTGCACCATGTTGAGGATGGTGTCGGCGCGCACCCGTCCGGTCACCTCGGTGATGGTGATGCGGATGCCGGGACCGGTCACCGGCACCAGGCCCGCGAGGACGCTGAGGGTGTCGGCCTCGTTGGTCGCCTGCTGCAGGGCGACCCGCTCGGCGTCGGTGTCGGAGACCAGCTCGTCGCGGGCCTCCTCCAGCCGCGTGATCTCGGCGCGGGCGCGACGCGAGGCGCCGGCGAGGCCGGAGAGCACGTTGACGAGGTCCTGCTCGCGGTAGCCGGCGTAGGTGTCGTCGTCCTCGGCGGTCTGCACCTGGACGATCGCGGCGAAGGCGACCACGGCCAGCAGCACCGCGACCACGACCTGGCTGCGACCGGGGTGCAGGAGCGCTTGGCGCAGCCGCCGGCGGCCGGAGTCCTCGTCGGGACCCGACGGGACGGCGTGCATCTCCGGGGGCTGCTCGGCGGACTGCTGCGGGTCGGACATGGGCGCCGGGCTCACGCGTGGAACAGGTGCCGCCGGATGGCGGCCACGTTGGAGAAGATGCGGATGCCGAGCACGACGATGACGCCGGTCGAGAGCTGGCCTCCGACGCCGAGCTGGTCGCCGAGCCACACGATCGCCGCGGCGATGACGACGTTGGAGACGAAGGAGACGACGAAGACCTTGTCGTCGAAGATGCCGTCGAGGTAGGCACGCAGGCCGCCGAAGACGGCGTCGAGCGCGGCGACGACGGCGATCGGGAGGTAGGGCTCCAGGGAGAGCGGCACGTCGGGCTGGAGCACGAGACCGAGCACGATCCCGACCAGCAGGCCCAGGGCGGCGATCACGGGGTGCCCTCCTCGGGGTCTCGGGGTCCGTCGTCAGCGGGCAGCGGCTCGGCGTGGCGCAGCGTCCGGGGGGCGGCGGCCGGGAGGACGAGCTCCTCGACGTTGACCATCTCGAAGCCGAACCCGAACCGTGTCACCAGGTCCGCGACCCCGATGCCGCTGTCGCTGGCCAGCAGGTCTGCCTGGAGGGTACGCCGGTCCCCCACCGCGTTCACGACGTAGGGCGAGCGCAGCGGCTGGCTGTTGATGTTGACGACCGACCCGGAGTTCTCGATCGCACTGCGGACCGTGAGTCGCTGACCGTTGATGCTGATCGCCTCGGCCCCCGCCTGCCACAGCCCGTTGACGAGCAGCTGCAGGTCGGTGTCACGGATCAGCTCACCACCCGGCGGGGCGTCGCTCATGGTGATCCGCACCCCTTCGCCGCGCACGGCGATGAACCCGGTGCGGATCTGCAGCCGGCGCAGCCGGCTCTGCGCCGTCACCTGGTTGGCGGTCGTCGCGGCCAGCAGCTGCTCGGACTCCTCGACCTCCGAACGCAGCGCGAGGATGCGGTCCTGGAGCTGCTCGACGGTCTCGCGACGCTCCACCACGCGGGCCACGAGCACCGTCCGGCTCGACTGCGCCTCGTCGGCGCCCTGGGCGGTCTGCACGGCCGCGGTGGTCGCGAGGACCTGCTGCTCGTCGACGACGTTGTCGGCGGTGACGCACACACCGGCGAGGTGCAGGTCGCGCACCAGCTCGGCCGGCACCGCGGGGTCCGTGCCCGCGTAGCGGCCGACCAGCACCTGGCCGGCCAGCTGCTCGGAGCTCCACCCGGCGACCAACGCCTCCGCGTCCTCGAGCTCACCGACCGTCGGGCCCCAGGAGAGCGGGGTGTCGGGGTCGACCGATTCCTCGGCCGACCCGGTCGCCCCGGTCGCACCGGGGGCGCTCGGCGATGCCGGGGAGGCGTCGGCCCCGCTGGTGGTCGGCTCCGGCTCGCTGGGGCGTCCCGCCGCGCACCGGGAGGCGCGCATCGACGAGACGGGACAGCTGTGGCTGCGGGGCCCGGGGATGATGCAGGGCTACCTGGGGCACCCCTCCCCCTTCGACGAGGACGGGTGGTTCCCCACCGGCGACCTGGCCCGCACCGACGACGCCGGCCGGCTCTACCTCGCGGGCCGGCTCAAGGACATGATCCGACGTTCCGGGGAGAACATCGCCGCGGTCGAGGTCGAGGAGGTCCTGCTCGCCCACCCCGCGGTGCGGCTGGCAGCCGTCGTCGGGGTGCCCGACGAGGTGCGGGGTGAGGAGGTGGCGGCGTACGTCGTCGCGCCGGAGGCCAGCGCCGAGGAGCTGTCCGCGTGGTGCGCCGAGCGGCTCGCCGCCTTCAAGGTGCCCTCGGTGTGGCGCTTCCGCGACGAGCTGCCGCTCACCGCCTCGCTGCGGGTCGAGAAGGCCGCCCTGCGTGCGGAGGCCCACGGTGCTCGCTGACCTCCTGCTCACCAATGCCCGGGTCCGCACGCTCGAGGGACCGGGGCGCGCCGACGTGGCGGGCTCGGTGGCGATCTGGCGCGACCGGGTGGTGGCCGTCGGCGAGGACGTCCCGGCCGCGCGGACCGTCGACCTCGACGGCGCAGTGGTCGTGCCGGGCTTCCACGACGCGCACAACCACATGGCGTGGTTCGGCCTGTCGCTGGCCGAGGTCGACCTGCGGGTGCCGTCGCTGGGCGCGCTCTACGACGCGGTGGCCGAGCGGGCGGCCGGGTTAGGCCCTGACGAGTGGGTCGTGGGCGCGGGGTACGACGAGAACAAGCTCGGCGCCCACCCCGACCGCGACGCGCTCGACCGGGCGGCGGGCGGCCGCCGGGTGTGGCTGAAGCACACCAGCGGTCACATGTGCGTGGTCAACGGGCC
>LULQ01001289.1_pt1 | contig 15194 bp, 13 predicted proteins | sample 728091 | NCBI WGS metagenome assembly LULQ01 (sample SAMN03860285, study PRJNA289734) | marine metagenome | biome: seawater column; feature: ocean; material: water; isolation source: Red Sea water column Station 149 - depth 10m | place: Saudi Arabia: Red Sea | collected 2011-10-15 | depth 10 m
GATTAAATCAGCACGTTTTTTATTTAATTTATCCAAAAAATTTTTATCCAAGAATAATAAATTGAATGATGATTGGAACCCAATTAACATATTGTCAGCGGATGCAGCTACAGTTGGAAATTTAGATTTAGATATCATTGATAAAAGTAATAAAATTCTAGATGAACTTCATGAAAACAAATTTGAAATTATTTTTTTACTTGGCCAAGATAATTTAGATTTTAAAAAGAAAGATGAATTTATTATCTATCAAGGAAGTCATGGAGATAGAGGTGCAGAAATTGCAGATATAATTTTACCAGGTGCTGCTTATACTGAACAATCTGGACATTACACTAACTTGGAAGGTAAATTACAAAAAGCTTATAAAGCATCTTACCCCCCAGGTGACTCAAAAGAGGACTGGCAAATTATAAATGATCTCGCTGAGGTTATGAATAATAGAAAACTTTTTAATGATAAAGATGAACTCGAAAGTAGTATGTTTAACTATTTAAAAGTGAATAAAGATCAGCAAACTTCAGAATTAAATCATGAATTAAATGAAAGCGATTTTTCTGATGAATTTTTAAAAGTTGATTATAAAGACTACTATTTTTCTAATGTAATTGCACGTTCATCAAAAACTATGCTTGAATGTAATAACGCAAAAATTGATTTAAAAAAAACAGGGACAGAAGGTTAATTCATGGAATACTTAAATATTATTTTTCAAGAGAGTTACAAAATTTTATTTTTATTAGTGCCTGTTTTAGTTTCAGTTGCTATGATCGTATGGTTAGATCGAAGAGTTTGGGCTTTTGTTCAAAAAAGACAAGGTCCAAATGTTGTTGGTCCATTTGGCTTATTACAATCCCTAGCAGATGCCCTAAAATATATTTTCAAGGAAATTATAATACCTGCTAGTTCAAACAAAGTAATTTTTATTCTTGCTCCAATAATAACAATGACTCTAGCTCTAATAGCATGGGCTGTAATTCCTTTTGGAGTTGAACAAGTATTAGCAGATATAAATGTTGGAATTTTATATATTTTTGCTGTCTCATCATTGGGTGTGTATGGGATAATAATGGGTGGATGGGCATCGAATTCAAAATATCCTTTTTTAGGAGCAATTAGATCTGCTGCACAAATGGTATCTTATGAAGTATCGATTGGTATCATTATAATTAATGTCTTATTATGCGTTGGATCTCTAAACTTGAATGATATTGTAGTTGCTCAAAAAGAAATGTGGTTTGTAATACCATTATTTCCAATGTTTGTAATTTTTTTTATATCAGCTTTAGCTGAAACGAATAGACCACCTTTTGATTTACCAGAAGCAGAAGCTGAATTAGTTGCGGGTTACCAAACAGAATATTCTGGGATGATGTATGCAATGTTTTGGTTGGGAGAGTATGCAAATATTTTGTTAATGTGTGCACTAGGGTCAATTTTATTTTTAGGAGGCTGGTTATCTCCAATCGATCTTTATCCTTTTAATTTAATACCTGGCGCTCTTTGGTTAATTTTCAAAATTTTATTTTTATTTATTCTTTTTGCGTTGGTCAAAGCGATTGTTCCAAGATATAGATATGATCAACTAATGAGACTAGGTTGGAAAATATTTTTACCATTATCTTTAACTTATGTTGTTTTGACAGCAAGTTATCTTTTTTACTTTAATCTTTTACCTACAATATAAATGAAAATATCAAGATTTTTTAAAACAATATTAATGACCGATTTTATCAGTGGGCTTTTTATTGCTGTTAAGGAACTTTTCAAATCAAAAAAAACAATAAATTATCCATTTGAAAAAGGCAAAATTAGTCCAAGATATAGAGGTGAACACGCATTGAGAAGATATCCTAATGGAGAAGAAAGATGTATAGCTTGTAAATTGTGTGAAGCTGTCTGCCCTGCTCAAGCAATTACAATTGAATCTGCCGAAAGAGCTGATGGAAGCAGAAAAACTACACGCTATGATATTGATATGATGAAATGTATTTATTGTGGATTATGTGAAGAGTCTTGTCCTGTAGATGCAATTGTCCAAGGACCAAATTTTGAATTTTCAACTGAAACTCGTGAAGAACTCTATTATACAAAAGAAAAACTCCTAGATAACGGAGATAGATGGGAAAATGTTTTAGCGGCAAATATTAAATCAGACAATCCATACAGATAATTTATGATTGCACATGCAATATTTTTTTATGTCTTTTCTGTCATTGCAGTTGTTTCTGCCATAATGGTAACTGTTTCTAAAAACACAGTTCATTCAGTTTTTTTTTTAATTCTTGATTTTATAAGTATATCTTGCCTCTTCATAATGATTGGTGCCGAATTTTTGGGGATGATTATGTTGATAGTTTATGTTGGGGCAGTTGCAGTGCTATTTTTGTTTGTCGTAATGATGCTTAATGTTGCTCAACAAAAAAATCAGTGGTTTGTTTCAAAAGATAGCTCAAGACATATCCCTATAGGATTATTAATCAGTGTAATAATATTTTTTGAATTGATAATTGTAATAGGTGGATGGAAATATAAACCGGATTTATTTAATTCTGCAAAATCATCGCTTGAAAACGGAGTTAGTAATACTCATTCATTAGGTCAGGTTTTATACACTGATTATATACATGTGTTTCAAATTAGTGGGATGATACTTTTGATTGCTATGATAGGTGCAATAGTTCTTACTTTTAGACAAAGAGAGGGTGTTAAAAAACAAAGTTATTTAAAACAAATATCTAGAGAAAGGACTGAAGGTGTGGAAGTACTTGAAGTTGCGTCTAACAAAGGAGTAAAAATAGATGATTGATATAGGTTTAGGTCATTATTTAACTTTAGGTGCTGTTATTTTTAGTATTGGAATAATTGGTATATTTCTTAATAGAAAAAATATTATTGTAATCTTGATGAGTATTGAACTTATCTTATTAGCTGTAAATATTAATTTAGTATCTTTTTCAATTTATTTAGGAGATCTTTCTGGTCAAGTGTTTACTCTCTTTATACTAACTGTTGCTGCAGCTGAGGCTGCAATTGGTCTTGCGATCATAGTTGTTTATTTTAGAAACTCTGGAACTATTCGAGTAGAGGAGATAGATAAACTAAAAGGTTAAAATGGAAATTTCAATTATAGCATTACCATTAATTGCTTCAATTATTTCAGGATTTTTTGGAAAATTAATAGGAGATAGAAGTTCAGAAATTATTACTAGCCTATTGGTATCTATTTCAGCAATTTTTTCTGTCCTCGTTTTGTATGAGGTTGTTGTTAATCAATATCAAGAGAACATCATAATAGCGACATGGATTAGCTCTGGATCGCTTGAAGTAAATTGGTCAATGAAAATTGATTCATTATCTGCTGTGATGTTAGTTGTTGTTACATCAGTTTCTGCCTTAGTTCATATTTATTCAATCGGTTACATGTCTCACGACCCGCACAAACCAAGATTTATGGCTTACTTATCTTTATTTACATTTGCAATGCTGATGTTAGTTACTGCAGATAATTTCATTCAATTATTTTTTGGTTGGGAAGGTGTAGGCTTATGTTCGTATTTTTTAATAGGATTTTGGTTTAAAAAAGAGTCAGCAAACAAAGCTGCAATTAAAGCATTTGTAGTAAATAGAGTGGGCGATTTCGGGTTTGCTCTCGGGATATTTTTAATTTTTTATTTATTTGGAACAGTAAATTATTCTGAGGTTTTTGCTAAAATTCCAAACATTATAGATAAAGATTTGGTATTTTTAGGTATCACATTTAATGCTGTAGATTTGATTTGCTTACTTTTATTCATTGGTGCAATGGGTAAATCAGCACAAATTTTACTTCATACTTGGTTACCAGACGCTATGGAAGGGCCAACACCTGTTTCTGCCTTAATTCATGCCGCCACAATGGTAACAGCAGGAGTTTTTCTAGTTGTAAGGTGTTCACCAATTTATGAATACTCTGATTTAGCTTTAAATATCATTACAATTGTTGGTATGAGTACTGCATTCTTTGCTGCAACAGTAGCTCTGGTACAAAATGATATTAAAAAAATAATTGCGTATTCTACTTGTAGCCAATTAGGTTACATGTTTTTTGCCACTGGCGTGGGAGCATATAATGTTGCAATGTTTCATTTATTCACTCACGCGTTTTTTAAAGCACTATTATTTTTAGGATCTGGTTCAGTTATTCATGCTTTTAAAGATGAACAAAATATAAATAATATGGGCGGAGTGTGGAAAAAACTTCCATACACCTATTCACTAATGATTATAGGAACGCTAGCTTTAACGGGGTTTCCATTTTTGTCAGGTTTTTATTCTAAAGATGCAATAATTGAATTTGCTTATTTGAGAGGAAATACAACAGGTTATTATGCTGCTGGTATAGGTATTTTTACAGCATTTCTTACATCAATTTATTCTTGGAGATTAATTTTTAAAACTTTTCATGGTGAGTATAATAATAAAGAGATTAAGATAGATGAGACGCACGAGTCTCCTATCGTGATGTTGATACCTCTAGTTTTATTATCAATTGGTGCAATATTTGCAGGATTTTTATTTAAAGAATTATTTATCGGTTATGAAGGTCTAAATAATTTTTGGCGTGACTCAATATTTTTTCTAAAACCATTAAGCACTGATCACCCACCACTATGGTTTTTATTACTTACTCCAACTTTGGTAATATTATCTATTCCACTAGCATATTATTTATTCCTTAAAAATAGAAATTTACCTGAACGATTAGCTAGTATAAATAAACCGCTTTATCAGTTTTTGTTAAATAAATGGTATTTTGATGAACTTTATGATGTTTTATTTGTTAAACCATCAAAAAAATTAGGTTTATTTTTATGGAAGTTCTTTGATTTGAAAATTATCGATGGGTTTGGTCCAGACGGTATTTCGTCGATGATCAAAAAATTTTCAGTAAAAGCTAATAAATTTCAAAGCGGGTATATATATCAATATGCTTTTGTAATGTTACTTGGTTTTTCTGCTTTATTAACATTCTTAATTGTAAAATAATGAACTTTCCTATTCTTTCCTCTTTGATTTTATTACCATCAATTGGAGCTTTATTCTTATTTTTTACCAAAAGTGATAAAAAAAATAATTTTACTGGAAAATATGTTGCTTTATTTACTTCAGCAGTAAATTTTTTTTTATCAATTTATCTATGGATATTATTTGATCCAACAACTTCTGAGTTTCAATTTGTTGAGGAAAGAATTTGGATTAAAGATTTAATAAATTACAAGGTAGGTGTTGATGGTATTTCAATTTTGTTTATTTTACTCACAACATTTATTACACCCCTTTGTATTGTATCGGTAAATAATTCAATCAAAGAGAGACTAAGTGAATTTTTGATAGCTGTACTTATCATGGAGTCTTTTATGATCGGTGTATTCTGCTCTTTAGACCTTGTTATTTTTTATTTATTTTTTGAGGCAGGTTTAATTCCTATGTTTTTAATTATTGGAATCTGGGGTGGTGCTAGAAGAGTTTATTCAGCATTTAAATTTTTTTTGTATACCTTGCTTGGTTCAGTTTTAATGTTAGTAGCTATAATTACAATTTATTGGCTGAATGGAACTACAGATGTAGTTGAACTTTATAATTCCGGAATTGATATAAAGTATCAAAATCTTTTATGGTTAGCTTTTTTTAGCTCTTTTGCAGTTAAAACTCCTATGTGGCCAGTTCATACATGGTTACCAGATGCTCATGTTGAAGCACCAACAGCAGGATCTGTTTTATTAGCAGCTATATTATTAAAAATGGCAGGTTATGGTTTTATAAGATTTTCTCTTGGATTATTTCCGGCAGCATCAGAAATCTTCACCCCATTGATTTACACACTCAGTGTAATTGCGATTATTTTTACTTCTTTCATAGCTTTAATGCAGGAAGATATGAAAAAGCTAATTGCTTATTCATCAGTTGCCCATATGGGTTATGTTACTTTAGGAATTTTTACTATTCAGCAACAAGGTATTGAGGGAAGTATTATTCAGATGATCAGTCATGGACTAGTTTCTGCAGCACTTTTTTTATGTGTAGGTGTTGTTTATGACAGAATGCATTCAAGACTTATAAATACTTATGGTGGAATCGTGAGTATTATTCCAAAATATTCTATTTTGTTTATGTTGTTTACTTTAGCAGCTCTAGGCCTACCTGGAACAAGTGGTTTTGTTGGGGAGTTTTTAATTTTGATGGGCGCATTTAAGGATAATTTTTTAGTAGCTGTGATTGCTAGCTTAGGGGTAATTATTGGTGCTGCATATATGCTTTGGTTATACAAAAGAGTAGTTTTTGGAAAATTAATAAATACAGATTTGAAACAGATGTTTGATTTAAATAGATCTGAGCTATTTATTTTATCTTGTTTGGCTGTACCAACTCTATTTTTTGGATTTTATCCAGATCCTCTAATTAGCACAATTGAGGTTTCTATCTCTGATTTAATTGATCAATATAATTTTAAATTAGCAAGTAAAACATAATGGAAAATTTACAATTAGTATTACCCGAAATATTTTTATCTTTGTCGATAATGTAGTCCTAATCATTTCTTCGAACTATCTTAAAACTTTTCAAATCTTTAAGATTGAGTATCCAATATTAATTTTAAGTTCTGTATTAGGAATGATGGTTATGATTAATTCTAATGACTTAATTGTATTTTATATGGGCCTTGAGCTTCAGTCGTTGGCCTTATATGTTTTAGCTACATTCAATAGAGATGAAATCAAATCTTCTGAAGCGGGACTTAAATATTTTGTTTTAAGTGCTCTATCCTCTGGTTTATTGCTCTATGGTTGCTCTTTAATATATGGATTTACTGGCTCTACCAATTTTAATGTAATAGCTGATCAATTAAATTCAAATGAGTATGCTTTGACATTTGGTATCGTATTTATTTTAGTGGGACTAGCCTTTAAGATTTCTGCTGTTCCTTTTCATATGTGGGCCCCGGATGTTTACGAAGGTTCACCTACTTCGGTGACATTATTTTTTACAATGGTTCCAAAAATAGCAGCACTGACAGTATTTATAAGATTTTTATATGTACCATTTTTAAATCTGATTGATCAGTGGCAAATGATTTTAATTTTTTTATCAATCGCATCAATGCTATTTGGTGCTATCGCAGCCATAGGACAAACAAATTTGAAAAGGCTTGTTGCTTATAGCTCCATAGGTCATGTTGGTTACGCTCTAGCTGGTGTAGCGGCAGGTACTAATGATGGCATTCAAAGTTCAGTAATTTATATAACTATATATATACTAATGAACTTAGGATTATTTTCATGCTTGTTAATGTTAAAACGAGACAATAACTATTACGAAAAAATAGATGATTTGTCAGGTTTATCTAAAAATCATCCAATGCTAGCGTTATCATTACTAATAATTTTATTTTCACTAGCTGGGATTCCTCCTTTGGCTGGTTTTTTTGCTAAGTTTTATGTTTTTAAAGCAGTCATTGAACAATCAATGTATTTTTTAGCAATCGTTGGTTTATTATCAACAGTCGTTGCAGCTTTTTATTATTTAAGGTTAATTAAAATTATGTATTTTGATGAGCAAAAAGAAAAATATGATACTGATCATGGTTTTTGGTTAAAATTTTCTTTAACAGCATCTACATTGTTAATTCTGATATACTTCATATTTCCGAGCCAATTAATAGAGGTAGTTTCCAGAATTAACATAATTTAATGAAATTCAGAATTTTAAGATTTAAAAAATTAAGAAGTACGAATGATACAGCCATAAGAATGGTTAAAAGTTCCAATTTAAATTATGGAATGATAATTGCTGATAGCCAAAGTAATGGACGTGGGCAGTACGGAAGAAAATGGATTTCATTTAAAGGAAATTTGTTTGTAAGTTTTTTCTATAATTTAGAAAATATGGATTTAAATTTAACTAAAATTACAAAATTAAATTGTATGTTAGTAAAAAAACTAATTTCAAAATATTACAAAAAAAGAATTGTATATAAAAAACCAAATGATTTATTAATTAAAGGAAAAAAAATTTGTGGAATTCTCCAAGAGATAATAAATAAACAAAATCAAAAATTTTTAATACTTGGAATTGGAATTAATTTGATAAAAAACCCTATAATTAGCAACTATCCAACTACTAATTTAAATGATTTAATTAATAAAAAAATTTCAAAAAGAAATATTGAGATACAATTAAAAAAAATTTTTGAAAAAAATTTAGAGATTTATAAACATAAAAAAAATAAATAGTTATATGTATATTTTGGGTGATATTGGAAATTCAGATACAAAGATATTTTTAGTCAACAAAAAAGATAGAATTTTAAAAAGAACAAGTTTAATTTCAAAAAATATCAATAATAAAAATTTGGACAAAAAAATTAAATTTTTAATTAAAGATATTAAAAAAGTAGAGAAAATCCTTTTTTGTAGTGTTGTACCAAAATCTTTTAATTTGATTAAAAAATATTTTCATAAAAAAACTAAAATTAGATGTTATGAAATTAAAAATCTTAATTTGAGTTCATTAATTAAAATCAAAGTTAATTATAAACAGGCTGGTTCAGATCGTTTAGCTAATGCAATTAGTCTACAAAATGGTAAAGATAATTTTATAATTTTAGATTTTGGTACTGCCACCACATTTGATGTAGTTGAAAAAAAATATTATAGAGGTGGCATAATAGCCCCTGGAGTTAAAATATCGCTTGATACTTTGTCTGACAAAGCCTCATTGATACCCCAAATAGATTTAAAGAAGATAAGAAATATAGTTGGCAACAATACAATTTCGGCTGTGCGTTCAGGTTTTTTTTGGGGTTATATAGGACTAATTGACAATATTATTAATTTGATTAAGAAAGAAACTAGAAAATCTTTCAAACTTGTAATTACTGGTGGTTACTCTGATTTGTTTAGAAAATCTTTAAAGACTCGTGTAATACAAAATAAAGATATCACAATTAAAGGATTAATTAAAATTGCTAAGTTAATTAAATAAATGAAAAAAGAATTATTATTTTGTCCACTAGGAGGTTCAGGTGAAATTGGAATGAACATGAATCTTTTTGGTTATGGTGAGCCTGGAAATCATAAATGGATAATGGTAGATATTGGAGTAACTTTTGCTGATGATACAATACCAGGCATTGATCTTATATATCCAGATCCTGGATTTATTGTAGAAAGAAAAGATAATTTATTAGGAATAATATTAACACATGCACATGAAGATCATATTGGAGCAATTGCGCACTTATGGCCAAAATTAAAATGTAAGATTTTTGCAACTCCGTTTACCGAGTACATTACTTTAACCCATTCTATTTTAGAACCCAATGGATTAAGAATTAAAACTCCCGCAGGTGTGGTTTTACATACTGGTGACTGGAAAGTCGACCCAAATCCCCTAATAGGTGACGAAATAAATGCGAAAAGATTAAAAGAAATAGGTGATGAAGGTGTATTAGCAATGATTTGTGACTCTACAAATGTTTTTAGTGCTGGCAGATCAGGCTCAGAGTTAGATGTAAGAAAAAATTTATTAAATATAATGGGTCGATTAAAAAAAAGAATTATTGTGACATCGTTTGCTTCAAACGTTGCTAGAATGGAGACAGCCTTTTATTGTGCTGAACAAACTGGAAGACAAATTTCACTAGTTGGAAGATCTATGCATAGAATTTATAAGGCAGCAAGACAATGTGGATATTTACAAAATACCATTGATCCAATTGATCCAAGAGAAGCTAAAAATTTTGCTAGAGAAAAAATAGTTTATTTGTGCACAGGAAGCCAAGGTGAACCAATGGGTGCAATGATGAGGATATCAAATTACACACATCCTGATGTTTTTATTGAAAAAGGTGATGCAGTAATCTTTTCATCAAAGATAATTCCAGGAAATGAGAAAAAACTCTATAAATTACACAACCAGTTAGTCAAAGATGGAATTGAGGTTATCTCAGAAGAAACAGAATTTATACACGTCTCTGGACATCCAAATCGTGAGGATCTTAAAGATATGTATCAATGGGTTAAACCAAAATGTGTAATCCCTGTTCATGGAGAGCACAGACACATGATAGAACACATAAATTTTGCTAAAGAAATGCAAGTACCTCATCCGGTTCAAGTTGAAAATGGTGATATAGTCAAGCTATACCCTGGTGAGGCACCAGAGGTATATGATAAAGCACCCAGCGGAAGATTGTACTTAGATGGAAATGTGAGTGTAGAAGAGGACTCTCAATCAATTAAAGATAGAAAAAATTTAAGTAGCAATGGATATTTGGAAGTCACTATATTAATAACACCTAAAGGAAATATCCACAATAACCCTGTAACAACATTTAGAGGTTTGCCCATTTATGAAAAAGATGAATTTCTTTATGGGTTAGAGGACGAAATTGAAAAAACAACAAGATTCTTTAAACTTGGAAACAGACAGCAAGAAAGTAATTTAATTGACGCTCTTAAAATTGCTTGTAGAAAATTTACAAAAGAAAAAACAGGAAAAAGACCATATACTAATATTAATTTAGTAAGGATTTAATGAGTCCAACTGGCTTAGCTATAATCTACATTATTATCTGGTGGATTGTTTTTTTTGCGATTTTACCAATAGATGTTGAAAGGAAAAAAATAGTTAAAGTAGATGGTGAAGATCCGGGTTCACCAGAAAATCCTAAAATGTTAAAAAAATTCATTTATTGTACTGGAATAACAACAATTATATTCATAGCCATTTATTTATTAATGAAATTTGAATATTTAAATTTAAGAAATATAATCATTTAACATGCATATTTCTAAATCTTTTATTCCTATTTTAAAAAATAACCCCTCAGAAGCAAAAATAAAGTCTCACCAGCTAATGTTAAGAGTTGGAATGATAAAACAATCTTCAGCAGGCATATACTCTTGGTTGCCCCTTGGTTTTAAAGTAATGAAAAAAATTGAAAGAATTGTCAGAGAAGAGCAAAACAAAATAGGTGCACAAGAAATACTAATGCCCACAATACAATCCAGCGAGATTTGGAAAGAGAGTGGACGTTATGAGGATTATGGTGAGGAAATGTTACGAATAAAAGATCGTCAAGATCGAGAAATGCTTTACGGACCAACAAACGAGGAATTAGTAACTGATATTTTTAGATCTTCTCTAAAATCATATAAATCATTACCTCAACTTCTTTATCATATTCAATGGAAATTTAGAGATGAAATCAGACCAAGATTTGGAATTATGCGATGTCGGGAATTCTACATGAAGGATGCATATTCTTTTGATGTTACAGATGAAGATGCATTGTTTTCTTATAATAAATTTTTCTTATCTTATTTAAAAACTTTTAAAAGATTAGATCTTACAGCAATTCCAATGGCAGCCGATACAGGACCAATTGGTGGAAATCTTTCTCATGAATTTATTATCCTAGCAGAAACTGGAGAGAGTAAAATTTATGCAGATAAAAGAATATTTGACTTGAATTTTGAGGGAACAAAACTTGATGTTAAATCTCTGCTAGAAATGAGAAGTCAATATGAAAAATTTTATTCTGTTACTGATGATAAATTTAAAGAAGATGAGTTTAATGAAAAAGTTTCAGAGAAAAATAGATTGAAAACGAAAGGTATAGAGGTTGGTCATATTTTTTATTTTGGAGACAAATATTCCAAACCAATGGAAGCAGCAGTCGATTTACCTGGGGGTAAAAAAGACTATGTAAAAATGGGTTCTTATGGAATAGGAGTTTCAAGATTAGTAGGAGCAATTATAGAAGCAAAATATGATGAAAAAAATGAAATCATGAAATGGCCAATTTCTGTTGCACCATATGATATTGCAATAATTCCTATGATTAATAAAAATGATACGTCTGCACTCGATAAAGCAAACAAAATAAATCTTGAGTTAAATCAAAATAATATCGATGCGATTATTGATGATACTGATGAGAACTTATCCTCAAAAATAAAAAAAATGAATTTAATTGGAGCTCCATATCAAATAATTATTGGAAAACAAACTGAAGGTGATTTATTTGAATTTAAAGAAATAAACAAAGAAACTCAAAAAATTAATTTAAAAGAAATTATTAAGATTATTAATAAACAAAAAGCTCACAATTGATTTCAACTTTAGAAAAAGAAATTACATTTAGATTTTTAAAAGCTAGAAAAAAAGATGGCTTTTTAAATGTTATATCTATCTTTTCATTTATTGGAATAAGCCTAGGTGTTGCAGTCCTAATTATTGTGATGTCAGTAATGAATGGATTTAGATCTGAATTAATAAATAAGATAGTTGGTTTTAATGCTCATATAACTGTTGATACTTATGAAAATCAAATTCAAATTGATAAATTAAAGAATACTAATCTCAATCTTATCGCGAGTGAAATGATATTAAGTAACTCAGGAGAAGCAATAATTATTAAAAAAGACACCTCTAAAGGTATTGTTTTGAGAGGTTATTCAAGAAAAGATTTTCCTAAACTAAAGATAATAAAAGATAAAACATTTGTAGGGAATAAAAGTAATTTAACAGGTAACTATATTTCTTTAGGGAAAGAGTTAAGTTTCACATTGAATCTTAAGCTCGGTGATGATGTATCAATAATGTCATCATCAGGTGTAGATACAATTATTGGCAGTATTCCAAAGAAAAAATCTTTTACTATTGTTTCATTGTTTGAAAGTGGCTTAGCAGATTTCGATAATAATGTAGCATTTATTAATATTGACACTCTTGATGAATTTATGAGTCTCTCGAAAAAAGACAGAAAGTTAGAATTATATTTAAAGGATCCACAAAATATTGAAAATCAAAAAGAGATAGTTCAAAAAATATTCCCTAATGATTTTGTGTATAGTTGGGCTGATACTAACAGTTCTTTATTCTCAGCTTTAAAAGTAGAACGAAATGTTATGTTTATTATATTATCTCTGATAATTATTGTTGCTGCTTTTAATATTATTTCAGGCTTGACGATATTGGTAAAAAATAAAACTAGAGATATTGCTATTTTAAAATCTATTGGTGTATTGAATAAATCTATTATAAAGATATTTTTTTTAGTTGGGGTAATAATAGGTACATCTGCTACATTGTTTGGAATAATATTAGGGGTTACATTTTCTATGTATGTTGAAAATGTTAGAAAATTTTTAAGTGATGTTTTTAACATAAGTTTATTTCCTGAAGAAATATATTTCTTAAGTACAATGCCATCTGAAATAAACCCATCTTCTATTTTTATTATTTCATTGTGTTCAATTTTTATAACAATAATTGTATCCATATTTCCAGCTATGAGGGCGGCTAAACTAGATCCAATAAAAGCATTAAAACTGGAAAAATTTATTCTCTAATGGGACCCTCAGGCTCAGGTAAATCAACTTTATTAAATTTATTGTCCTTAATAGATCGACCTAGTTCAGGATCCATAATTATTGATAATAAAAAGATTGATCCAAATAATTCTCAAAAAAATGATCTATTAAGAGCTAATAAAATCGGGATAATCTATCAACAAGATAATCTTCTGTCTGATTTTACAGCAATAGAAAACTTAACCTTAGCTAGTTTAGCAAGCGGTAAAAATAAAGAGGACGCTTCAAATATATCAAAAATAATGCTTAAAAAAGTTGGTCTAGCAAAAAGATTAAATCACTACCCCTCACAATTATCTGGAGGTGAGAAACAAAGGGTATCGATTGCAAGAGCTTTGATAAACAATCCACAAATTATTCTTGCAGATGAGCCAACTGGAAGTTTAGATATTGAGACTGCAAAAGGAATTTTTGAGCTTTTAAAAAAACAGATAAAGCCTGATAGAATAATAATATTTGCAACTCATAATAGATTTTTTGCTAATAAGTCTGATTGCTTATTGGAAATAGTTAATGGTAATATTAAAACCATTAATGGCTGAGTCTCAAATTCAAAACTTTAATCATCTAAAAATACACTCTCAATTTTCAATATGTGAAGGAGCAATCAAAATTGATGACTTAAAAGAAATATCTAAAGAAAAGAAAATTAGATCTCTAGCTTTATGTGATACATCGAATTTATGTGGTGCCCTAGAATTTGCTGAAAAGATATCTAAAGTTGGAACTCAACCAATTATTGGTACTCAGATCAATTTTAAATTAAATGATACTATTGGTTTATTGCCATTATTCGCATTGAATGAAATTGGATATAAAAGAATAATTGAATTATCTTCATTATCATATCTTAATAACGATGGAACCTTGGATCCACATTTAAATTTTGAGGAATTGTTAAAGAATAATGAGGGGGTTGCCATTTTTTCAGGAACAATAAATGGGTTAGTCGGTCAATTATTCAATAAAGGAAAATTTTTAGAAATTGAAAAATTATACTCTAAACTCAAACAAAAATATGGTGATAAATTTTATATAGAAATTCAACGTCATGGAGATCAAAATGAAATTTCATTTGAAAAGTTTAATCTATCGCAGTCTTTAAATTTAGAAATATCAATAATAGCCACTAATGAAGTTTTTTACTCAAACAAAGACATGTATGAGGCTCATGATGCATTAATTTGTATTAAAAACAAAACTTACGTAAATGAGAAAAATAGAATTAAATACTCAAATCAACACTATCTTAAAGATAATTCTGAGATGTCAGAATTATTTTCTGATTTACCTGAAGCGTTAGAAAATAACTATAATTTCCCGTATCGTTGTAATTTTCGACCGCATTTTTCAAAACCCATATTACCTGACATTAGTTCTGATAAAGGTGGAAGTGCCGATGAGATATTAAAAATAAACTCTCTGGATGGATTAAAAGAAAAATTTAAAAATATTTTTAAAATTCAGAGTGAGGATCTTTCTAAAAATGAAAAATTTTTACTTTACAAAGATAGATTAGATCATGAACTAGATATAATTATACAAATGAAATATTCCAGTTATTTCTTAATTGAATTTAATCTTATTTTTGAAAGATTTTTAAATCCCGATCGTATTTCAATGCCAGACTTTGATATAGATTTTTGTGAGGAAAAAAGAGATCTGGTTTTTGAATATTTGACTAAAAAGTATAAGGAAAGTGTTGCTCATATAATTACTTTTGGAAAATTAAAAGCTAGAATGGTTATTAGAGATGTGGGAAGAGTATTAGGA
>LULQ01000281.1_pt1 | contig 15173 bp, 12 predicted proteins | sample 728091 | NCBI WGS metagenome assembly LULQ01 (sample SAMN03860285, study PRJNA289734) | marine metagenome | biome: seawater column; feature: ocean; material: water; isolation source: Red Sea water column Station 149 - depth 10m | place: Saudi Arabia: Red Sea | collected 2011-10-15 | depth 10 m
GCTTTTGCTGGGGGCGTAGTTGCTGGTGAATCAGGCATGACTCATAGAATTAGAGATGAGATGAAGCCTCTAAACTTTTTACTCGTTCCAATATTTTTTGTATATATTGGTTCAGAAGTAAACATTCAAACTTTAGCTTCTCTTGATGTATTTTTATACGGAATGTTGGTAAGTCTTTTAGCGCTTGTTGGTAAATATGTTTCAGCTCTAGGAGCTATGGGCAAAGGATTAAATACTTCTTTAATTGGAATTGGAATGTCTCCAAGAGGAGAGGTTGGGCTGATATTTGTTGCTGTAGCTACAACCACACTATCAGACATAATTACAGGTGATATTATCTCAATAATTATTTGGATGGTCATAGTAACAACAGTTATCGCGCCTATATTACTTAATAGAATACTGCAAAAAGTGCCTTTATCTGAGAGAGATGATGATGAAAGGTTCGAAACTCCTGTAGTAGAGTAATTTTTTGCTACAAAATAATTAAACTTTATTATTATTAATTTGTTCAAAAAAGGGGAAAATTAAATGTTATTAAACTACCAAGGTTCAATCATTGCAGCTTTACTCGGTCTTGGTCTAGCAGCATATTTTGCAAACAGAATACTTTCAATAGAGGTAACAGACAGTAAAGTTCAAAGCCTATCTGATGCGATAAGAAAAGGCTCAATGGCATTTCTTAAAAGACAATATTCCTGGGTAAGTATTTTTGTTGTAATTCTTGCAGTTTTAATTTCAACCTTAACAGATTGGGGCTATCCATATGGAGCAATAGCATTCATCGGAGGTGCTCTTTTTTCATCACTAGCAGGATTTATCGGAATGAGAATTGCAACAGCTGCTAACGGTAGAACTACAGAAGCAGCAAGAGACGGAGGTACACTCAAAGCTTTACCAGTGGCGTTCAGAGGTGGAGCAGTAATGGGATTTTCTGTTGCTGGACTAGGCCTTCTTGGTGTGGCATTAGGCTACTGGGTATTTATCGACATAATGGATTTAGAAAATGGATATGATATTTTAGCTGCAATAGGCTTAGGTGGATCTTCAATTGCTCTCTTTGCCAGAGTCGGTGGCGGTATCTATACAAAAGCAGCGGATGTTGGTGCTGATTTAGTTGGAAAAGTAGAAGCAGGAATACCCGAAGACGATCCAAGAAACCCAGCAACAATTGCAGATAATGTTGGAGACAATGTTGGTGATGTTGCAGGAATGGGTGCGGATCTCTTTGAAAGCTACGTTGGATCTCTAGTAGCACCATTAGCTTATGCAGCAATTGTATTTGCTGGAACTGATGTTTTGCCTTCGCTACTTTTTTTCCCACTAGCAGTAGGAACCATTGGTATGTTGGCATCTATTGTTTCCTCTTTTCTTGTAGTTCCTAAGGAAGGCAAGTTGGCTCAAGCACTTCACAGAGGAACCTACTCAGCTGCAGGAATAACTGCTGTTGGCGTGTATTTTCTATCAGATACGATGTTTGCTGATTTTTCTGAAAACCCAATAGGATTGTTTATATCAGTTATCATCGGTTTGCTCGTTGGTATTACTGTTGGTCAAATATCAGAATGGTTTACCTCTGATCACTACTCAATTGTTAAAAATATTGCAGATCAAGCTAAAACTGGACCAGCGACAGTAGTTTTATCTGGAATTTCTGAAGGAATGCGATCTGCTGCATTCTCTGTAATAGTAGTAGTTATTGGAGTTGGTGGAGCTTACACATCTGGTGCATGGGCTTTAGGAGAGTCTGGCGGAATTTATGGTGTTGCTGTTGCAGCAATTGGTGTTTTGGCAACACTCGGAATAACTGTTGCAGTTGATGCTTATGTGCAGCAATTGGTGTTCTGGCAACACTTGGAATAACTGTTGCAGTTGATGCTTATGGTCCTATTGCAGATAACGCAGGCGGTATTGCAGAAATGGCTCATCTTGATCCTGAGGTAAGAAAAGCTACAGATGAACTTGATTCATTAGGAAACACAACAGCTGCCATTGCAAAGGGATTTGCAATTGGTTCTGCTGCTGTAACAGCATTAGCTTTATTCTCTGCATTTGTGCAAAGCGCAGGTCTGACTGAACTAGATATTACGCAAGTAGAAGTTACAGCAGGATTGTTTTTAGGTGGAATGTTTCCTTTCTTGTTTGCTGCGATGACAATTAATGCAGTAGGGAGAGCTGCATTTAAAATGATTGAGGAAGTCAGACGTCAATTTAGAGAAATACCTGGATTGCGTGAAGGAAAAGAAGGTGTAACTCCTGAATATGAAGAATGTGTTGATATTGCAACTTCAGCAGCTTTAAAAGAGATGCTTCTTCCAGGCGGTCTTGCAATTGTTTCGCCTTTAATTATTGGTTTCTGGAACAAAGAAGCTCTTGGCGGCTTTTTAGCTGGTGCTTTAGTAACAGGGTTCTTACTTGCAATATTTATGGCTAACTCGGGTGGTGCATGGGACAATGCAAAAAAATATATTGAAGCTGGTGGCGGTGCTGGTAAAGGATCTGAAGAACATAAAGCTGCCGTAATTGGAGATACTATAGGGGATCCATTTAAAGACACATCTGGTCCGGCAATGAATATTGTTATCAAAGTTATGACTATAGTAAGTCTGATATTTGCTTCTGCGTTTTAAAATTTAATTGAAAACAGTTCATTTTGTTCGTCATGGAGAAACAGAGCAAAATAAAGATGGAATTTGGCAAGGTCATACAAATACACAATTAAGTAAAATTGGAAAAGCTCAAGCCAAGCTTTTGTCAGATAGGTTAAATTTAAAAAATCAAACAGTTTTTACCTCAGATCTGGCTAGAGCAAAAGAAACTGCTTACTTCTTATCAGATTCTCCAACGATAAGAGAAGATTTAAGAGAAATAAATGTTGGAGACTTTACAGGCAAGTCTGTAAAAGAAACATATTCAAACAATTTAGATATATTCGATGCTTTACAAGATGACACGTATGTTTTTCCAAATGGAGAATCTGTTCAGGAATTTAAACAAAGAGTCCAAAAAGAGGTTGATTATATTTTTGAAAATATTGATGAAGACTCTGAATGCATAGTAGTAACTCATGGTTTCTTTATTGGTACAGCCATAGGGTTAGTTCTAGGGTTTAATCAGTATCCATATCCAATTGGCAACATTCAAAATACATCCGTTTCTACAGTTATAAAAAGAGACTCTGTAATGCAAGTTAATAAATTCAACGATGCTATTCACCTACCTAATTCATATATTGATTATCCAGCTAAAGATAAAAGTAGAATTTTAACTTTTATTAGACACGGTCAGACCGATTCTAACACTCAAGGCGTATGGCAGGGTTATGTTGACAATCCTTTAAATACATATGGTGTTGAAACTGCAAAAGAACTCAAAGGTAAATTTTCAAATTATGATTTATATTTATCTTCTTCATTTAAAAGAGCTTTTGAAACTATCTCATTAATAGTGGATGATAAAGATATAACCGCAACGGATCTTTTAGCTGAAATGGACTTAGGCCAGTGGGAAGGTTTAAGCACATCAGAAATAATGGAAAATTATAGAGAAAATTTCATTCAGTCCTTGTTCATTAACTTTAGAGTTAAGTACGGAATAGATGGAGAGTCAATGAATGAAGCCGGCATTAGAGTAAGAGATTTACTAAACGATTATGATAAAGCCAAAATGTTAGTTGCTAGTCATGGCGGAACTATAAAAGCTGCAATTACAACTTTTTTAAACTGTCCAGAACTAAAGGCTGCTTCATCATTTACGATCCCGAATAATTTAGGAGTATCTTGTTTGGAGGTCAAGGACAACAAATATTCTTTATGGTCGTATAATGTAGGAAAAATAGGATATGAAAACATTAGTTATAACGAATGATTATTTTCCAAAAAAAGGTGGAATTTCTACTTACATACAATCCTTTGAAGACCATCTTGAATTTGAAAAAATAATATATGCCCCAAATTGGGCTGAAGGACCTAATGTTATTAACTCTAAATCAAAGTTTATCTTTGGTAGTAGAACTCATTTAAGAGAAATTAATCAAATAATTAATCAGCACAACATCGAAATAATTTTACACGCATCAAGCAATCCACAGTTCTACTTGGTTGATAAATTAAAAAATTTTGGATTGAAGCAGTATATGATTATTCATGGAGCGGAATTCAATGTGATTGATTCGATTCCAATTGTCAAAAAAATATTTAGAAGATCACTTGAATCCTTAGAAAAAATATTTACTGTTAGCTACTTTACAGGTAGAAAATTACAAGAAATTACTTCAACAGAGATTGTACTTATGGGTGCAGGTGTTGAAAAAAATGAATATCAAAAAGAATTTAATGAAAATGAAAAATTAATTATAGGAGTAAGTAGTAGATTTGTATCCAGAAAAAAAATTGATTGGGTTATTGATTCTTTAAATAATTTACAAATGGATGGATATGACGTTACATTAAACATTTTCGGTTATGGAAAACTAGAAAAGTATCTAAAAAAACTTTCCGATATTTCATCTCAAGAAGTAAATTTTTACTCAGATGATGATGAAAATGCGTTAGATGGTTTTTACAAAGACTTAGATATATTTGTCATGCCTGCAAAATCTAGATTTTTTGGAAGAGAATATGAAGGCCTCGGACTAGTTTATTTAGAAGCTGCAAGCTATGGATTGCCGGTTCTTGTAGGAAGTTCTGGAGGGGCTTTCGAAACAATTATTCCTGGAAAAACTGGTTTTATTGTTGGTTCAAGAAACGAAATATATGATGCCATAAAATATTTCTACGAAAATAAGGATATGATTAAAGAATTTGGAAGTAATTCAAAGTTATTTGTCGAAGCAAATTTTTCATGGGAAACAGTGGTTGAAAAATTTAAACTAAACACTAACTAGATTCAATATCTCCAAACAATTCGAGAACTTCTGAAGGTGTAACAGTTAGAGCTTTTCTTGGACTTTCAAGTGGTTTGTTTTTTTTCTCAAAAAGAATTTTGTTAATAAGATTATCTTTAGTTGCATCCTCAGGCTTCATTCTGAATCTTCCTCTATAAAATACAATCTCTAATGATTTGGCAAGTTCAACTAAATTTTCTTTCGATAATGTCTTTATATCTTTTTCATTAAGTTCAAAATGTTTAGAAATTTTATCAATCATACTTTCTTTGCTTGCACTTTTTGGAAGTTTCAATATTTCACCACCAAGAAAATTAGATATTTTTCTTGATTTTTCATTTTCTATCAACTCTCTTATTTCATCCTTCTTCATTTCCGCTAATTCCGAATTTTCAAATACCGTTCTGTCTCGTTGTTTCATTGCATAACCTCCATAGGGTCCAACTGCTGCAGAATAAGTCCATTCATTTAACGATGTGACATATCTAGGATTTTTAGCTGATAGTGAAAATCTTTTAATACATTCTTCTTCTGTTAATTTATCTGGATCTTCATCTTCAAAAACAGGTCCAATTAAATTTTTATAAACGCATTTTTCTTGCCTCACACCTTTTTCTTTTATTCCATGTTGTATATAAAAACTTCCATTTGGTCCAAGTTTTATAAATATGGATGAAGAACATTCAGGGCATTTTGAAACTACTCTCTCTTTTTTTAAGCTTTTCTCTTGTTGGGTTTCAACTTCACTTATATATTCTGCTTCTATTTCTTCTATGGTTATCTCAGGTGGTAATCCAACCTTAAAATCATCATCTCTCAATAAATATGGATATGGTATTTTTCCCTGTATTCTTCCTGTTTTTACTACGTACCGTGATTGAAATGGTAATTTTACGGTAGTCAAAGCCAGAGGGTCTTGAATACCATAATCTTCAACGTGGCTTTTGATTGTCTCATGAGATTTTTCGAGAAATTCAATTTTTGATTGCTCTGGATTTTTACTTTCAAGAATTAAATCTAAATCATCTTCCATAGTTTTCGAGAACTCATAATCAATGTATTGATTGAAATACGGTTTCATGAAGTTATTGATTAAAGCTATAGCTAAAATTCTTGGTTTCAGACTAGATTCAGAATTTATAAATACAGAAGTAATGCTTTCAATAATTGAAACATATGTTGATGGCCTACCTATACCTAATTCCTCCAATTTATTAATAAGTGAAGTTGAAGAGTACCTATTGGGAGGATTTGTATATTTTTCTTCGCTCTCTGATTCAATAATTTTTATTTCATCATTTTCTCTCAAGTCTGGAAGCTCTTGAGACTTCTCTGACAAATCTTTAATTAAATCCCTATATCCACCAAATGTCCAAGTTGTCCCTGAGATTCCCAAAATTAAAGGAGAGTAAGCATTTTCTTTTGCTTCTATTTCAATAGTTTTCGTAATTCCTTGAGCATCAGTCATCTGAGACGCGACTGTTGTGTTAAAAATTAAACTGTAAAGCTTGTACTCATCGCTATCTTCTTTATGTGTTTTCAGTAATTCTTGAGGAGTAGTAAAGCTTTCACCAGAAGGTCTAATTGCTTCATGAGCTGCTTGCGCATTTTTGCTGTCACCATATAGATTTGGAGAATCAGGTAAGTGTTTTTCAGAAAAATTATCCTTAATATAGGCTCTCGAGGCTTTAATTGCAACATCTGACAACCTAATTGAATCGGTTCTCATATATGTAATTAAACCTTCTTGGTAAAGTCGCTGGGCCACACTCATGGTTTTTCTTGGCTGAAAACCTAAATTACTTCTTGCGGAAGATTGCAAACTTGTTGTTTTAAATGGCTTAGGAGGCTTGCCACTCCGTGATGACTCTTTAATGGATGAGATTGATGCAGTTTGATTCTTTAAAATGCTAACAATTTCGTTAGCTTCATTTTCATCAAGGTATTTTTTATCCTTACTAGTCTTATTTCCTTTTTCATTAAAATCCGAAGATGAAGCCAACCTCTTTCCACTAACTCTTTTAAGATTTGCTGTAAATTCATAATCATTACTTTTACATAATGCCTTGATTTCAAAATATTTTGATTTTACAAATTTTAATCTTTCTTCTTCTCTTTCAACAATTAACCTGATAGCAGGACCTTGGACTCTTCCTGTTGAGATGAATGCTCCTCCAAGATCCCTAACTTTTGGTGAAATTTCATATCCAATCATCCGATCAAGAGTTCTCCTAGCCTCATAAGATTTAAATTTGCCAATATCAATAGTTTCAGGATTATTGATTGCGTTTGTTACTGCTGATTCTGTAATTTCATTGAACTTGATTCTCTTAGGTTCACTTTTGAGTTCAAGTGATTCCATCAAATGATATGCAATAGCTTCACCTTCTCTATCATCATCAGTCGCTAGATATACATCCGATGCTTCATCTGCTAAGTCTTTTAGTTCTTTAACAATTGCTTTTCTGTCTTCAGGTATTACATATATATTCTCAAAATTCTTAGGCTTAACCGCACCCCACAAGATTTCCTTATTGGAATAGCTAGCAGGTATAGCTTTAGCATTACGTGGAAGATCCCTTATGTGGCCAACACTTGATTTAACGATATATTCAGAACCTAGAATCTTAGAAATAGTTTTTACTTTTGTTGGCGACTCAACAATAACTAAAGGTTTTGACATGCCCTTATTGATAACACTATTTTTGTCATATGTACAGGATTTAAGAAAAAAAGTATTCTAAACATAAACTAGGATGGGTATAAGGCAATGAAATCAATAAAAATTTTTTCAAAATCTCAGTTCTCAGTTCTATGGTGGTCGGGCACTTTGTCAAGCTTTGGAGACTGGGCAACATTATTTGCTTCTGTCGCATTAGCAAGTTATTTAGGATCTGAAGGTGGCAATTCTGAGCTTACCGCCGTTATTCCAATAGTTGCAAGGATAATCCCCGCGCTCATGTCATCTTTCGCAGGAATATTGGCTGATAGGTTTAATAAAAAAAATGTGATGATCATATGTGATCTATCAAGAATGGTTATAGTTCTGGGACTTTTTTTTACAACTACCTTAATTCAACTTTTTCTTATAAATTTTTTATCTGAAATTTTTTCCCTTATCAGACAACCTTCAAGAGAATCAGTAGTTCCTGAAGTAGTTGACAATGAATATTTAGTTAAAGCAAATTCTCTGTTTACAGTAGGCACATATGCGTCACTTCCACTAGCTTCATTAGCTTTTGGTGTAATTTCTGATAATTCTTTAATTGAAGGAATTGTTTCTTATGGAAATGGTTGGAATGGGTCTGTAATATTTGTAATTGATTCGGTCACTTTTTTAATTTCATCATTTTTACTTTTGTATCTCAGAACAGATTCTCCAAATAAAAATATAGAAAAGCAATCGAATGTTCTTGGTGATCTTAAGGAAGGCTTAAATTATTTTCTTTCTGTTCAAGAACTCAGAACAGTAACAACATCGATATCGTTAAGTCTTGTTGGGGCAGGAGCTCTTTTTGTTTTAGGAAACACATATTTGACAGAGTCACTTAAGTTTACCCAAAGCTCTTTTGGTTTTATGACTGCTTCGTTTGGGTTTGGGATTATTTTTACAATGGTAATTTTAAGTTACTTTGTAACCTCGTTTAGCAGAATTCCATTTTTTATTGGTATAAGTATGGTAATAACCGGTCTTTCACTTTTATTTGCATTTAACTCATCAGAATTTTCAACAATCTTATTTTTTATTTTTATTTCAGGAATAGGATCAGGATCTGTTTACTTATTAACTATAAGCTATCTTCAAAGCACAACAGATAAAAATTTAAGAGGAAGAGTATTTGGTAATTTTTATACAATTGGTAGACTGTCAATCCTACTTTCACTATTTATTTCTGGATTTGCCGCAAATTTTATAAATCAATATTTTGAGTTTGATGGAGTACTTTTTGTTTTAAGAATAAGCTCTGGGTTTATTTTGCTTTCTGGTTTAATTACTTTTGTTAAAGGGTATAGAACTATAATTAAAGATTTTGGATTTGAAAATTCCAATTTTAACAAGTTAAGATTAAACCTTGATACTGATGAAGATGAACCATTATGAATTGTGACTATGTAGCTTTTGAAGGGATTGATGGATCTGGAAAGTCAAGCATTATTGAACAGCTTTCAAAAATTTTAGATGAGAACAAAATAGAAAATAAGATAGTCAGAGAACCAGGCGGAACTAAAGTCGGTGAAGGTATTAGGGAGTTATTATTAAGCCATGACTACAAAGTTGACCCTCTCACAGAAGCCTTATTATTTTGTGCTCAAAGATCTCAATTAGTAAACGAGCTTATAAAACCATCAATTCAAAATGAAATAAAAATTTTGTCAGATAGAAGTGCATATTCCTCTGTTGCTTACCAGGGTGTTGGAAGAGAATTAGGCTATGAAAAAATCTATCAGTTAAACGATATTGCTATTGGAGGTTTCTGGCCAGAAAAAGTTGTTTTACTTGATATTGACCCATTAGTTTCCTTAGACCGTCAAAAAGTTGCAGACAGAATTGGTAGTGACAAAATAGAGTTTTTTCAAAATATAAGAGAAGGATATTTGAGGCTTTCAGAAGAATTTTCGGAAAGCTACTTAGTATTAGACGCCGAAAAAAATTTAGAAGAAAATTTGATGAAGATATGTAATTGGTTAGGAATTGACAAAGCTTAATAAATCACTTGAAAAAGAACTAGATGGCGTATTTCATGCCTATCTTCTGTTTTCAAACTCATCAAGAGAACTTATCAAACAAGCGAAAAAATTTGCAGGCCTTATTGCGTTTAATGATGAATCTATAGATGCTCATCCAGATATAAAAATAGTTGAATCTGACAATCTCCGTACATTAGGTGTTGAAGATATTAGGACAGTTATAACACAAGATAATCTTTCTCCAATTGAGGGAAGATATAAGGTCGTCATATTTCCACCACTAAAATCTTTGACTGAGGAAGCATCAAATGCACTATTAAAGACTATAGAAGAGCCATCAAAAACAAGTGTATTTTTGATACTGTCTACTGGGAATTTTTGGTCTCATAGTAGAGATGATTCAAAAAATATGATTCTCTCAACTATAAAAAGTAGATGTAGAACTATTTTTGTTGATACTGATAAAGATATAAAGTTTAATTATTCAGATGAAGACTTTATTGATTTTTTAGATTTTGAAATAGTTGATGGAAAGCAGTCTTTTAAAAAAATTTTAGATATTCTAACTATCCAAAAAAAAGAGTTAGGTAATTTGATCCACTCATTTGCTCTAGTAAACGAATGTAAGGAAGTCATTGATAATCTTGGTCATGTATCTTTAACTCTTAATTCACTTATTATTAGTTGTCTTGAGTATTTAACTAACTCAATAATCATTCAACAGAACATATCAAGAGAAATGTATGAATTTGCAGTCAAAGTTGAAATAGCTATGGCAGACATAAGTTCTGGCATGAGGCCGCAAGTAGTATTAAGCAACTTGTCACTAGAGGTTTAATAATATGAACAAATTGACCCTTTTAGGTACAGGCTGTCCAAGCCCAAGTCATTTAAGATATGGACCAAGTAGTTTAGTGTCCTATGAAGGAACAAATTATTTAATTGATGCTGGTTCGGGAGTCACTCAAAGGCTTAGTGAAGCAGGAATAAAGCCAGGAGAAATAGACTATTTTTTTATTACCCATTTACACTCAGATCATATTGTTGACTTATATCAATTATTCATATCTGGGTGGCACACTGGGCGAGAAACTAAATTTAAAGTATTTGGCCCAAAAGGTCTAAAAAGTCATTTCGATAAAATCCTTGAAGCTTATAAAGAAGAATTAGATTTACGAAAAGAATGGGAGAAAAGACCTAACGTAGAGGGATTAACATATGAAATAACCGAAATTAATAATGAATTAAAAATCGAGCTTGATAACGCAACTATAGAAAGTGTAAAAGTTGACCATCATCCTGTTGATCCTGCATTTGGGTATAAATTTATTCTTGGATCAAAAAATATAATTTTTTCTGGAGACACTCGATACTGTGAGGTTCTGGAAAAATCTTCAAAAGATGCTGATATTTTAGTACACGAAGTGTTTGTGGGTTTGGATTATGATCCAGTACGAATGTCATTGGACACGATTGAAAATATAAGTGATTATCATACAACCCCAGAAGAAATTGGGGTATTAGCCAGTAATGCAAGTGTTAAAAAATTAATCTTAAACCATTTTGTACCTCCTGTTTTTGATGAAGATGTCTTAGTAGAGAGAATTGCTAAACATTTTGATGGAGAAATTGTAGTTGGTAAAGATTTGATGCAGTTTGATATCTAATAGAAATATGCTTTTTTCTTTTTAAACTTTAATTTTAAATTGTAAAATATTTACATGACAGTTCCAGTAATTCCAAGTCTTCCTATCATTGGTCATTCTGTACCTTTTCAACGCAATGCGCTTAAATTTACCTCTGAAATGCAAGAAAAATATGGAGATGTATTTCAGATTTCATTGTTAAATGAAAAGTTTATTGCACTTTTAACCCCAGAGGCTACAAAAGATATTTTTTTAGATAAAGACGATCTATTTTCTTCCAAGGAAGGTTGGGCTGTATCATTAGGACCAACTTTTGAAAATGGGTTAATGCTAAGAGATTTTGATGATCACAAATATCATAGAACTTTACTGCAAGATTCTTTTCGACACGATGCAATTCATGGATATTTAGAAATCATTCAACCAATTATTAATCAATGGGTAGAAAACTTAAAGAAAGCTGGGAGTTTTAATTTGTATCAATCTGTTAAACAGCTCATGTTTGATATTTCTCTAAGCCTTTTTTTTCTTGATGTAAAACAAGACGAATCTGAAAAGTTAAACAAACTTTTTATGGATTCAATTGCTTCTGCAACCTCTGCAATAAGGTGGCCACTTCCATTTACCAAAATGAAAAAAGGACTCAAAGCACGCGAGTTCTTACTTGATTATTTTGAAGCAAAAGCAGGACTTATAAATGATGACAGCAAAAAGACTTTATTTGCAGAATTAGTAAATACAAATAAAGGGGATGCGGGATTATCAAATTTTGAGATAGCGGAACACATGATTTTTTTACTGTTGGCAGCTCATGACACTACAACCATCACTCTTACAAATTCAATTTATAGTTTGTCTCAAAATGTAGATTTCAGGAATGACTTAATTAAAGAAGCAAATGAAGTTAATCATTCTGACATCTCCTCATTGAAGAATGGATTAGTAGGGGAATCAATATTTAAAGAAGCTATGAGATATTATCCACCTGTGCCATTTTCAATCAGATATGTTGTAAGGGATACCGAAATTCAGAGTTACCCACTTAAAGCAGGCACTTATGTGACGATAAGTCCATTACTTTTACATCACGATGATAGGTACTGGGACAATCCAGATGCTTTTGATCCATATAGATTTATTGATCCAAACTATCATAACAAAGCTTATTTTCCATTTGCTGGAGGAGCTCATACATGTTTGGGTAAGTTCTTTGCAAGCTATATTTACAAAAATGTAATCTACAAATTTGTCCAAAATATCGACGATTTTGAAATAGATGAATCGCTTGAGATTAGGCCAACTCCGATACCACATCCAGTTAAGGATGTGCTTGTTTCAGCCTAAGATTCAATAAAATGCCAAAGATGTAAGCACGCAATAGTTTTATAAGGGTCCCACTTTTTTGCATATTTATCATATTTTTCAAAATCGCTAGTTTTTTTGACCATTTTAAGTTCTTCCATTGCGACCCTAATAGCAGCATCTCCGCTAGAAAAAATATTTTTGTTTCTAACACAAAACATCTCAAACATCTCAATACTCCATTTACCGATTCCAAAAATTTTAATTAGATTATCGTATCGTTCTTCCTCGGACAGCCTATAGAGATTTTTAGAATTTGGATTTTGACTAAAGAACAACACTAACGATTTAATAGACTTAGCCTTGTTTTTACTTAATCCGAGGCTTTTTATTTGACTGACAGTAAGGTTTTTGAAACTTAAAATTTTAAAACTTTCTTCATTGAGTTGCTTCAACATTTTTTCTTTGATGCCTTTGGCAGCTTTTGTGGAAATGAACTGTGAAATAACAATATTTACTAATTCATTAAACGGGTCTATTTTTTTGATTGAAAATTGTAAATGACCGTTATTTTCAATAACTTTTCCTAATTTTGGATCACTTTCTATCAAACTTTTTTCAGCTTTTGAGAAATTTTTATTCATTCAATATTTAACTTATTTAGATTTTTTAAATTGTAAAATAAAGAGTCACTTTTTATGTTTAGAGGAGTTCTGTACTTGATTGAAAATTTTGAAATAGCTGCACTAATTGCAACATAATTAAAATTCCATCCAAGTCCTAATAGGTATAAACCTATTTTTAACGCAGTAGGTCCAGAATTAATTAAAGTAATTAAGCAACTTATAAATAAAATTACAGTTCCTACATATGTAAATTTCTTGTATCCATATTTATCTACATAATTTCCGAGAATGGGTGAAAATAGAAACATCCCTAAAGTGTGATAGCTAATAATAATTCCAACTAGCTGAACGGTTTCACCTATATCTTGTATATGCAATGGTGTAGCAGACATTATTACAACCATTGTGAAATGATTTAAAACTAAGAGAAGCGATAATAAGTTACCATTTTTTCTTTCAGAACTTTGATCACTTGATTCACTTTCTAAATCACTTGGGCTCCTTAAAATACTTTTTTTTGAAGTAAATGTGAGCAGAGAGGCCGCTGCAAATAGCATTCCAACCAACGCAATTACATAACCAACGATTAGGTCAGAGTTAAATATATTTTCAAAAAAATTTGAATAGCTTCCAACCATACGTGGTCCAAATACAGAACCAAAAACTGAAAACCAAACTGCTAGAGACAATGCAGTAGCTTTAAAATTCGCACCAGCAACAAATGAAGCTGCGTACCTGGTTTGAAGTGTTGCCGATTGACCAATTCCTAAAATGAAAGCTCCAAGCAACAGAAGCAAAAATGAGTCAAGTACAAGACTGTAAAACATAATTGCTCCCCCAAAGGCACCTATTAAAAAGGTAAAAGCCAGTGCATTAAGTTGAGAATTAGTTTTTGATATTAAATATATCATTCTTGTCCCAAGGACTGCACCACCCACTCCGACAGCATTTGGAAAGCCGACAAAAAGTGGATTGCTAGATACCTCTCTTGCCGCCAGCACAGTAACTGTTATTGAAGCTATAAAACCTATCGAAGAAAAAGCTACTGATAAAAGAAGGCTTGATATTTTTTTTATCTCGCTGAACATATAAGAAGGTTACCTAATTTAGTAATTTAATCTTTTACATATGTCCTTTGAAAAAAATATTTCTTTTATTACCATTAGGTTTGCATATAGAGAGGAAATCCTCAGCAACCTAGAATACCAACTAAGGTGCTTTTTGATGTGGTTTTACAACAAAAAATGGTATTTCCAAAACTTTTGCAAAAAATTTAATTGGAGGAAAAGTGACTAAATTTGTAACAGCTGAAACAGTTTCACCCGGCCATCCAGATAAAATTGCAGATTTAATCTCAGATTATGTCTTGACTAAGGCATTAGAAAATAACAGTTCATCAAGAGTTGCAGTAGAGACTTTTCTTACTGGTACAAAAAAAGGCGGTTTAGTTCTCGTTGGAGGAGAAATAAGTGAAATTGCCAATATTACAACAGAAGATGTAATCAACATTGTTAATGAAGCTTTAAATAAAACAATAAAAACGAGTTTCGAAGATTTTGATCTACAAAATTTATCTATTTTTAATGAGCTAACGCCACAGTCCGAGGAAATCCGCGCAGCAGTTGAAGACGATGAAGATCAAGGTGCTGGAGATCAGGGAATCATGGTAGGATTTGCCACAAACAAGACAGAATCATTTATGCCACCAACATTTGATAAATCAAGAAATATACAAAAAGACTTATGGGACCTTCAAAACTCAAATGAGTTGCTAGATCTTGATTCAAAAGTACAAGTTACAAGTGGAGGAGAGAAAACAAAAGTTGTTGTCTCAACTCAGCACCACAAAGATATCGACATGGAAGCTCTTCATAATGAAGTTTCTGAAATTGTTTCTAAACATGTTTCAGGAGAGTATGAATTAGATTTAAATCCGTCTGGCTCATTTGTCAAAGGAGGACCAGCTGGGGATACAGGTTTGACAGGAAGAAAAATAGTTGTTGACGCATACGGTCCCTCAGTACC
>LULQ01000616.1_pt1 | contig 15042 bp, 16 predicted proteins | sample 728091 | NCBI WGS metagenome assembly LULQ01 (sample SAMN03860285, study PRJNA289734) | marine metagenome | biome: seawater column; feature: ocean; material: water; isolation source: Red Sea water column Station 149 - depth 10m | place: Saudi Arabia: Red Sea | collected 2011-10-15 | depth 10 m
GGGTGAAATTGTTGTGCTTTCATCAAGAATGATTTCAACTTGATCTCCATTATTTAGTTTTGTACTTAAAGGTGACTCTTGTCCATTAACTATTGCTCCGGCACATCTATCACCAATATCTGTATGAATAGTATAAGCATAGTCAACTGGAGTGGAGTCAAGTGGAAGTGTAAATAATTCTCCTTTAGGTGAAAAAACATAAATTTGTTCATCAAAAAATTGTTGTGATGTTTTGTTAAGAATGAGATGTTGTTCATCTTTTTCCTCAACATAATTTACAGCATCTCTTAACCAAGCATAGACACCCTCGCTTTGACTATCTTTGTTTAAATATTTATATCTCCAATGTGCAGCAATGCCATTTTCAGCTATCATATGCATAGCCCTTGATCTTATTTGTACTTCAAATATTTTTTTTTGAAAAATAAGATCAGAATGTATCGATCTATATCCATTTGGTTTAGGACTAGATATATAATCTTTTGTTCTTCCAACTTTTGCAGAAAAATTTCTATGAATAATACCCAGAACTCTGTAACAATCTCTTGTTGATTTAGTAATGATCCTGACAGCAGCTATATCAGATATAGAATTTAAATCTGTATTTTTCTTATTAATTTTTTTCCATATAGAGTAAGGATTTTTTTTTCGATAGTGTATTTCAGCATCAATATCGGACTTGGAAAGTTGCTCCCTCATTAAATTTTCAAGATCAATAAATGAACCTTCTAAGTTTTTGAAGGTATTATCTATTTTGTCATTAATTCTGTTAAAAATATCTGGGTGTAAATTTTTAAAAGATATATTTTCTAAAATTGATTTCCAATTCTCAAATCCTAGTCTTTGAGCAAGCGGAGCATAAATTAATAAAGTTTCATTGCTCACTCTTTTTCTTTTTTCAACATCTTTAAAATAATGAATAGTTTTAATATTATGAAGCCTGTCAGCTAATTTTATAATTAAAACTCTTATATCTTTAGCAGTAGAAATTAATAATTTTCTGAAATTTTCGGCCTCTTTTTCTGATCTTGTTGTTTTTTTTTCTTCTAAAAAATCTATTTTAGTCAAACCATCAACGAGGCCAGATATTGCATCGCCAAAATTTTTTTTTAATTCATCTTTTGAAAATTCAGTATCTTCAATAACATCGTGTAGTAAACCAGTAATTACAGTTTCAGTGTCTAATTTTAATTCAATTAGTGATTTACATACTTCATATGGATGAATTATGTATGGATCTCCAGAGGCACGAAATTGATCCTTATGAGAATTTTCAGCAACCTCAATAGCTTTTACAAATAGATCCTCTCTAAAATTTTTATCATATGATTCTAATGCAGATTTAAACTCGCTGTAACTCTTGTTGAAGTAGCTGGTTTGAAACATCAGCTAAAATAATAAACTAAATATAACTTTTAATCTTCAAGAAGATGATCTTCGTTTTCTTCTTCTTTCTCTTGAACTAATTGATAACTCTTAATAATGTCTTCTTTGACATCTCCGACACTAATTTTTTCATCAGCAATTTCTCTAAGAGCTATGACCGTGCTTTTATCATTATCTAGTGGAACCTGGGCTTCATTACCTGCGTTAAGAACCTTTGCTCTGTGAGATGCCAGTAAAACTAAATCAAAAAGACTATCAACGTTTTTAGTACAATCTTCTACTGTAACTCTTGCCATGTGAGGTTTATATGAAAAAGTAAGTAAAATTACAAGAAAATTATTATTTTTTTAAAATTCTTTGTCTTTTACGATCCCACTCTCTTTGCTTAATTGTCTCCCTTTTATCAAATTTCTTTTTACCGATGCCAACTCCAAATTTTACTTTTGCTAAACCTTTTTCATTAAAGAAAATCTCCATAGGAACTGCTGTAAAACCTTTTGTGGTCAACATTCCTAAAATCTTCTTTATCTCTCTTTTATTAAGCAAAAGTTTTTTAACAGATCTCGTCTTCTTTTTGAGGTCAAAATTCTTACCTCTTGAAATAATTTCAAAATTATTGATGTAAATTTCACCTTTTTGTTCATTAATAAAACTTGACTGAATAGAGGCTTTTCCACTTCGAAGTGGTTTAACTTCATTACTTTCAAGCACTATTCCAGCAACATAAGTTTCTTTGATTTCATAATCAAATTTTGCTCTACGATTTTGAATAGACAATTAAATAAAATTTAAATCTTTTATTATTTTTCTTACTTGTTTTTTTGTATCAGTGCTTAATTCATACAAAGGTTCTCTTACATCAGCTTTACATTTGCCCATTAAAGAGAGGGCATACTTAGATGGTGTAGGATTAGGTTCAGCAAACAATATTTTTGACAATGGAGCTAATTTTAAATTTACTTTATCAAATTCCTTATAATTCTTTTTTTTCCAATGATAGTGGAGCATTGATGTAAGTTTAGGAGCTACATTAGCTGTAACTGATATACAGCCATGACCGCCTTGAGCTAAAAAACCAGCAATAGTTCCATCTTCACCAGACAAATAATTAAAATCTTTTTTCATAAAAGTTCTCATAATCAAAGGTCTTGATATATCATTGGAGGCGTCTTTAATACCGACAATGTTTGATACTTTATTTAGTTCCTTAAAGCTATCAAAAGACAAGTCTACAATTGATCTTCCTGGTATATTGTAAATAAGTTGTTTTAAAGGTGAAACTTTTGCAATTTTTTTGAAATGGTTAATCAAACCCAATTGATTAGGTTTATTATAATATGGTGTAACAACTAATCCGTAGCTCGCTCCTGCTTTATGGGCGTGTTTGGTAAATTCAATTGCCTCTTTAGTGGAATTAGATCCAGTGCCGGCAATAACAGGTATTTTTTTTGAAGCAACTTTTATTGCGAACTCAACTAACTTCATATGCTCATCATGTGATAAAGTTGGTGACTCCCCTGTGGTTCCGCAAACTGTTACCCCAGATATTCCACTTTTGATTTGCCAATTTAATATTTTTTCAAAACTATCATAGTCAACATCACCGTTTGAAAAGGGAGTTATTATTGCTGGTATAGATCCTGTGAGCATTATTATTTTTTACTATTTTTATATCAAATATATATGTTTTTTTTATGGCGGAGAGAGAGGGATTCGAACCCTCGGTACAACTTGCGTCGTACGGCGGTTTAGCAAACCGCTGGTTTCAGCCACTCACCCACCTCTCCATAGGCTTATTTATAGCCGAAATATAGTCGAATAAAAAGAATTGTCATTCTTATTATTGATAAAAAAGTATATGCGGTTACTTTTTAAGTCTTTCGAGAAGGATTTTATTTATTAATTTAGGATTACCTTTACCTTTTGTAGCTTTTAGACATTTACCGACAAAATATCCTAAAACTCTATCAGAGCCACCTTGAAATTTTAAAATGTTCTCCTCTTCTCCAACTAAAGCTTCATCAATTATTTTTTCCAATTCTCCAGAGTCAGACACTTGTTCAAGTCCTAATTCCTTAACAAGTTCAGATGGCTTACCTTCACCATTTAAAACTTTCGGTAAAATTTCTTTACCAGCTTTATTTGAAATTACATCATCAGAAATTAATCTCAAAAGATCAGTAATATCTTTTGTTTTATCATTTAGACTATTTACTTCTAAATTATTTTCTTTGATAAATGCAAATATATCTCCAACTAGCCAAGCAGCTATAAATTTTGGTTTTACAGTTGACTCAGAAATCATTTTTTCAAATAAATTTGCGTTTTGTTTTTCAGCAATTATAATTTTAGCTATGTCTTTATCTAAACTATAATTATTTAAGTATTTATTTAACTTATCTTGGGGAAGCTCACCTACTAAGGGTTTTATTTTATCTATTTGCTCTCGGCTTAAATTTACAGGTAATAAATCGGGATCAGGAAAATAACGATAATCATGTGAGAATTCCTTACTTCTCATTGCTCTTGTTTCCCCGGTGCTTGTATCAAACAGCATGGTATTCTGTTCAATTTCTCCACCACCATCAATTATATTAATTTGTCTTTGAAATTCATATTCAATAGCTTGTTTTATGAATTTAAATGAATTTAAATTTTTAATTTCACATCTAGTGCCAAGTTCTTGGCCCTTTTTGCGAACAGATAAATTTACATCAGCTCTTAAAGAGCCTTCCTGCATATTTCCATCACACACATCTATGTACATAAGTAATTGTCTTAAAGAAGATATGTAGTTTATTACCTCATCTGCAGATGATAAATCAGGATACGAAACTATTTCTAATAACGGTGTGCCTACTCTATTAAGGTCAATAAAGCTATATTTTGGATCAATATCATGAATACTCTTGCCAGCATCTTGTTCTAAATGGGCTCTCTCAATTCTAATTTTTTTTTGATTATCACCACTTTCAATATTTATATAACCCTCGCTAAGAATGGGGAATTCAAATTGACTAATTTGGTAACCTTGAGGTAAATCAGGATAGAAGTAATTTTTTCTTTCGAACACAGAATGCTTGTTAATCTTAAAATTTAATGCGTATCCTGTTTTTATTGCCATTTCAATACAACCAAAGTTCATAACTGGAAGCATTCCAGGCATTCCTGAGTCAATAAAATTTACATTCTCATTTGGCTCAGATCCAAATTGATTTGGTGAGGAGGAAAATAATTTAGATGAAGTTTTAAGTTGGGCGTGTACTTCAAGACCTATGACCATTTCCCAATTATTACTCATTGAAACTTAATTCCTTTTCTGCAAGCGCTGCTAACTGTAAAAGTGATTTTTCTTCAAAATAATTTCCAATAAATTGAACTCCCAAAGGTAGACCATTTTTACTTAAACCAGATGGAATAGATATACCAGGAAGGCCAGCAAGACTTGTGGGAACAGTATAAATATCATTTTTATACATAGATATAGGATCAAGTTTATCACCAATTTTAAAAGCCTCATTTGGTGTTGTGGGTGTTAGTATAAAGTCAACTTCGTTTAAAATTCTTTGAAAATCATTTTTAATCAATCTTCTAACTTTTTGAGCTTGTCTGTAGTAAGCATCGTAATAACCAGCTGACAATACATAAGCGCCTATAAGTATTCTTCTGGTAACTTCATCACCAAATCCCTTTGTTCTGGAATTTAGATAAATATCATCAAGACTTTCGCCGTCTTCTCTAACTCCGTAGCGTATTCCATCATATCTTGCTAAATTTGACGAAGCTTCAGCTGGTGCTAAAATATAATAAGTTGAAAGTGCGTATTCAGTAGTCTTAAATTTTACATCAACAAATTCTATACCATGTTTGGAGAGTGCTTTTTTTGTATTATCAATTTGATTTAATATGTCGTCACTGACATCTTCAAGATAATCAGAGGGAATTCCAATTTTAATTTTTTTTTCAAAGCTGTTGTTGATATCAACTAAATAGTCTTCTCTTTGATGATTTGAGCTGGTAGAGTCATTAAAATCATGTTTGTTTATTGAATTTAAAACATAAGCCGCATCCTCTACACAGTTTGTCAAAGGTCCTGCTTGATCTAAACTAGAGGCAAAAGCTACAATTCCCCATCTTGAACATGAGCCAAACGTAGGCTTTAAACCAACAATTCCGCATAAGCTAGCTGGCTGTCTGATTGAGCCACCAGTATCTGTACCCATTGACGCTACACATGAGCCCTCTGCCACAGCTGCTGCTGATCCCCCTGAGGAGCCGCCTGGAACAAGATTATCTTTTTGAGAATTTTTATTCTTCCAAGGATTAATTACAGGACCAAAATAACTAGTTTCATTTGAAGAGCCCATCGCAAATTCATCACAATTATTTTTGCCAATAAAAATTGAACCATCATTTAAAAGTTGCTGAGTCACAAAAGACTCATAATTAGGAATGAAATTACTCAGAATTTTAGATGATGCTGTTGTTCTTATTCCTTTAGTACAAAATAAATCTTTGATACCTAAAGGAATACCATCTAAAGGTAAAGGATTGCCATTGTCGTATCTGTTTTGAGAGTCGTTAATTGATGAAATATTGTTTTCCCTGTCAATCACTAAGTTAAAGCTGTTGTTATTACCAGATTTAGCTTTTGCTAAATATTCGTCATAAAGTTCACCTACACTTATTTTTTTTTCAATAAGAGCTTTTTTAATTTGGCTAATTGAATTCTTCACTTACTCAACCACTTTAGGCACTTTGAAAAAATTTTGTGCTCTCTCTGGAGCATTACTTAATACATCATCAACAGAATTACTTTTACTTACCTCATCATTTCTAATTGATACGGTTTTTTCAGTTACATTATGCAAAGGTTCTGTTTTACTTGTGTCAACCTTTTTAAGATTATCTACCCATTTAATTATATCTTTTAAGGAATTAGAGTAAAATTCCTCTTTTTCTGAGGGTAATTTTAGCTTTGCTAAATAAGAAATTCTTTTAATATCAATGTCACTCATAATGGTCGTCGATACTATATCAGATTTTCTTGTAAGCAATAATTATACCAAGAAATTTATTGCTATAGATTATGGTCTAAAACACATTGGAATGGCTATCAGCGATCCATCAAATATCATTTCTGTTCCTTATGGAACTTTTACCGAAACATTATTATTCGAAAAAATTATAGAAATTATAACAAATGAAAATGTTCATGGAGTCGTGATTGGTAAACCTTACCATCTTGATGGTTCTTTATCTGAAATGGCAAATAAAGTTGAAATATTTGCCAAAAAATTAGAGAAAATTATCTCTTGTCCAATTTTGTTTATCGATGAGAGATTGTCTAGTAAGCCCTATAAATCAAGGAAAAATTCAGAAAACACTAATATTCATGAAAAGAGCGCATGTTTAATACTTGATGATTTTCTAAGTTTGTATAGAAACTCCACTAGTGAAAAATAGAAAGATCACTTCTATAGACGATCTATCAGCTAAGGATATTCACTCTATTGCTGAGTTAGCTATAAAATTTAAAAAATCAAAAAAAAGAATTTTAGAAAAAAAAACAAAAAATATTTTTAACTTATTAAAATTTGGGATACAATTCAGTTAACATAAATTTTGAAAAAAGTTCTTTGTCTAAAGGTGAAACGTTTAATGACACCATGGATACTTTGATGAGTATGAAACCAGATGCTTTAGTCATCAGAGATAAAAATAATTTTTCACCAATGAACATAGCAAAGAAAAGTAATGTTCCTGTAATCAATGCTGGAGATGGAACTAATGAACATCCCACACAGGCGCTACTTGATTATTGTGTAATAAAAGAAATTTTTAAAAAGAAAAAAATAAAAATTGGTATTTGTGGAGATATTAAACATAGCAGAGTAGCTCACTCAAATATCAAACTTCTTTCAAAAATGGGCTATCAAATTCATATAATTGCACCTACATATTTTTTAAACAGAAATGAATTGATTAAAATAAATGATAAAATTAAATTTCATAAAAATCTGAATTATCTAGAAAAGCTAGATGTCTTGATGATGTTGAGAGTTCAAAAAGAGAGAATTCCAAAAGATGCAAAGAATATGATGAAATCTTTTAAAAAAGAATTTTGTTTACAAAATAACCATCTATTAAATAAGCCCTATTTGATGCACCCTGGCCCAGTAAATAGAAACATTGAGATTAGTGATGAAGTTTTAGATAATTATCCTAAATCACTGATCTTAAAACAAGTTGAGATGGGTGTTTACCTCAGAATGGCTTGTTTACATTATATATTAAAGTGATGTATCTAATATCAACGTTTGCCTATTTTATCGGATCTATACCATTTGGTAAACTAGGTGCAACCAATGTATACAGAAGTGTATCAAAAAAAGCTGGTATTGCTGTCCTGTTATTAGATGGAATAAAACCAATTTGTGCATTTTTAATAATTTATTATTTATTTCCAGAACACTACCTGAAATATAAATATTTAATTTTTCTTTTCTCTATAATTGGGCATATTTTTCCAATTTGGCTTTATTTTAAAGGTGGAAAAGGTGTGGCATGTTTTTTTGGTGCAAATTTAGTTTTAACTCCTATTCCAACGATTTTAGCAATGATCCTGTGGTTTTTTACAGTCAAAATTAGTAAACTTTCTTCTTTAGGAGCCCTTTTATCAATATTTCTTTTGACAATTTATCAATTAATTTTTATTTATGGCAACTTAGAAAAAGGAATAGTTTTTATTATTTTTCTTTTAATATTTTTTAAACACAGTTCAAATATTAAAAGATTAATTAAAGGCGAAGAAAATAAAATAAATTTATAGTTATGAACTTACTTGTTGTAGAGTCACCCGCAAAAGCTAAGACGATTAATAAATATCTTGGAAATGATTTTGAAGTCATAGCTACGGTTGGTCATTTTAGAGATTTAGCAAAAAAAGATGGTGTTAAAGTGACTGAAGACTACAGTGATGTTGAGTTGAATTGGGAAACAACAACTGCAGGAATGAAAATGTTGGACAGTATAGAGAAAAAAGCAGAAGGTTATGAAAAAATTTACCTTGCAACTGATCCAGACAGAGAAGGTGAAGCGATTACATGGCATTTAGTAAAATCTTTAGAAAAAAAAATAGATAAAAATAAATTTGAGAGAATTACATTTAATGAAATTACTAAAAATGCAGTAATAAATAGTTTTAAAGAGTCTAGGAAAGTTGATGATAATCTAGTTTCTGCATATTTAGCCCGAAGAAGTTTAGATTATTTAGCGGGATATAGTTTATCTCCTGTTCTCTGGAGGAAAATGCCTGGCAGTAGATCTGCAGGAAGAGTGCAATCTGTAGCAGTAAGACTCATTTATGAAAAAGAAATTGAGATAGAACAATTTGAGCCAGAGAAATTCTATAAAATAAATGTACATGGGGAAATTAACGGTGCAAAACTTGATACATCCATTACAAGTCTAGATGGGCAAAAAGTAGACAAGCTCTTCTTTAAAAACGAGGCTTTAGCTGAAAAGGCTAAAAATTATTTAAATAACAACAAATTTTTCATTAGAAAAATTGATGAAAAGACAATATCTCGAAAACCAAAAGCACCTTTTAATACTTCAACCCTGCAACAAACAGCAAATAGTCAACTTAATTTTAGTGCCAGTCAAACTATGACTATCGCTCAAGGTTTATATATGGGCATAGATATAAATAAGGAAACTATAGCTTTAATCACTTATATGAGAACAGATAGTATAACGCTTTCTAAAGACTCCATTGATACAATAAGAAAAAATATAAGTGATGAATATGGTGAAAAATATTTACCAGCTAAGCCTATTGAGTATAAGTCTAGAAAAAAGAATGCACAGGAAGCGCACGAGGCAATTAGACCAACAGATATTTCAATAAAACCTGAAAGTATAAAAGATTATCTAAGTGAAGAACAATTTAAACTTTATGATTTAATATGGAAAAGAACATTAGCATCTCAAATGACAAGTGCTGAAACGAATCAAAATACACTTCAAATAGACTGTGAAGAAAAAAACATAACTTTAAAGGCAACGCTTGGTAAATTAAGATGATGACGAAGAACAGATTATTTCACTATTAGAAAATATAAAAGAAAATGATAAATACATTGTAAGTGAAGTTGAAACACTAGAGTCATATACTTCTCCTCCATCTAGATATACTGATGCCAGTTTAGTAAAGAAATTAGAAGAGTTAGAAATTGGAAGACCTTCAACCTATGCCTCTATAATTCAAACAATTGTTAATAGGGGTTATGTTTTAAAAAGTGGAAAATCATTTATACTTAATGATCGCGGTAGAGTAGTAAATGTATTTTTATGTAATTATTTTAAAAAATTTCTTGAATATAAATTTACAGCTGATTTAGAAAATCAGCTTGATGATGTAGCCGCTGATAAAGCGGAATGGAAAAATATTGTTTTAAATTTTTGGAAGGATTTTGAGTTTTTCATAAATGAGGTTATGGGTAAGCCTAATAGAGAAGTAATTGATGTGATAAATGAAGAATTATCACCAGTTATTTTTAAAAAAATTGGAGGAGACATTGATATCAAATGTTCCTCTTGGGCAAACACAGAAAATTGTGAAGGCAATTTGGGTGTGAAAGTTGGAAAAATGGGGGGTTTTATTGGCTGCTCAAATTACCCTGAATGTAAATTTACAATTTCTATAGGTGCATTCGTTAAAGAGGTAAATCCAAAAAATCGTGAGGGAGATGAAATCATCACTTTTCCAAGAACCCTAGGTATAGATGCTGACTCTAAAAAAGAAATAGCAGTTCACTTGGGTCCTTATGGCTATTATCTACAATTAGGAAAAGACACTGATGAAGATAAGCCTAAAAGAGTGACTCTTCCTAAAAGCTATGATCAAAATACAATTGGTATGAATATTGCTAGTCAGTTAATTAAGCTACCAATAACACTTGGAAATTTTCCAAATAGTGAAGATCCGGTAATAGCAAACATAGGCGCGTATGGACCATATGTTAAATACCAAGATATTTTTGCCTCTTTGGGAAGAAAATATGATGTCTTAGAAATTAGTTTAAATCAAGCAGTGGAATTGATAACTATTAAAAAAAATAAACCTACAAATAAAGTAAGAGAAATAGGTGTCCTAAAGAGAAGAAAGCAAAGAGCAAATCTCTATAAAGGGAAGTCAGGAAAATTTTACTTTAAGATAGGGGTAATGAATTACAAAATTCCTCCAGAATATGATGGAGAAAATTTAACAATCGAGGATGTAGAAAAAATACTTAAAGCTAATCGCTAACTTTTTTTAAATTTAACTCTTTTAATTGTTTATCATCTATTTTAACTGGTGCATTCATCATTAAGTCTTGAGCTCTTTGGTTAAACGGGAAAGCTATTACTTCTCTAATATTTTCATTTTCACTGAGTAACATAATTATTCTGTCTAGACCTGGTGCACATCCTCCGTGAGGAGGAACTCCATAATGAAAAGCATCAAACAAAGCACTAAATTTTGATTTAATCTCACTTTCGCCATATCCTGCAATTTCAAAAGCTTTTTTCATGATATCCGGTCTATGGTTTCTTATGGCACCAGATGACAATTCTATTCCATTACATACGATGTCATATTGATATGCTAAAACATTCAAGGGGTCATCTTTCGTCAATGCTTCCATTCCTCCTTGAGGCATAGAAAAAGGATTGTGACTAAAGTCAATCTTGCCAGTTAAAACATCTTTTTCATACATAGGGTAGTCAACAATCCAGCAAAATTCATATTTATTTTTATCAATTAAATTTAAATCCTCTCCTACTTTTGAAATAACCTTTGATGAGAACTCATACGACTCATCTGGTAAATCGCACACAAAAAGTAATCCATCATTTAAATTAAAATTATTATCTTTAATCATTTGGTTTAACTTTTCTTGATTAAAATTTTTAGCTAATGGGCCTTTTGGTAGTGAATTTTCAAAGTTAATATATCCAAGACCCTTTTTTCCTTGTTCTTGAGCCCATTTATTAAGGTTATCATAAAAACTTCTTGGCTTACCCTCAGAATTGAGAGCTTGAATACAATTAACAATAGCGCCCTTTTTAATTAAATTTTCAAAAATTTGAAGACCTGAGCCCTCAAAATAATTTGTTACATTAGCTAATCTCAAAGGATTTCTTAAATCTGGTTTATCGCATCCAAAATTTTCTAAACTATTTTTGTAAGTAAAAGTTGGGAATGGAAGTTTATTTATTAATTTATCTTTAGGTTTAAATCTATCAAAAGTATTAAATAGCAAACGACTGATGACATCTAAAATATCCTCTTGTGTGGCAAAACTCATTTCCATATCAATTTGATAAAATTCACCAGGAGATCTATCAGCCCTACTATCTTCATCTCTGAAACATGGAGCTATTTGAAAATATTTATCAACACCAGAAGCCATATAAAGTTGCTTAAATTGCTGAGGTGCTTGAGGCAAAGCATAAAAGGATCCTTTATGTAATCTGGAAGGTACCAGGTAATCTCTAGCACCTTCTGGAGAAGGAGCTGTTAGAATTGGCGTTGCTAATTCCATGAAACCCTCATTATTCATAAAATCTCTTACATAATTTATAATTTGATTTCTTAGCTTAATGTTACGTTGCATTTTGGATCTTCTAAGGTCTAAATATCTATATTTTAACCTTACCTCTTCACCATAATCACTATCAGAATTTACCTCAAGTGGGAGAGTTTTAGAGCATCGGCTTAATATTTCAAAACTTTCTATTTTTAATTCAACTTCGCCTGACTCTAAATTTGTATTAATAGTTTCCTCACTTCTTTTGGTTATTAGACCAGAAATTTTAATTACATCCTCGTTTTTTATTTTTGATAATTCAGAAAAATTAACAGATGTATTATCTACAACACATTGTAAAAGTGAGGTTGAGTCTCTTAAATCTATAAATAATAAATTTCCATGATCTCTTGATCTATTAACCCATCCGGAAACTGTAATTTTTTTATCTACTAGTTTATTATCAATATCTTTTAAATAATAATCTCTATAACTGTTCATAATACTTTCTAATTAGTGACAAATTAATATTATGGTTATTCTCATAAAGCAAATGATTAATGGTTTTTGCTGCCTCAAATGCTGCTAGATATGTTCTTTCAATATGATTCATAACTTCAATAATAATCTGTTCTGGAACAGTAATAGATTTTAAAAACAAATATTTTTTTATTAATTTTAAAAGAAGGTCTTTATTAGGGTTTTGTATATTGCATAAATTAAATTGTCTTAACCTTGACTCAATATCTGGTAAATAAATTTTGTCAGATAGATTTTCAATAGAACTGTCAGAGGTAAATATAGTCAATGGAATATTATTCGATATAAAGTGCTGTAAGAAGTGAAAAAAATTTTCATCATTAGCAGGCAAATTATTTAAGTCTAAATAAGTTTCTTTCTTTATATATAAATCTTTAGGTACTTTATTAATCAAATTAGTTTCAAAAACCTTAGAAAAATTATTTGCAATCGAGGTTTTACCAGATTTTCTAGGTCCATAAATAATTAGGTATTTTACTCTTTTCTTAAGCGATTGAATTACTGAATCATTTTCTAAAGAAAGTATAATTTCCTCATCAGAGCTGTCTAAATTTAAAAATGTTTGCACTAAAAAAAGTTTACCAAGAAATTAATCTGTTTATCATCATAGATATTTTCGAAATCTAATAGTAATTTGTTTTGTTCATAAGATAATATCTTAGGCTCTAAACCAGTAAAGTATTTTAATTTTTTATAATTTGATGGATCGATAGATAATTGGTAAGAACTTTTATTTGATATTTGAGTATTACTAAAATTAATATTATAAATATTTTTTTCTATTGTAGATATAATGTCTTCCTCAGTAATTGAATTATTTATTCTTAAAAGTAATTCTTGATAATTTTGAAGATTGCTGTCTTTTTGAATAGTAATTTCTTGATAAGCTGATAAATTTTTTAAATTAAATGCAAGGAATATACTAATTAGATATAAATATTTCATTGAGCAAACTATACAAAAAATCGGGTGTTGATGTAATAAAAACTGACAAACTTATTAGTCAGGCACTAAAATTTATCAAAAGCTCTCATAATGATAAAGTTTTAGGAAATAAATTAGGTTTTAGTGCAGAATATAGAGTTAACAAGGATGTTACGCTTTGTGCCGCTACGGATGGAGTTGGAACTAAGGCTATATTGGCTGCTGAGCTTAATGATTATAAAGGAATTGGACAAGATTTGGTTGCAATGTGCTCAAATGATTTGCTTTGTAACAAGGCAAATCCACTATTTTTTTTAGACTATTTTGCTTGCAGTTCGGTGAAGTCAAAGCAATATACTGAAATATTGAGAAGTATCACAAGTGCTTGCAAAAAAATTAATTGCTCACTTATTGGGGGTGAAACTGCTGAAATGCCATCTTTATACAAGGGTAATCATTTTGATATTGCTGGGTTTTTAATAGGAATAAAAGAAAGGCATAAAATTTTAAATGTTAAAAGTGGAGATCTGATATTTGGAATAAAATCAAATGGATTTCACTCAAATGGATATTCTCTTATAAGAAAAATTATCAAACAAAATAAAATTAATATAAAAAGAGCTATATTTAATAAACAAAAGCTATCTAATCTAATAATGAAACCTACACGACTTTACCATAGGTATATTAATAATAATGATTTGAAGTATATAAAAACACTCTCCCACATAACTGGAGGTGGTGTTCATTCAAATTTTAAACGTAGCATTCCCAAGGGTACAAAATTTGATTTAAATATAATGAAGCTACCTAAAGAGTACGATTTTATTAAAGATAATATAAATATTTCTAATCTTGAATTAATGGAAATATTTAATTGTGGAATAGGTATGATATTTGTAATTAATAAAAAATATTATAAGAGATTTAAAAAAAGGAACTTGTTTAGTCATATTGGTGAAATTAAATAATCATAAAAAAGTTTCCTTTTTAATTTCAGGAAGTGGTTCTAATCTTCTAGAAATATTAAAAAAAAATCAAAATAATGAAGATTTCAAAATAATAACTATTATCAGCAATAATAAAATCTCAACAAAAATTAAATCATATTTAAGTAAGTTTTATAAAGATGTTTTATTTATAGAGCATCAAAGAACCTTACAAAAAAAAATTTTTTATAATACTGATGTTATTTTTTCAGTTGGTTATATGAAGGTTATTGAAAAGAGTATAATTGAAAACTTTGATGTAATAAATCTACATCCCTCTATCCTTCCTTATTATAAAGGACTTATGACTCAAAAAAGAATATTAATAAATAATGAAAAATACTATGGTTTTACCATTCATAAGGTTTCTCCTGAATTAGATGATGGTCAAATAATCTCAAATAAAACCAAAAAAATTAATACAAAAAATGAGTTAAAGCTTTTGAAAAAGCATAAAAGTTTAGAACATCAATTTGTATATAAACAACTAGTTGATTATTTACTAAACTAATTCAGATCCTGAAAAAAAGAAACTGATTTCAATTTTTGCATTTTCTTCAGAATCACTACCATGAACTGAATTTGCTTCAATAGACTCAGCGTATTTTTTTCTTATAGTTCCCTCT
>LULQ01001023.1_pt1 | contig 14868 bp, 10 predicted proteins | sample 728091 | NCBI WGS metagenome assembly LULQ01 (sample SAMN03860285, study PRJNA289734) | marine metagenome | biome: seawater column; feature: ocean; material: water; isolation source: Red Sea water column Station 149 - depth 10m | place: Saudi Arabia: Red Sea | collected 2011-10-15 | depth 10 m
CGCAGCAACGCCTCGACCCCGATCATCGCCCCCGTCGCGACCTCATATTGCGGCTGGTAAAAAATCGCGACCTCGTCATTGGCGAGCGCCGACTTGACCATCACGCCGTCGCGCGCCGACGCGGGGCGTGCAAGCTGGTCGGCCGCGGCGCGAAGCTGCTCCTCGACGGGCTCGTCGCGCGTGATCAGCGCCGTGACGATGCGAATCGCAAGCCGGCCATTCGGATCGCCCACCATCGGCTCGGCCAGCGCGACGTGCAAAGCCCGCTCCTGCGCGCGCAGCGCTCCGAGCGACAAGGGTACCGCAGGCACGATCAGGAAGCGCGGCCCCTCGAGCCGGCCAACGAACGAGCCATGACCGAATTCATCGGCGGCAAAGGTTTCGAGCCGGCGCGCGACTTCGTCGAGCAGCGCGTTTCCGGTCTCAGTACCGGCGCTATGGTTGATTCGGGCGAGCTGGTCGACCTGGACCAGAATGACGCCCGCATCGGCGCCATGCCGACCGTGGAGATTTTCAAGGTGCCGAACGCTTTGTGCGTTCGTGTCAACTGTGCGATTCATTGGCGCCCCCTAGCAGGCTTTGCTTGCCAATCTCTTCCCTTTTGCACCATCATTCAGGCGATGGCCGCAAATTCCGCCCCGCCTGTCGCTCCACTCACCGACGGTCACGGTCGGCGCATCACCTATTTGCGCCTGTCCGTAACCGATCGCTGCGACCTCAGATGTCGGTATTGCATGGCCGAGGAGATGCAGTTTCTGCCTCGATCCGCGGTCCTCAGTATAGAAGAAATGGGCGCTCTTGCCGAACGCTTTGTTGCGCGCGGCGTCCGCCGTATCCGCCTGACCGGCGGCGAACCGCTGCTTGCCGAAGCAGGCGTTCGCCGCATCAACGTCAGCCTCGACACGCTCGACCCCGATGCCTTTCGCCACATCACGCGCATCGGCGAACTCGCTACGGCGCTGCGCGGCATCGCCGCCGCACGGGCCGCCGGGTTGGCGGTGAAGATCAACATGGTCGCCTTGGCGGGGCTCAACGAAGATCAGCTACTTCCGATGCTCGACTGGTGCGCGGCGAACGGCTGCGATCTGACCCTCATCGAAACCATGCCGCTGGGTGAGGTCGCGGACGATCGCAGCGATCATTATATTCCGCTCCACCATTTCATCGCGCCGCTGCGCGCCGATCGCGCTATCTTTCCGGTCGATCGCCGCACCGGCGGCCCGGCGCGCTATTTCGGGATCGAGGACAGCCCCGTCACGCTCGGCCTGATTACGCCGCTCAGCGACAATTTCTGTGCGACGTGCAACCGCATCCGCCTGACAGTCGAGGGACGCATCTACATGTGCCTCGGCCAGGACGACCACGAAAGTCCACACCGGCGGTCGCGCGTCATATGAGTGCAACGGGCGGGTAGAACACGCCCCAAGGGGGACCAGATGCAACGCAAGATCGCGCTCGTCGCGTCGAATGCGCCCGCGGCGATGGAGGCGGAGGCCGAGCTTCGCCCGCTTTACGATTTCGTCGATCTTGGCGAAGCCGACATGCTGATCGCGCTCGGGGGCGATGGCTTCCTGCTGCACATGCTGCACCAGCTTCTCGATCAGCGGCGCAGCCTGCCCGTGTTCGGGATGAATCGCGGGACCATCGGCTTCCTGATGAATGAATTTCGTGTTGAGGGCCTGCTCGACCGCATCGCCAGCGCCCGCCCCTTCCTGATCCACCCGCTGCAGGGCGATATCACCACGATCAGCGGCGAGCGGCACATCCTGCCGGCGATTAACGAAATTTCGCTGCTGCGCGAAACGCGGCAGGCCGCGAAGCTCGAGGGGCTGATCAACGAAAAGCAGATGCTCGAGGAACTCGCCTGCGACGGCGTGCTCGTCGCGACGCCGGCGGGTTCGACCGCCTATAATCTGTCGGCGAACGGCCCCATCTTGCCGCTCGAATCCGAAATGCTCGCGCTGACCCCGATCAGCCCGTTCCGTCCGCGACGCTGGCGCGGCGCGCTGGTTCCCGAATCGACGCGCATCCGCTTCAACGTCCGCGAGGCCGCCAAGCGGCCCGTCAGCGCGGTCGCCGACCAGCGCGAAATCCGCGACGTGAAGACCGTGCTCGTCACCACCGACCGCAGCCGGCCGCTCACCCTGCTCTTCGATCCCGATCAGGGACTCGACGAACGTATCGCGATGGAACAATTCATCGTTTGACCGCTTGCGCGGCCGCCGGGCGCGGCTAGCATCGCCACTTCACATGATTGGGGGAATTTCATGCGTCTGACCATGCTTGCTCTTCTGCCTTTGCTCGCGTCGCAGCCGGCCTTTGCCGAATCGTGGCGGCTCGCCGCCTATTCCAACAACGCGCCGCAGCTTGCCTATCTCGTCGATATCGATTCGGTGCAGCGGTCGGGCAGTACCGTCACCTTTCGCCAGCAGACGGTCTACGAACGCACGACCGATACGCGCGATTTTGACCGCACGATGACCACGCGGCAGGCCGACTGCGGTTCGAACACGTCGTTCATGCGCGACAGCAGCTTCTACGTGGCCGGCAAATATCTGGATACCGAAGCAGGCCCCTCGGACACGACGACCGCGCAGTCGGGATCGGTCCTGCGGCAGATGGTCGACACGGTTTGCGGCCGCTCCGACTATTTCTCGCCCGTCCTCCCGACGCCGGAAAGCTGGGTGCGCGAAAAATTTCGGACGGGCTTCTGAACGATCCGTAAAAATTGCCGTACAACCCCCTTGCAAAATGATCCGCATGGCGGCAAAGGGGCCGCCTTGCCCGCCTCGGCGGGCTGCTCCTCGGTAGCTCAGCGGTAGAGCAATCGACTGTTAATCGATCGGTCGTAGGTTCGAATCCTACCCGGGGAGCCACTTATAACGTCTAAATAATTGAATTTAGATAATTTTTTAGCGGCGTCGATGTGTCGGCCCCACATTCATCCCCACAAAATAATCTTGCTGCGCTTCTTCGCGTGGCCGCGAAATTTTTCGCCTTGCCACTGTAAACCACTTTTCAATCGCTTTCCAAAGGGCCCGCCTTGAACGATATTGCTCGCGCGGTATCCTCGGAAACTCGCAGGGATCTTAGCCGCGGGCGCCACTCTGCTCATTCCCCTCGCGGCGCGAGGCCCCAATGTGGGCCGTACGCCGATGCCCGCGCTAGTCGCAGTCATGTTCATCGTATCGATCGGCACGTTCAGCTGGAACTCGATCCGCAACATTCGCCGCCATCCTCCGACCTCGTCTACCGCCATCGTGACGACCGTCGCCGGTGTCGTGGCGACGCACGCCCCCTCGCTGGGCGTGCTGGTGGGCGTGCTGGTGTCAGGAATCTTCTTTGCGGCCAAAGTACAGAGTATGTTCGAAGCGAGGCGGGAGGTCGCTCGTGACGGAAGCCGGGCAACCCATTTCGTAGCCAGCCAGATTTTCTTCGCCTCGGTCGATCGCTTCACGCGGAGCTTTCAGGCCGACGAAAGCGCGCCGGACATCCTAATCGATGAATCTCCGCGCAATTCTGGGATATCTCGGGTATTGGCGCCCTGGGCAAGATCATCGCCGGCTTGCCTCGCAAGAGCCGTACTTTGGAGGTCATCAGCTACAACTGTGCGGGCGCCGATATCAACGACAAACTTGGACTGCATGACAAGACGGGGTTCGAGCTTGGCGCCGTGCCGCACTTACGAACTCGGGTCGATCGCGGCCTCGCGGCTTTCAACTCCGATATAAAACAAGCGGACTTTTGATGACTGAAACAATGCCGTGCCCTCGCCTCGAGCGGTCAATCACCGCGAGCCCAACGCTAGAAGCGGGTACGAAAACCGACGACGTCAGACGTCACTGACCGACGCTTGCCCTTGACGCAGGCGTTTTCTCAACCTGCGGTTACGGTCGAATGTTGGTGCGAAGCCAGCAGCCAGGCATCCGACTTCCTCACATATGTCGATCCGATCAGCGCGGGATAGGGGACACCATCCGCCCTTGTGGCATCGACTTTGTTGCTGATCATCGCCGCATCGTCGGAAAGCTTCAAAAGCTGCCGATCGCTCCCCTCAATATCTCGCCACCGATTGGCGCCGGCGACGGTCGCCGCTACTTCGTCGAGCGAAAACAGCCCGTACATTTCACCGGACTGGGGAAAGGAAAGCAAGCATCGCTCGCCCAATTGAGCGGCGCAATATTCTGGTCCCTCGACCCAGCAGCCGCGCTCAATTTCGAAGAGCTGCTCTTCCAGCGACATGCCTGTCCTCCTTTCGCAATGTAGAAGTCGAGTGATCGACAACGCGCGGAAGGAAGACGTGGTTTCGACGCAGGCAGGCTGGCCGGTGTCCCCGAGTCCGCCCACCCACATCCATCCAGGGATGCGATATCGTGGCAAAGTTAGTCCGGACCGCGCGAGAGCGCGGCCCGGTGGAAAGCGTTCAATCCTGTGTGTTTTGAAGCTCGGCGAGAATGCTCGCCGATCCCCATATCGGTTTCAGACCCGGAATTATTGTGGCGTTTCCGCCGGTTTTGGCCGTTGCACAAACCACTTCGCGGATTGGTGCTAGCCTCGATGTAAAGCGGCCGAGCGAACACCGCGCCTGATTGAACGTGGGCTGCCGCAGGCAGACCCTTTCCGCTCCTCTACCTCAGGAGTGGAACGATGAACGAGCTTATCCAGATTGGCCCGATCAGCCCGATGTGCCAGCGCCTGATCGACGATATGACCATGCGGCGCTGCTGGAAGGAGACGCAGCGTAATTATCTTCGCGACGTCGCGCGGTTCGCGAGCCGGCTCGGGCGAGGCAGGCGTCCCGGCGCCAACGATGAACAGCATCGTCAGCGCGCCGCGCTTCTTCAAGCAGACGCTCGATCGCCCCGATCTTGCGCGCAGGATCGGTTCAGCCTCGTTGGCAATCATTGGCACCCGTACCGCGCGGGCGATCGCGGCGCTCTCGCCCCTTCCAACTTGCCCTCATTACCCGGATACCATGCCACCTGCCCGACGCATGGACGGGACGGATCATGCCTTTAGAAATCCTTGAAACTTGCGCAAGGACGTCCGACTGTCCGTATGAAGAATGGCAGAAACTTTAATGAACCGCGACGCCCGTAGGTGCCATGGGGTCCCTTCTGAATGCGCGCGGGTCGATCAAGGCGAAGCCATTTGCAGGGGATGAAGTTCGCATGATTTTGGATATGCGTTGGCCGACGCCGCCGCTGGTCGGGCCCTGGCACGAACTCGCCGAAGATGTGGCCGATGCGTTTCGCGGGGTGCTGGAGAGCGATGGCAGCTTTGCAAGCGCGGCATGTCCGCCCGGCGAGATCGGCGCGTTTCGCGTCCATCCGCTGCTTTTCTGGCCGGACTGGATGTGGGTGGATGCGCTGATCGAGGAGACCGATGCAGCCTCGAAGGTCATATCCTTTCTCTATGGCCCTCACGGTCCGCACATACTCGATGGCACATCGCGCATCTTCCACGATGTCAACGATCTCATATCGATCCGGATCGAAAAGGCCGAGGCCGTGTGCGATTATCTGCGGGTGTTCTGCAGCGCCGTCCGGATGGAGGACAAGCCATTTTATATCATCGAGTCGCCCGGCCGGCTCCAGCAGCTCATCTACCCGTTCGACTTGCCTGAAAGCGCGGTCCCGCTCGCGAGGCCGCTGGAGGCCGTCCGACAGCGCGATGGATGGAAAATTCACGCGCTCGTTCTCTTCGGCGCTACCCTGTTCGAGGCGACCTTTCTGATCTCGACCTACGGCCTCGTCGATATGATCGACGACAAGCTGCTGACCGACGGTCTTCCCGATCATCCTATCCGGTTCGACGGGATATTCTATCGCCAGACCGGCGCAGGATCATCGCAATGAGCGCCTTGGCCGACCAGTTCGGGGCAAAGACCCCCTCCACGCTCAAATTGCCCGAAACCATTGAAAGCGATGGCTTGCTCGTCGGCTGGTCGCTCGAGACCCGTCCCAGGCAGCGGCCCATCGGATTCAGCTTCGGCGCCGACGCAGGCGCGCCGGACCTTGCTGCGCGCCCCATACTTCTCGAAGGCGAGGGACATTTGATCACCATCGCCCCGACCGGTGCCGGCAAGGGCATCGGCTGCGTGGTCCCGGCGCTGCTTCGGCACAAGGGACCCGCGATCGTCATCGACCCCAAGGGCGAGAATGCAGCGATTACCGCACGCCGTCGGCGCGAGCTCGGGCAGCAGGTTATCGTCCTCGATCCGATCGGAATTACATCCTTTCCCGGCGACTGTCTCAACCCGCTCGATTTGATCGACCCGTATTCGGCGACGGCCGTCGACGAGGCGCATGTTCTCATCGATCAATTGCTCGCATTTTCCAATGACCGCGACAAATTCTGGCAGGGGCGCGCGCGCCAGTTGCTCGTCGGGGCGCTGTTTCACCTGCTGACCGATATGCCCAAGTCGGGCCATAATCTGGGGCGGCTGCGGCAGATTGTGAACGGCGCCGCCGAGAGCAACGGGGCTTTACTCGTCGAGGCCCTGGAAGGCTCGCGCCATCCCGAGGCGCGCAATACCGCACGGCCGCCTGCTGCGGCTCTGGGTCGGGTCGCTGATGACGGCGATCATGCGCCGGCGCGCCCGGCCTCCGCTTTCGACGCTGTTCCTCCTCGACGAAGCGGCACAGCTTGGCACGTTCAACGAACTTCGCCAGGCCGTCACCCTGCTTCGCGGCTATGGCCTGCAGACCTGGAGCTTCTGGCAGGACGCATCGCAGCTAGAATTTCTGTATCCGAATGACTGGCAGACGATGGTCAATAATTCCAAGGTCGTGCAATGTTTCGGAGCCAATACGATGCTCGCCGCAACCACGATGAGCGGGCTCGTCGGGCACGAGGATCCCAATGGCATTCTGGCGCTGCCACCCGATGAAATGCTCCTTCAGGTCGCCGGTGACGAAGCGGTCATTGCCAAGCTGCCCAATTATCGCTTCGATGCAGCCTTCCAGAACTGCTTCGACGACAATCCCTTCCATAACCCTGCGATCGACCCGGTGGGCCTGCCGCGAACGCCGCTCACCGAATATATACGTCCGCCGCGCCCGCCCGCGCGTCCGACCTTGGCGCTGTGGGAGTCGGTCGGCGAGCCCTCGAAACTTCACGCCGACATGGCAGTGCGCATATTGCGCTCGATTGCGACTTGAGAGAGCCACGAGGCATATATGACCGCTAAAAATCTGACTTCGTCAATTCGCAGATCGTTGCGAGAGGGAAACTGAGGATGGTCAGCGACAGTGAACAGCCCGGCGGTCGCGTAATCGCTGCGCTCCGGCAATATGGCAGTTTCGTCAGCGGCGCGCGCAGACGTCCCACCGTCCCGGGCGCAGATCTCGCGGCGCTCGTCCGGCAAAGAGCGCGCGGCGAAACGGGTGAGACGAGCGTCGTGAAGCTCTCGGGCGTCGCGGTTCGCGGTTCGCTGGACCTCGCCGGTCTTTGCGAGAGCGAGGGCGAGAGCCGCCTGTTGGAACTTGTCTTTGAAGACTGCCACTTCGACGCGCCGATCATCCTCACTAACGCCAATATCCTGCGCCTCTCGCTCGAGCGATCGCAGCTGCAGCTGCTCGATGCGATCGGTCTGCGGACCCTTGGCAATGTCCACCTCGCCTCGGTGTGTGCCTCCACCGGTCAAGAGTGCATGATCCGATTGAGCCAGGCGACGATCGGAGGCGCGCTGAATGCCGAAGCGGCGCAATTGAGCGGTGTTCGGGGCGAAACAGGACGTGATTTCGCACTGCATTTGAACAGGGCGCATGTGGCGGGCGGGATATTGGCATCACGTCTGCGCGCCAGGGGCGGCCTCCGCCTGCAATTTCTGCAGGTGGGCGCACCGATAGATCTGACCGACGCCCGGCTGGCCGCCGGCGCCGAAGGCCTTGCTCTCAACGGCGAGGGCTTGCGCGCATCAGGCCTGTGGATCGACAAGACGGTCGCCGCGGGTCCGGTGGTGCTCACCGATGCGCGCATCGATGGCGCTGTTTCGGCCGCCCGCTTGCGCGTCCGGGCCGGCCGCCGCCGGATGGCGCTCGATCTGGCCAGCATGAATGTATCGGCCTACATCGACCTCAGCGACATTCGACTTGTCGACGCTCAGCCGTTCGATCGAGACGCGCTGCCGCTGTTGAGAGCGCCCCTGCTTCGCGCCGGCGCCGACGTCTATCTGAACGGCGCCAGCTTTCGGTGCAGTGCGTGGCAACCGGCCGCCGATCTTCGCTCGGCGCAGATCGAGGGCGAACTCGCACTTGGCAATTTGAGCTTCAATTCGACGCTATGCCTGGAACAGCTCAAATGTGCCGCCAACATCCAGCTCGGCATCGAAGACGGCAGCCGTGCGACGGGTCCTGTCGAAGCGCAAGGTGTCGAAGTCGGCGGCCGCCTGTGGATAAGCGGCGAGATCGAAGGCGGCGTCAATCTGCGATCGGGGATCGTAACCGGAAGCACCATGCTGTCACTCGGCCCGTCACGGGACTGGGTTCCCGCTGTCCAGGCAACCGGTTTCAGTTGTGATCAGGACATGGTCCTCGAGCTTCGCGACCCCGGCACCACGGCGCAGCTCGACGGGATGCGCATTCGCGGCAATCTTTATGTGATGGCACAAGGCGACATGACCAATGCGCATCTCGAGCGCGGCATCCCCGAGGCCGTGAACGCGCCCGATCTCGAAATCGGCCGAAATATCGTCGTCACGGGCCGGGTTGCGGGATCGTTGAACCTGCGCCGCGCGCAGGTCAGGGGCGACATCATCTTCGGCAAGCAAGGCGAGCGAGTAGCCGGAGACCAAGGCCTTCGGATTTCATCGCTCGCCGCTCCTACCCGCATCGATCTGGCCGATGGGCAGATCGGCGGGCAGATACGGCTCTATGGCCGGATGAGCTATGCGATCGAGCTGTTTTGCGATGAGAATGGCACGCCCTCGGTCATGGATGTTCGGGTCGCGGAGCTGCCCTTCTATCCCGGCTGGACCTGCGCCGACATTATCTGGCAACGCAGCGGCCGGGCGATTTCCACGCCCTTGCTCTGGGACAGCCACAACGCGATCGTCTTCCTGCGCGGCACGGCAACCGAAATCTACAATTTCAACGAATATCTCTGCCCGCCGCGCCTAACCCTGGACACCGTGCCGGCATATGTCGCCTTTTTGACCGGAATGCTTGAAGGCAGCGAGGGCCGGATGCGGATCATAGAACAAGACCCGCCGGTGGCTGACACTCGCGCTTGGGACGTCAGGTTAGCGCTCGCATATGGCGGCGCGCGCATCGACTGCAAGGCCAGGATTGACCAGTCGGGCAAGCTTTCCTTTTCCGAGCAGTCCGTCAGCCAAATGACCGAGCAGTCGAGCGCCGGAGAGTTCAAAGGCCCGCTCGGGCATCGATTTGCGGACCGGGCAAACGCTCTTGCTCCGCTTTTCGACGCCGATTGGACTTCGCTCGATGTCGTTCGCCGCGATCTGCTGGTGCGACAATGCATGTCCGCAGCATTTCCCGTCAGTGATCTGAGCGGTCTCGATTGCGCTGCTCTGAACGATCAGGACGGCTCTCTCTGGGGTGAGGATGCGAGACTGTTGCTCGAAGGCATTTCGGTTCGGCGATTTGTCGAGATGCGTGGGCGCGTGCTAGGCAATTCTAGGTCGCGCCGCTTGTCCGGGATGCGGGACAGCCAGTCGGGCGCTAATGCCAGGGTGGCGTGGCTCGGCCGCCAGGTCCAGAGCCGCATCCAGGACTGGTCGCCCCAACCCTATGAGGCATTTGCGCGGGTCTATCGCTTGCATGGTTTTGCCGATGAGGCGAATATTGTGCTAGCCGAAAAGGCCCGCCGCGACATCAAGAAGCAGCGAAGTCGCATGTGGCCGGGGCTTCGCCAATTGTTCGGCCCGATCTATGAAGCCGCGCTGGTCACTTTCTGGGGTGGATTGTTCCGCTACGGGCTGTCGCCGACAAGAGCGCTTGCGACTTGCGCCGCCTTCCTCCTTGTCAGGGCGTTGCGGTCGCAGGCGAGAATTCTCTGGGCATCGAGGTGGTGCCGGGCTCAGCGGTGCGAACGAGCATACCTTGCGGTCAAGCCATCGACACCTGGATTTATGCCACCGATGTCTTCATCCCGCTTCTGGACCTGCGCGAAGAAGGCATCTGTTCAATTCGCTCCGATGCATGGGCAAGGCCCTGGCGGATCGCCAAAGCGGTGTACGCAGCGCTCGGCTGGCTGGTTCTCTCGCTCACCGTGATAACGCTTTCTGCGCCTCTCCGACGAAACATGGGCGAATAATAGTCGATAGCAATCCAGGGGAAGAAAGCAGGGCACGTCTCTTGCCGTCAGGGCCCATGTGACCAGCCCACGCGGGCCGATATGGATGGAGCTTAGTTCAGGAAATGGGGGCACGGTGCTGGTCGCAAAGCATAATGCGGCCATGTTCGGCTTGCAGGCGGATGCAGAAGGGCCGCAGTCGGGGCATCTCCAAGTTACCGAAGACGTTGACCTCCAGTGGACCACCTGTTCACCGCGGACATGATTATGGACGGCGATCTCGGAATGCTTTTTTTGTACGACTGGCTCATCCCGCTCGACTTGCGCAACGGTCACGGCTGGATCGTGCGAAATCCAGATGCCGGCCCCGCGCCGAGAGCGACTCTGTCGACCAAGGGTTCACCATAAATCAGCATGCCAAGCTTTACGGGAGAATCTCGATGCTGGCCAGCCGCTGAATGGTCGCTTCCGTCCCGCGCATGAAGCGAACGTACAAGTGAGACTGGCAATTCCGAGCGAGCGGTTCGACAGCGTCCGACGACGATCACTAGCGCCTTGCTTTCTACTAGGCGGGCCGGTTGGCGAGGATTGCATCCAAAAGGCCGGGAAAGCGTTGCTCGAATTCTTTGCGGCGCAGCCTGTTGATCATCTCGCGGCCGACCTGCGTCGTCTCGATCAGTCCTGCGGCCCGCAGCAACTTGAGATGGTTTGACAGCGTGCTCTTGGGAATCGAGTCGCACGGCGCTGCGTTGGTGCAGCTCAACTGCTCGGTGCCGGCCAGGCGCGCAACCATGGCCAGACGGTTGGGATCGGCGAGCGCATGGAGCGCCAGCTCGAGCGGCACGTCTTCCAGCCTGGGATGGGTGAAGCGGGGCATAGATGCAGTATAGGCCCGCGACGCAATTTTAATAGTTCGGTAATATTGAACTATTGGATTGACGACCCATCTTGTGCCTTGCCGACTGCGCACGACGCCGTGATCGCGGGCATAATTGGAGAATTCACATGTCACTTCTGGGCAAAAAAGCGCTCGTCACCGGCGGATCGCGCGGTATTGGTTCGGCAATCGCCAGGCGCCTCGCGGCCGATGGCGCGGCGGTCGCGATCACCTATTCGGGCAATAAGGCGGCGGCCGACGCGACCGTGGCGGCGATCGAACGCGCGGGCGGCACCGCCTTTGCCTTTCAGGCCGATGCCTCCCAGCCCGGGTCACAGCGGGCGGGCGTCGAACAGGCAGCGGCCACGCTAGGCGGGATCGATATTCTTGTCCACAATGCCGGCGTCGCCGAATTCGCTACCATAGCCGATGACACTGACGAGAGCTATGATCGTCAATTCGGAGTCAATGTGAAGGGCCTGCACGTCGGCACGCGCGCGGCGCTGGCGCACCTGCGCGATGGGGGGCGGATCATCCTGATCGGCAGCATCTCGGGCGAGAAGGCGTTCCCCGCGACCGCGATCTACAGCGCGACCAAAGCGGCAGTGGCGGCGCTGGCGCGCGGCTGGGCAAAGGATCTCGCGTCGCGCAATATCCTCGTCAACACCGTGCAGCCGGGGCCCATCGACACCGATATGAATCCCGCTGACGGCGAGTTCGCGAAGCAGATGATCGGTGCCATTCCGCTCGGTCGCTACGGCCGGGTCGAGGAGATCGCAGGAGCGGTGTCGTTTCTGGCCGGCCCAGATGCGACCTACATCACCGGAACAACGCTGAACATCGATGGCGGCGCGTCGGCCTAGTCGCGGAAGCGGCCCCTCCGGCCGGCGGAGGGGTCGTCGCCGCGCTTTACGGCACGCGATATCGCGAACCATTGCCGGTCCGCTTCCATCCGGTCCTGTACCAGGCCGGCTCCGGCAATCTGTCGCTTACATGCTCAGGTGGCCGGCCATAGCTCCCCGCCCGCTTTCAGAGGCAGAAATTCGGAAACGGTCAGACTTGGCTGGACCGGCCCTGCCCGGAAGCGGAAAAGCCGCTTCTCGGGCATCGGATCAGGAAAGCGGGCGTTCGACGACTATCGGAACTTGAAGCCGACGTTGACGCCGTAGGTGACAGGCATTCCGGTAAAGCGGATCACGGCGTCGCCGCGCCGCGTCGCGGTATTCCAGTAATATTCGTTTGTGACATTCTGCGCATAAAGACTTGCCGTCCACGCGCCGTCGGCGTCGCCGATTCCGGCGCGCAGGTCGAGCAAGCCATAGTCGTCGATGAACAGCCGAGCGTCGGGTTTGAAATCGCCATAGGTCGAGCTGCGGTAGGTATAGTTGGCGCCGATGAACGCTTCCTTCGATCCGCCTGCATCCCAGCGATATTCCACGTCGGCGTTGACCTGCCACTTTGGCGTGTAGGGGAAGCGGAAACCATTGAAGTCGGTGACCGCGCCGAATGCGGTGTAGTTGGAGAAGGACCGCGTGACCTTGCTGTCGATATAGGTCGCGCCCAGATTGGCACGCAGGCCCTCCACCGGTGAGACGACGAGCTGCAATTCCGCCCCCTTGATCCGCGACTTTGGTACGTTGACCAGCGCCTCGAGCGGGCCGAACACCGGCACGATCGTGCGGCCCTTCAACTGCTTGTCGAGATAATCATAATAGAAAAGCGCGCCGTTGATCTGCACGCGGCGGTCGAGCAGCGCCGATTTGAACCCAAGCTCGTAGGCCGTCACCTGCTCCTGCCGCACCGGCTTGTATTGCGAGAAGCGATTGCCCGCGAGCGTAGCGAAGGAGCCGCTCTTGTAGCCGCGGCTGACGCTGGCATAGAAGAGCTGACCCGCTGCGGGCTTCCATTGCAACACGCCGCGCCAGGACAGATTGTCTTCCGGCAGGCTACCCGTAAATTTGCCCGGGCGGCCCGCGTCGTCGAACGTCACGCAGCCGCCGAGCGGGATCGTCCCCGACGGCAGGCCGAAGATCAGCTCGAAGCCGCGCGCATAGGTGCCGTTACCGGCGTTGAGCGTGCAGCCCGAAAAATCGACCTTGGTATCGGTGTAGCGCACGCCGCCGATCAGGGTCAGCGTGTCGGCGATCGGCACGCTCACATCGGCGAAGGCCGCGATGCTGCGATATTTTGTGTCGCCGAGCTGCGGCACCACCTCGATCGACGGGAAGCCGAAGCGATCGAACACATGCGCCGACGACTGGTCGTTGAGCCGCTGGGTGAGCAGCTCGTGCGTCTTGCCCCATTCATAATTGCCGCCGACGATCCATGAACCGTCACCCATCAACGACCCCGCGAGCCGCAATTCCTGGCTGAAGGACTTGATGTCGCCTTCGAGGAAGACGTCGGTAAGCCGCAACGTGGTGCCGTCCGATTCCTGCCCATAGGCTTCCTTGAAGCGCGTATAGGCCGAGATCGAGGTCAATGTGATGTCGTTGCTGAGGTCGATCTCGCCGCGGAGCGCCGCCTGCGCCTGCCAATTGTCCTTCTTCAGCGGGAAGCTGGTGCCCCAATCAGCCGCGCGATTGTCCTCGGGCGCGACCGGATAGGTCGGCAGGCGTGGATCGAAGAAGCCGGCGGATTGCTGGAAGGGCGCGATGAACTGCGGCGCCTGCGTATCGCCATGATCCTGATAGGCGTTGACCATCAGGTTGAGACGCACCGTGTCGGCGGGCCGGAAGGCGAGCTGAACGCGCCCCTGCGTAAACGCACGCTGGCCCAGGCTGGCATCGCGCGTGTAGCTTTTCTGCCAGTCGCCGCCGCCCTCATGACGCAGCGAAATACGGGCTGCCAGCGTGTCGGACAGCGGCCCGCTCGCATAGCCTTCGGCGCTGAACCGATTGAAGCGTCCATAGGACAGCGCCAGCCCCGCTTCCGGCGACCAGGTCGGCTTGGCCGAAATATAGTTGATCGCGCCGCCGGTGGCGTTCGATCCGAAAAGGGTGCCTTGCGGCCCTTTGAGCACTTCGACCCGCTCGAGATCGAAGGAGGCGCCCGCGGCCATTACCGAATAGGGGATGGGAACCTCATCGGTATAGACGGTCACCGTGGGCTTGGCCGCGAGACTGCTGTCGAAGAAGCCGATGCCCCGCAGGAAATAGACCGGTGTGCCGAAGCCGCTGTTGATCGCGTTGAAGCCCGGGGTCACCTTCGCCAGGCCCGCGACGTCGGTCACTCCCTGCGCCTGCAGATCGTCGCCCGACACCGCCGTGATCGAGAGCGGCACACTGTAGATGTTCTCGCTGCGCTTTTGCGCGGTCACGATAATTTCGTTCGTACCGACCGTTTCCTCATCGCCGGCAGGCGCGGCCTCTTGCGCCGCTGCCTGATTCGCGAGCAACGCGATCAGCAGGGCCGCGACCGACGACGAACTATGCATCTTTGAAAGCGCCATAATTTCCCTCCCGATGACAATCTGTAACGCCAGGTTCCGATCGGGAAAGAGCGCTCAGATCTTTGTTACCGTCCGGTCGGTAATATTGATTTCAATCATTGTCAAATCGGCAATTGGGGCGGCACCTATTGACCAGTAGGTCGTGACCGACCTATGCCTCGCCCTCAGGGGCAGGCAGGAAAGCCGCAGGGAGCGGGCGTCCGGCACATAGGAAAGCAATGGCGGAAGCATCCAAGAAGACAGGGGCGGCGTCGACGCCCACCCAGAAACGACCGGGTTCGGC
>LULQ01000563.1_pt1 | contig 14544 bp, 14 predicted proteins | sample 728091 | NCBI WGS metagenome assembly LULQ01 (sample SAMN03860285, study PRJNA289734) | marine metagenome | biome: seawater column; feature: ocean; material: water; isolation source: Red Sea water column Station 149 - depth 10m | place: Saudi Arabia: Red Sea | collected 2011-10-15 | depth 10 m
CAATTACCTCCCGCGTGAGCTCCGAGAATATCAGGTGTTTCTTTTAACAAACGCATTCTTTCTTCAAGTGAGTCTAGATGAAAAGTATTATTGTTTTCATCAGTAAAAATTTGTCGTCCATCCATCTTTAAATCAATAAACATGTCTTTCAGCCTAATGGCATAAGGAATAAATTCAACAGGGTCAATAGAGTCAAAAGAATGGTGAGCGTTTGGATAAGTTGTAAGCTCTACACTACGAACTGGTTTCATATAATCAATCATTTTTTTACAAAGACTTAGAGGAGTATAGTCATCATCTTCTCCAAATAAAACATGCATTGGAGCATCTGACCAACGATTATCCTCGGGCTTAAGTAGTGTCCCAGGATAAATAGGTAAATGCGCAGCAAACTTTTCGCCATTCTGAGTGAGAGTATCAATAATAGGTTGCCAGGCCGCATAAAAAGCTGTGCTACCGCCAAGACTCCACCCCATGATACCTATTTTATCACTATCAACATCAGGATGTTTAGAAACTAATGTTAATGCACGAAAGGCATCAGTAATCATCGAAGCAAGGGTTACTTCTGTTTGATTTTCAACGATTGAAATAACTCCTCTAGATTCAAAATGATGAATCCTAAAAATAGCAAACCCAGCATCTAATAAATTGACCATGTGAGTGTGATGACCTTCTCTTAACCCTGCACTGCCATGAATTGGTATTATTAGAGGACATGGCTTCTTTGCATTTTCAGGAAAAATTAGTGTACCCCAAACATCTTGTTTATCATCCATGTTCTTACCATTTAGAAGATCATAAAACTCATATGGATTAGATGACTTAAAAAAGAAGACACCTTTTTTTTTCTTTTCAAATGGATTTATTTTGTCGGACATAACGGGGAGAGATTAAAGGAAATAGAATACGAATACAAATGTAAAAAAGGGTCCACTTGAATAATCATTGGGGAAAAAAGTGGACCCTTTTTATTAGTTTAAAAGAGTGAACTTAGTCTCTAATTGAGTAGGCGATAACACCTGTCTCAGCTACGTCCGTTCCTTCTTTTTCAGCTTCTTCGCTAATCCTTATACCGATTGTGGCTTTCATAATTGACCATATAATTATGGACACTACGAATACGAACACACAAATTGATGCTGTGCCTAGGAATTGGGTTCCAAAGCTAGTATCCGGATTAGTAATTGGTACAGCAAGAGTACCCCATACACCTGCAATAAGGTGAACTGGAATCGCTCCTACAACATCGTCAATTTTCATGGCTGTGAGTAATTCAGTACCAGCAAATACTAGTGCACCACCAATACCGCCAATAATGATTGCCATTAAAGGTGTTGGCATTAATGGTTCTGCAGTTATTGCAACTAAACCACCAAGCGCACCATTTAACATCATTACTACATCAGTTTTACCTCTGACCAATCTTGTGATAGCAGCACATACTAGTACACCAGCACAAGCAGCAAGGTTTGTATTAATGTAAATTGTAGCAACGGCTGTAGCATCGTCAAAAGATCCTAATGCCAGCTGTGAACCACCATTAAATCCAAACCAACCTAGCCATAGAATAAATACACCTAGAGTTGCAAGAGGTATAGATGAGTTTGCAAACGGTACTAATTTACCGTTATCAAATCTTCCAAGCCTTGGACCAAGAACAATTGCACCAGCTAATGCTGCAGCACCACCTGCTGCGTGCACAAGAGTTGAACCAGCAAAGTCTGAGAAGCCAGCAGCAGATAACCATCCACCGCCCCATTGCCAACCCATCTCGATTGGATAAATTACACCCGTTAAAATTGCTACGAATAAAAAGAATGGCCAAATTTTTATTCTTTCAGCTAATGTTCCTGAAACAATTGATGCTGTTGTTGCACAGAAAACCATCTGAAAAAACCAGTCAGATCCATCAGAATAACCTGTAGCAATAGCAGAGCCGTCACTCCAAGCTGTAAATGATCCAATATATCCACCTTCTGGTATTCCATAGGCCAAATTATATCCTACTAGCCAGAACATAATTCCAGCGATTGAATAAAGGCCAATGTTTTTTGCGGCTATCGTAGATACACTTTTTGATGTAACTAAACCAGACTCTAACATACAGAATCCAGCAGCCATCCACATCACTAGGAAACCACTAATTAAAAACAAAAGTGTGTTTAAAGCATATGCCGTTTCGTCATCGACAGCTGCAAAAGCATTAGCGGATAATAGTGATGAAAATAATACTGTATAAAGTATAACTTTTTTAAACATGTATTTTCTCCCTATTTTTTTTTGATACCGGCATCATTTATTAAATGGCGGGATTCACAATTATGGTTGAATGCCAATATGACAACGTGTGGAAAAAAATTAATATTTAATAAAATCAATAATTTAGCAATGACTTTCTAATGCTAAATATTCATTTATCTCGATTCCTCCAAGCATCTGCAGCAAGAAAAACTACACCAATCATCATCGATAAGTAAACAAAGTATAAAATAGTGAGTCCATATGCAGTCAAATATGCCCAGCTAAACAAGGAACCTACGACAACAGATATTATGCTTGGAATTAAAAATTTCATGAATTCAGAAAATTGATTAAGAGAGAAAATCTACATAAATTGGTGACGACCATGCGCGATGTTCATCAATTTCAGAACAAGTTTCAATATCTCTCGGATGTCTCCAGTCTTGCGTACACAATTTAAATTCTACACAATTACCTTCATCATCAAAAGTGCATACACCACCCTTCACATTTATCTGAGGTGATGGCAATTCAATAGCGCGGACATAATAACTTGCGTCTTTTTGATCTTTAAGGAAATCCTCATCCTTAAATCTAAACGTACACCCAACATCATCTGGATTACAATAATGTACTTTCCACGTATCAATTATACGGTCATCTATAGGTTGATCAGAATATTCTTGAGGTAAAACTTTTATGACTTCAATGCGTTGTATAAAATTTCTTTTATCACTTGGATTATAACATTCGTTGTAACACAATTCATCTACTCTGTCTTCTCCAAGAGCATTATACGCATCTTCTGGACATCCTGGCTTTTGTTCAAATGATCCCATAGCCTTGACTTCAAATTCTGGTACAGCATACATTTCAACAGATGAGCCCATAGGAATTTTTTTATCACCACTAATCATATTGAACCATAGAAGAATTCTAGTTCCACTTGTTGCATAGGTTTCTTTTCTTTTAAGAGCATCCCATATTTCTTCTTTTGAACGTCCATCTGAATGTACAGCAGCTAATCCACCTGTAGTGAAGAAGCCTCTTTGTTTTTCCCATTCAATTGTATTAAATCCAACAATCAACTCTGGGATTTCATATTGTTGAGGTTGAGAGTCAGATATGTATGAGTCTTTAACTGGGTTTGAATTCTTGCCGGTGGGGCTTAGACTTTTTGGAAAATACCAAGGATCCATATGAAGTAGTCTATCAAAAAATTTAGTAGGTGGACCGCTTCCATCAATGTTATTTCCAAATAATTCTTTATATCCACTTCCCGGCGCAGAAGAGTGATTGTCACTTGAGCCTATAAAGCCGTATCGAAACCTATGTTTTGTGCCATCATCTTTGAATTTAGTGAGAGCCAAACCGTATTGAGCACTTGCTCCAGGTACGTGATTCATTGGGGGACTGTAACAATCAGTACATTGGCCAGAAATATTACGATCTAAGAAAGTATTTTTTGGGACAACTTGATAACCAGCTCGACCCCTATCTACCACTGACTGTTTTGTTTCTTCTCTTCTTGATGCGCACTCAGACTCATCTGTGCCTTCATCGATGCATCTCTCATATATTATCTTGCCGGCCTGCCAACATTGAGGAATGTAATTGTCAGATGGATCAGGACATGTTTGAGTTCCAATATCGATTACTTCTTCCGAACCATCAGGGTTTTCAATGGTAAAAGTTCCTTGATTTAAATCAATATCACCCATTGTAAAAGTAAAAGGCCTTGACTCTTGTTGGCCATTTCTGACAACATCAACACCACGCCAAGAGCGATACTCTTCAGCGTTACCGTGCCCAGAATAGGTTTCGAGAAGCTCAAACATTTTTGGAAATTTTTTTGAGTGCTCTAAACTTTTATCAAGAGTATAGCCAGCGGGTGTATAAAGTCCCCATGATTGGCCATGAGGTATAACCATATAGTCACTATCGTACATCTCTAATCTTGTAACTAAATCAAGTGGCGTGACCGCTTGTTCGTAACAATCAAGCGGCAAATCTTTTGACGGTGTTCTTAAATTACAATCAGGTACTTTAACTGTTTCCACCTGATAACGTTGAAAGTCATTGTAACGTTTGAAATTTTCAAGATCGACAAAAGGGTACAGTGTCCCTGGCAGCAATGGTCTTGCAGTCATTGCTTGTCGTGCTACAGATAATGATGCGATTGCTCGAGGTGGCACCAATTGATCATCTTCTTCCTTTAAAATTACATTGTGATGTCCCCAATGATTGCCTCTGACAACACCAACTTGTGTCCACTCCCAACCTAAGAATGCCACACAGTCAGGATTTGCTGGGTCAACATTCAAGGCATTACATTTTCGAATAGTTTCTTTTGTTTCCATCCATCTCTTTGGAGTTGTTGCTTCTGCATGATCATTAATTGACCAAAAATCTAATGCTGAACAGTGTCTTGCAAAATCACAGGCATCTGCAACAGGATGTACGCCATTCCCTCCAGTAATAGGTAAGCTCATTGCATGCGCGTCAGCAGAAAAAGTTGAGTGAACATGCAAATCACCAAATAGGATTTGCTTTGTCGGTATTTCATTTAATGACTCCATGGCCTGAAGTTGTCGTTTTTTCTTATCTTCAACAAATTCAACTGTATTTATTTTTCCAGTGATTTCACCGGGCCCAAGGTCTTCACTGAATAAACCAAATTGTAAAACAACAAGACAACTAATGATAAAGAGAATAGATAGAATAAAAAAATATCTTATAACTTTTAAAATATTCATATAAAAAAAGTATAGTTCTGGCACTGCTTATGTCAAAAGTATTTTCGTTATAATGATAAAAAAACCTATGGTAATCTCTCTGAAATGATGAAAATTTTTAATAAATTAAATGTATTATTTTTTACTGCGATCCTAGCAGGACTGTTTTTGATTTTTTACGATACAATTAGTTTTAATGACAACTTATCTCTCAGCAATAAAAAAGCTGTTGCTTTAGTGAATGAGACAGTCATCACAGAAGACCAGTTCCTCAGATATGCAACAAATCTTGGAGCTGATTTAGACCTTAGTAACGATTTTGAAATACTCGATCTTCTTCTTGAACGTATGATTGAGGAGGAACTTTTGGTGCAAAGAGGTATAGAACTTAATCTTCACAAAAAAGATATTGGTGTAAGAAAGGAAATGATTACTCAGGTCATCGATTTTATTATTCAGGTTGAAGATAATCAGATAACTGAAGCTGATGTGAGAGACTATTTTAAAAAAAATATAAATAAGTATGCGCCAACGGAAAAAATTAAATTTGATTTTATTTTTTTAAAATCAAATAATCCAAATTCTGTTTTGCTAGGAACTGAGTCTGATCTTAAAACACTTGAAACAAAAATAAGTAATATTAACCTTGAGTTAGATACTAAAACATTTTCGGAGGTAAAGCAGAAGTATAATGAAAACAATTTGTTTGATATCCCTCAAAAATTAATAAATCTGAAAGATTGTGAACAATTATTAGGCAAAGGCATTTGTAATCAGATAACCATGATGGAGATAAATTCTGTTTCTGAACCAATTTTTGGAACCAATGGGTTTTATATTTTTAAACTATACGATATTCAAAAATTAGAAGTGAATGACGATTACTTCGAGGAAATAAAAGATAGAATTATATTTGATTATAACAATCAACTAGATGATCAAAAATTAAAAGACTACCTTATATATTTAAAAGAAAATTCATCCATCACTAGGTATGATTTTCAATAAATAATGAATTACATCATTGCAAACACAGTCATAATCCTCTTTTTTCTTTTATCGCCATTGAATGCCCACTACTTTAGTGAGTCATTCTCTAAATGGAACGTTGTAGATAAGAAAGTTGAGGCAAATTTTTCTCTTTTAACACTTGAGTCCACTCGTATTTTTCAAGTTGAAAACTATCAGAAGATTATGTTTGAAGAGAATTTGAGTGAGACCGATGTATTCAAAATCTACCTCAGCCAGCATCTCAAAGTCACCTCAGAAGGCAAAAGTTGTTCTCTTGTTGATGAAATTAAAGAATTAAATTCTCAAGAAGGAAGTTTAAATCTCTCACTAAATTTTGAATGTCCATCAAACAAAGAAATAAAAATTATAAATAATGCGCTGTTTAATCTTGTTCAAAGCCATATTCATATAGCGCGTATCTACATTGACAATAATTTATATACTGAAAAAGCCTTATTTTTTAATGATCAGTCAATTGATTTAAATGAAGAAAAGGAAAATAATAGCTTCTCGAATAGTTTTAATAAATTTTTCTCATTGGGTATTGATCATATTCTAAGTGGCTATGATCACTTGCTATTTATTCTTGGACTGTTGCTTTTAGTAACAAATTTAAAACGATTGCTTCTGGTAATCACGGGATTCACTATTGGACACAGTTTAACATTATCACTTTCAGTAATAAACATTATCCAAGTAAAATCCTCTTTAGTTGAAGCATTAATTGGTTATACAATAATGTTCGTCGGCTTGGAATATTTGTATAAAGAAAATAATGATCATAGAGTAAGTATGATCTTTATAACGACGCTAAGTTTATTACTTTTAATATTTGGCAATTTAATCAATCCAAATTTTCCGTATTTCTTAATATTAGGAATACTTCTATTTTCTCTAGGTTATTTTTACTTACTTAAAAATTTAAATTCAGAAAATAATTTGCTATCTATTATAACAATTATTTTTGGACTTATTCATGGATTTGGTTTTGGAGGATTTTTACTTGGCTCAAAAATAAGTAGTGAAAATATTTTCTCTGGATTGTTAGGTTTCAATTTAGGGGTAGAAGTAGGTCAGATAATTTTTGTCTTATTAATTTTATTAATATACAAATTATTAATGACATTAAAAATTACAAAAATAATAGAAGTCATGAAAAATCTTTCATTCTTTGCGGTTGTTTTCTTTGGTTTCTTCTTTTTTATTCAAAGACTCATAGCTTAAAAAACAAATAAAAACATCAGGCTCGTAATAACTATCACTATTGATGAAAGAGATATTCTCATTGTTATAAACCATAATTGTGAGATTTTTTGCTGTTGATACAAATAATAATCATGAACGGCAGATATTAGAAAGCTTACAAGAATTAAACCTAATGAGAGACTTAAATTCTCAATACTCAAAAGTGCAGACCAAGCAATCAGTGGGGGCATAACAGAAATAATAAGTGGAATTAATCCAAGTCCACCTAAAATAAATGATTGTTTTTGGCCCATAACTAGTCGGTAAATAATCCCAAGAATTTTAGAAATTCAAGTTTTCCACCTTCTACTTCGATCGTGTTATTTGCTAGGAGAAGAGAGATAGCAGCTACATTTTTTAGACCGGCAAATACTTCCTTAAGAGTTTGTTGATCAGTGATGACTTTAACTTCAGCACTAGAATCTGGTATTTTACTTAACTGGGCTACTCCTTTTCTTATATGTATAGTGTATACTTCTTCGCTATCGATAAATCTAAATTCATATTTTTTTGTTATTTCAACAGATTTATCCGCGTTAAGATTTACGGGAAGTGACTTCATTATTGCTTTCATTGGTGTGGCCTGTAATTGTTCAGACGTAACACTATTCGGAGTTGATGGATTTACATCAATTTCATCCCTTAATTCACCTGCAACTGTTTTATAAAAATAGTAATCGTTAGATGCAAGTTGAAACTTGGCTAATTGATCAGCTGCAGCAGCTTTTATATTTTTGGCTTGTGTATTGTTTGCATCAAGTGCGATTAACATATCTGCTAGTTCCAAGGCCCACTGATATTCTCCATTATCGAGAGCATTTTGTGCCTCATCAGATATTTTAGTTTGCCTTTGAGCCATAGCTTCTAATTTTTGAGCTCTCTCTTCAACAGTCAGAGGATGAAGGTCAGATATGTTTCCACTAAACCAGCCAATATACCCACTAAATGTTGATCTAACATAAGACGATATAGAGCCATAAAAAGGTTGTAAGTATGGAGACTCAGCTAGGTGCTTTGGTAATTTTACTTTTTGCACAATCTCATCAGGCGTTAATCCTTTATTTGCATATCTTATAGTTTGGTCATGAACAAACTGAATGCCATCTCTATAATCAGTGAGAGCTTTTTCTACATTTTCTTTTCCACTTATAGGACGCGAGTGACTTGGAACCAGATGCTCTGCATTAAGTAATCTGATTTTATCGAGACTATCGACCCATTCCATAGGATTTCTAAATTTTGTTCCTCTTATTGCGTATAAATTTGCAAATGATCTATAAAAATTATCACCAACCATCACAGCTTTTTTCTTAGGTATCCACACATATAGATGATCATCTGTCTCACCAGGCACATGTGCTAAGACAAATGTAAGATTATCAATTTCAATAGTTAACTCATCATCAAAAAGTATAGTTGGTCTGACAAGGCCAAGCGTTTCTTGATCATTAATTTCTAAAAACCCTCCAATGCCTTGATGAACTATTTCTTCCTCGGGTAGAGGTATTCCAAACTGCCTTGCCGATCTTTGAAAGATTATCGGTCTTATAGTTGTTGCTATATTATCTAAATTATAAATTATATTTTCTTGCGCATATATTTCTGTTTCATTTTCGTTATAGAAAACAGTTGCACCACCAAGATGATCTAAATGATTATGAGTGTAAACGATAGCTACAATTGGTTTTTCTGAAATTTCTCTAAAATCTTGATATAATTCTTCCGCTCTTTCAACAGAACCCAATGTATCAACAATGACTAAACTGTTTTCCGTTTCAATCATAATTGAGTTCGCAAGGCCATATCCTACACCAACATAAATATCCTCGGTTACTTCAATTAAATCCTTTTTAAATTCTTTTTTATGCTCCTGAGACAATCCTTGATCTGAGCTAAATGTCTCATTAGACTGGTTTTGATCACCACATGAAACCAAAAAAGTAAAAAAGAAAAAGCTTATTAATATTTTCATGAATTGATTATTAAGAAATAAGTATTGAAATATTTTCTACGAAAAAATGAAAAAATACAACAATGAAATTTTTGGTGCAATTTGTCTTCTAGCGGCTGGATTTTTTTTAAGTTTTGGTGGATTACTTATCAGGCTTGTAGATGACGCAACTACAATGCAAGTAACTTCCTATAGATCGATTACATTTTGCTTAGTAGCTTTAATTTATATATTAATAAAATTTAAATCTGAAACACCCAAGGCCTTTATTAATATTGGTAAAGACGGATTATTACTTGCTGTAATTTTAGGACTAAGTAATATTTTTTTTGTTTTTGGGATGAGTAATACTTCAGTTGCGAATGCAGTTTTTTTAATGAGCACTGGGCCTCTTTGGGCTGCCTTAGCAAGTTATTTCTTTTTAAAAAAAATTGTTGGTACGAAAACTATTGTTGCAATAGCAGGGTCGATGATTGGAATCTCAATTATGTTTTCCCAAGGATTTGAAACAGCTAACAGTCTTGGAAATTTAATTATACTTGGTGTTCCAATTTGTTTTGCATTACAGCTCACATTAATTAATAGACGGTCAAATATAGACTTTATGCCATCAACTTTTCTTTCTGGTATATTGGTTATTATTGTTGGCTTATTGATTATTCAAGATCATTCAATAAGTACGAGAGACCTGTTGCTTGTCTTATTTATGGGTGCATTTCAAGTAGGTCTTGGTTTTATGTTTATTACAATAGGATCTCGCTATATTCCACCGCACCGAGCAGCTTTATACATTCTATTAGAACCTATCTTAGCTCCAATTTGGGCATGGGCTGGTGTTGGAGAAAAACCTCCTATGATAGAATTGCTGGGTGGCCTGATAGTCTTTGCCTTTGTAACGTGGAGGCTTATAGATGAATTTATTGAGAAAGAAAAAAACAATTAATTATCGGCCAAGTTTTTTTGAATAAAAAATGCTTGTGAGAAAATGAATATGAAAGTAAGGCCCATAATTCCAAATAATTTGAAGTTTACCCAAACTGCATCAGAAAAATTTCGATAAACTATTTCATTGGCAGCTGCCAAGAATAGGAAAAAATAAGCCCATCTTTTACTTAATTGTATCCAGCCATAATCAGTGAGTTTTATTGCAGTACCCATTAAAGACTTTAATTAAATTTAATAAAAAAGGGATCATTAAAATAAATTGTTAAAGCCCCAAAAATAAATATTAAAATAGTACTAAACAACAGCATTGGAGAAACTTTGCGGTCTATAATATATGACCCTACAATTGCAACTCCTGCAGCAATCATTAGAGGTAGAATTGCTTCTTCAATTTTACCAGTCTTGATAAAAAAATAAAAAAATACGACAAGAGGGCCGAGCTCAAATACTTGTTTTAGTGAACTTCTCATTAAATTAAATTTAGTTATGTTTTGTCTTAGAGATATATTTTCCGTTTTTTATTCCAGTAAACATCTCTTCAACAAGTGGATGTGAAACAGGATCATCTGTTTCATCTGGTAATAAATTTTGTTGAGAGACATAAGCAACATAAGAAGGTTGGCTAGGTGCTTCGGCTAACAAATGATAAAAAGGTTGATCTTTTCTAGGTCTTACTTGCAATGGAATAGATTGATACCATTCTTCAGTATTATTAAATTCTGGATCAACATCAAAAATTACTCCTCTAAAGTCAAAGTACTTATGCTTTACAATAGAACCTATTTGAAATTTTGCTTTATTAATCATTAATAAAGAGGTTACTGTATTCGTGATGAAATTCAAGTATCGAAATTTTATTTATGAAATAACTATTTAACTAAGTTACTTAACACTTCGTATTTAATATACCCGGGATAAATCGAATCATTAATTACAGATGCTGGGGTTCCTCTTAATCCTAAACTTTGTGCTAATTTAAAATTTTCATTAATCACTGCATTTTCAGTTTGATCCAACGCCTGATTAAAAATTTTCTCACCATCAAAATTGTTTTCATTTAATAGAGTAATTATTGAATCTTTTTTCATTCTTGGTCCAAGTTTCATTAGTCCATTATGAATGTTGAAATACATATCAGGATAATTATCCCAAATAATTAGTGCAATTTTTGCCGCTGTATCTGATATGTCACCAAAAATTGGCCATTCAAGATAAACAATTTTAACATTTTCTGACTCATTTAATATTTTTTCAAAATCTTTTGCCTGTTTTGCACAATAGCCACATCTATAATCGAAAAATTCTACAACTGTAATTTCTGCATTACTGTTTCCAACTGTTGGGAGAGCGCTCGCTTCGTGATTTCGAAGGATGAAACTTGCAAGATTCTGGTCATCTTGTGCAGATGCTAAAGTTGAGATAGTTATTAGAAGTGCGGTGATTATAAATATATTTATTCTTTTAATCATAATTTCTCGTCGTATTTTTTTAAAGCTGCTGTAGTACCAAGATGTAAAACATTTTTATTGAATTTGTAGCCTTTGATCAAATTTTTTGAAATTAAATCATCCCATACTTCATTAATTGAAAAAACATTACTTTTTAAGTCTTTGAATGCTTCTTTTCTAATAATCTGAGCACCATTAAATACGTAGCCTTTACTAGTTGTATCATTATATCTTTGTATATAGTCATCTTTTGTAAATGAAAAATCACCTTTACCATCATAGCCACTTATAAGATCTATTGGCGTTAGAGCAAGTAACGAAATTGTATCTTTTGGAAAATTCTCTATCATTTCTCTAAAGAAGACAGTGTCTTCATCTTCCCATAAATTGTCACAATTTAAAATAAATACATGTTCTATTTTATTTTCATCCATAATTTTTTTTATGCCACCACCAGTATCTAATAAGCAATCTGTCTCATCAGAAATTTTGATTTTTGGATTATTTAGATTTTTTAAATACGAGATAATTTGATCAGATTTGTAATGAACATTTATGAAAATTTCCTCAAAGCCTAACTCCTCCATAATATTTATTGAATATTCTATAAAGGGTTTTCCGTTTACTTCAATCAGTGGCTTTGGTAAATCCAAAGAATATTCTCTTACCCTTTTGCCTAACCCTGCAGCAAGAATAATTGAAGACTTCATAATTGAAGCTCTTTTATCTGCAACTCTTCAATCCATTTCTTCATATCAAAAAACAATGATGATTTTAAATTTGATTTAATAAAATTATAAGTTGCAGGAAAATACTTTAAATATCTTTCTTTTCCATCTCTAATCGAAAGTCTACTAAATATCCCAAGAATTTTTAAATTTCTCTGGAGAGAAAAAAAGTTGATTTCTCTAAGAACCATATCATAATTTTCATTCGTCATTTTAATATAGTATTTAATTAATTCTTCTTTTTCATCTTCATTTAAGGGCATGCGTACGTCCTCCAGTAGCGAAGCAAGGTCATAAAATGATGAACCTAATAATGCATCTTGAAAATCTATCAAACCAACTTGTTTTAGAGGCTCCTTATGATCCTTTAGAATTAAATTATCAACGTGGTAATCTCTAAGAACAAGAGTATCGTTTTGAGATTTTATATTTAAGAAAGCTTGTTGTAAAATTTGATAAAATTCATCTCTTTTTTTATTTGCTTTATTCATATGTTTAGAAAAAACTTTATCTCCAAAGTCCTCTAGAAGAATGAAACCTTCTTTGTTATTTACATCTATTATCTTAGGAGCACTTAAATTAAATGAATGAAGTATCCTTGCAATTTCTGAAAATTTTGAAACTGACTCACCCTTTTCAGGCGCTGCATCCATGGCTAGGATATTATTTTCTAATCTATAATATTTTCTGAAAGATGCATCACTTTTAATTGCAACTAAGTTTTTAGAAGAGATTTTATGTTTCTCTAAATATAATAATAACTTATTGAAACGATTATCCATCGATTTTTAAATTTTTAAACCTACCAAATTTCTTTATGTCAACATTACGATTATTATTTTTTAAAATTTTAAATATAATTTCTATTCGATCTGATGGAAGAATTTCTTTAAATTTATCAGACCATTCTATTAAACATGCATCGTCAAATGTAGACTCCATAAAATTTAACTCAACTAACTCTGCAGCTGAATTTAGTCTATAAAAATCAAAATGATTAATTTTAATATTTCTATGTTCATACCCCTGCAATAAGGTGAAGGTTGGACTTGGTATTTCTTTTATTTTTGCATCTTTTAAATACTCTTGAATAAAATACCTACTGAATGTGGTTTTTCCAGATCCTAAATTACCATTAAGACAAATTACTATATTGCTACCTTTAGAAAACTTGACTAATTTTCTTGCAAAAAGTTGAGTATCCCTCTCATTTTTCAGAAGCATAAATAAACTCTAACACTAAAATAAAATTTAGTATCGATAAGCTTCAGGTTTATAAGGACCCTCTGGAGTTACACTAATATAGTCAGCTTGATCTTTGGATAATTGTGTAAGTTTAGCTCCTACCTTTTCTAAATGGAGACGCGCAACCTTTTCATCCAAATGCTTTGGAAGTACATAAACTTTTTTTTCATAATTTTCCGAATTATTCCACAATTCAATTTGTGCTGTTACCTGGTTTGTAAAAGAAGCACTCATTACAAAGCTTGGATGCCCAGTTGCACAGCCTAAGTTTACAAGCCTTCCTTCAGCTAATAAAATAATTCTTTTTTCATCAGGAAAAGTAATTTCATGTACTTGAGGCTTGATCTCATCCCATTTATAATTTCTAAGTGCATCAACTTGAATTTCGTTATCGAAGTGACCAATGTTGCATAAAATTGCTCTATCTTTCATATCTCTCATGTGGTCTGCGGTAACAATATCTTTATTTCCAGTAGCAGTAACAACTATATCTGCTTCCTTAATCATTTCATCCATCAATACAACTTCATAGCCTTCCATTGCCGCTTGTAATGCGCAAATTGGATCTGTTTCAGTAACCATTACTCTTGCACCACTTTGACGTAATGAAGCAGCGCTGCCTTTGCCAACATCACCAAAACCAGCAACTATAGCAACTTTACCTGACATCATGACATCAGTTGCTCTTTTAATTCCATCAACTAAACTTTCTCTACAGCCATAAAGATTATCGAATTTAGATTTGGTAATTTTGAGATGTATTTGCAATAAAGGTGTGAGGTCCCGTCAAGAATATATAAATTGTTTTCAATTGCTAACTTTTAGTTTTTTGAAAACCAACGGATCTGAGATCTTGGAAAGTCACTTTAGAAATATTTTTAATGTGCACTCAAAGTAATCCTTAATAAATTAAGTCAATCTTATTTTTTATTTGGAGAATGCAATTCATATTGAGTAGATTTTTCTACAAAAGGATTTGAACACAACGGAGA
>LULQ01000488.1_pt1 | contig 14356 bp, 17 predicted proteins | sample 728091 | NCBI WGS metagenome assembly LULQ01 (sample SAMN03860285, study PRJNA289734) | marine metagenome | biome: seawater column; feature: ocean; material: water; isolation source: Red Sea water column Station 149 - depth 10m | place: Saudi Arabia: Red Sea | collected 2011-10-15 | depth 10 m
ATCGACAGAAGACCGAACAGCGCGACGGCCACGGCGGCCAGCGCGTAGCGCGCGCCGCGTGTCCCGGCCGGTGCTCGGAGGTCCCGCATGCCGCCGATCCTAGTTGGGCACGAACAGGCACGAATCGTGGCTCATCCTCCGAGCCGACTGCGATTCGAGTCACGCCGCGCTTATGTCCCGAAAACGCCAGCACAAGCCGGCTGATCCGAGCAGAAAACGTCAAGATGATCTGGAGCCGACACGGCGGGTTGTGCGCATCTGTGCAGGTCAGAGCACACATCGGCAAGTGGGGTCAAAAGCGCCAGCGGCGGAACGCACACGCGCTGGAGGTCCAGAGGTCGCAGGTTCAAATCCTGCCCCCGCTACTGAAAAGTGGCCCGTGGCCTGCGGAAATGCAGGACACGGGCCATTTGTCATTTGAGCCATTCTGGCTTGTGTCGCGCTTTGTGACCCGAAAACCCCCTCTGCAGCGGGTCCGGTGCCGGGTTCGCCACCTGGATTCAGCCTGGGTGGTCGGCGACCTTGGTGATCATCGCGGTGCGGCCGACGTCGCCGATCGGCTGCGGTGGCCTTCGGCTGTGTCTGGTTTCGGGCGCCGAGGAGGACGGCGGCGAGGATGGGGTTGATGAGCTCGGGCCAGAGCGAATCGGGCATATGAGCTCGATGTCGTCGACCTGTGAAAAGGGCCGTCCTGGACTATGACGCGCGACGTTGTCGCGCTGCGGACACGGCTCGTTGGAACTCGGGATCGTTGTGAAGCGTTCGCAGCCGACGTCAAAGGCGGTCTTCCTTCTTGACGAGTGCCGATGGCACGTGATCGCTCCTCGGGTCCGGCGGCGCTGCCTGCCCTCACAGCGGCAGGATCAAGGTGCCTGGCTGGCGGCCGGGTGTGGCTGTGCCTAAACTCAGGATGCGATGACTCTTGCCGACCGCACCTTCCCGGGAGCCGTGAGGACGCGGCTTCCGCTGGTCGTCCTCCTGTGCGCAGTCGCGCTCGGAATCGTTGGCATGCACGGGCTGGCGTCCGGGCCGGACTCCGGCGAGCACATCGGGCACCACGCCGCCCCGACGATCATCATGACCACCGACACCACGGTGGGCGTGGTCGCATCCCTCGGCGTCGTTGCCGGGGACGAGGCCCCGCCGGCGGATGACGGGGGGTTGCTCGCGCTGTGCCTGATGATGCTCACGCCCGGTTTGGCGCTGGGCTTGTGGCTGCTCGCTATTGCGGCACGTGGCGGGGGATGGCGTCTGCCGCGTCTGGTGCCGTGGGTCGTCGCCGCGCTCGACGTGGCGGGGCTGCCACCGCCGTTCGAACGACAGCTGACCGTACTCCGGATCTGATCAGGCACACCGGCGCACCACCCGCATGGGTCCGGTGCGTCCGTCCTGCCCGTCATTCGATCTCATTTGGAGTATGCGCATGTGCGCGACGCGCAAATCGCTGAGTCTGTCTTCTGGTCTCCCTCTGGTCGTCGGCCTCTCCATGGCCGTGGCCCTGCTCGCCAGCTGTAGCTCTACGTGGAACCAAACCGCCTCGGACGCCGCTGCGGCCGGGGAGGAGTTCGGCCATATCCACTCTCTCGACGTGAACCCCGCGGACGACACGCTCTACGTCGCGAGTCATCACGGGGTGTTCGCCCTCGGTGCCGACGGCTTCGAGCGTGTGGGGGAGGAGCGTTTCGATGCGATGTCGTTCACCATCGCCGACGCGGACCGCTTCCTGATGAGTGGTCACCCAGAGCCGGGCGCCGGGGGACCCGCGCACTTGGGACTCTCCGAGTCGACAGACTCCGGTCGGACGTGGAGGTCGCTCTCGTTGGAAGGGGAGGCGGACTTCCATGCGCTCGAGGCGTCGGGTGAGCGCGTGTACGGGGTCGACTCCCAGAGCGGGCGCCTCATGTTGACCGAGGACGGCAGGCGGTGGCGCGACCTGGGCCAGTTGCCCGCCGCCGACGTGGCCGCCCATCCAGGCAACCCCGATCTTGTGCTGCTGACCGATGGCAGCGGTTCGCTCGTCCGGCTCCAGGTCTCCGGGTCTCCCGAGCTCGTGGAGTCCGCGCCGCGGTTGTTGCTCCTGGACTGGGACAGCGAGGACCTGCTGGTCGGGGCCGGCCCCGAGGGGTCGGTCTACCGCAGCGACGACGGTGGGGACTCCTGGCGGGAGGTGGGATCACTCCCGGACGTGCCTCGCGCGCTGACCGCCACCGAGTCGCGGTGGTATGCCGCCACGGAGGGCGGCGTCCTCGTGTCCACCGATGCTGGTGCGACGTGGTCCGAGATCGATCAGCCATGATCGCGTTGTTCTACGGAGTGCTGCTGGTCCTCGGCGTCGTGATGCTGGTGGTGACGGCGGTGCGGGTGCTGGCCGGAGGCCTCGAAGCCGGTTCGGGCCGGCCCGGTCGGCCGAGCGGGACGGGTGGTGCCCGACAGATCCTCGAGGAGCGGTACGCGGCGGGCGAGCTGAGCACGGAGGAGTACCAGCACCGGTCGCGCGTCCTGAGGGAGGGGAAGTCGTGAATCCGATCAGCCGACGCACGGCTCTGACGATGGGCGGTGCCGGCCTGGTGGGCACCGTCGTCGGTGGCACGGGCCTGTGGCGCGAGCTGTCCACCTCGGTCCTGGACCCCGTCGCCGGGGAACTGTTCACCGAGCCCGAGGTTCTCCGGAGCACCGGGGGTCTACTGGAGGTGCGACTGGAGGCTGCGCTGGGCAAGCACGAGGTCGCCGGACGCGAAGCGACGACCCTGGGCTACAACGGCGGCGTGCCGGGTCCCACGTTGCGGCTGCGACCGGGCGACACGTTGCGGGTGGAGCTGGTGAACCGGCTCGATCGGGTCACTAACCTGCACGTGCACGGGCTGCACGTGTCCCCCGAGGGCAACGGCGACAACGTGTTCGTCGCTGTCGATCCGGGCCGGGCGCATCGCTACGAGTATCGGTTGCCCGACAACCATCCACCAGGCGTGTACTGGTACCACCCGCACCACCACGGCACGGTCGCGGACCAGGTGTTCGGCGGACTCTACGGCGCCATCATCGTGGAGGACGACGAGGAGATCCCCGTCGACCGGGAACGGGTCATGGTCGTCTCCGACATCACCCTGGACTCCGGCGGGTCGCTGGTCAGCCCGTCCACCATGGAGCGGATGATGGGCCGCGAGGGTGAGCTGGTCCTGGTCAACGGTGCCGCCAAGCCGGACCTCAAGGGCCGCTCGGGAGAGCGTGAACGGTGGCGGATCATCAACGCCTGCACCGCCCGCTACCTCGCGCTGAGACTGCCAGAACAGCGCGCCCGGGTTGTTGGCCGCGACGTGGGTCGGCTGCCCCGGGACATGGCGTTGGAGGACGTCGTGCTCGCCCCCGGGAACCGGCTCGACCTGGTGGTCGATCTTTCCGAGGGAGGCAGCGAGCTCATCGCGATGCCGGTCGACCGCGGCGGCATGATGGGCCAGATGATGGGCGGGGGTCCGAGGCCAGGGGGTGGCGGTCCGGTGACCCTCGCCCGCTTGAGCGTTTCCGCGAGCGGCAACCGAGCCGTGGGTGAGATCCCCGCGGGCACGGCTGTCCGTGACCTGCGTGACGCTGACGTCGATGGTCGTCGGTCGATCACCTTCCAGATGGGCATGGGCGGGATGATGGGCGGCGGCGACGGTCCGATGAGCTTCACCTTCGACGGTGAGGAGTTCGACGCCGACCGGATCGACCAGCAGGTGGGGATGGACACGGTGGAGGAGTGGACCATCGGCAATGACAGCCCGATGGATCATCCCTTCCATCTGCACGTGTGGCCGATGCAGCTGCTGGAGGTCGATGGGCAACAGCTGTCTGAGCCGGTCTGGCTCGACGTCGTGAACGTTCCCGCCCGCAGCCAGGTCAAGGTCCGGGTCGCGTTCGAGGACTTCGGCGGTCGGACCGTCTACCACTGCCACATCCTCGACCATGAGGACCGGGGAATGATGGGCACCGTTCTGGCCAGTTGACCTCGAGGCGGTCACTGCCCCGAGCCGGCCGACTGACAAACACAGCGGAGCCCTCGGGGCTCCAGGAATGGAAGAGAGGTGAGACCCATGTATGGCAACGGAGGGGGCATGGGCTGGATGTGGTTCACCTGGCCGATCATGATCCTGGTCATCGTCCTCGTCCTCGTGATGCTGATTCGCGGCAGCGGCGGAGGCACGAACCGCGGCAGTGGCAGCGCGCCACCGCCTGGACCGGGGACCGGGAGAACTCGAGCGCAAGAGATCCTCGACGAGCGCTACGCCCGGGGCGAGCTCACCGACGAGGAGTACCAGGACCGTCTCAGTCAGCTCCGAGGCGACACCGACCAGTAGGCACAGACGGAACCACTCCGCCGGATCACCGACGACAAGCACTGGTGCCACAACCGGCGATGTGGATGCGTACCCCGGATGAGAGGAGTCCCAGCATGACCACGAAGTCCGAGAAGAACCAGTCCTCCGAGCACGAGCAGCACACGAAGCACGAGCGCAAGATGTACCTCATCTTCGCGGCCATGATCACCACGTCGACGGTGACGATGTTCCTACTCACCTACACCAACGCGTTCACCTGGTCGCACATGACGTTCAGCGAGGAGCGGGTCTACATGGCCATCCTCATGGGGTCGGCGATGGCGATCATCATGCTCGGCTTCATGTGGGGGATGATGTACAAGAACGTCAAGGTCAACGTCGCCATCATCGTGGCCGCGCTCGTCGTCGGGGGCTCCGCGTTGTGGCTGTCCCGGTCGCAGACCTTCGTGCAGGACGAGGCCTACATGAAGGGCATGATCCCGCACCACTCGATCGCGATCCTCACCAGCGAGCGGTCCGAGATCGACGACGTGCGTGTGCGCAAGCTGGCCGACGAGATCATCAAGGCTCAGCGCATCGAGATCGCCGAGATGAAGTGGCTGATCGGGGACATCGAGAAGAACGGTGCCGCCACCACCGAGGAAGAGGCCAAGCAGCGCCCCGTCCCGGACTTCGAGGCGAGCCCCTGAGCACGGATCCCCGTCCATAGCCAGCCAGTGGCGAGGATCTGAACGCGAGAGGAGAGTCATGTACGCAGGGGTTGTCGTGATGGCGAGCGCGGTCGGGGTGCTCGTGCTCGGGCTGTACGCGCTGCACAGGCTCACCGCCGTAGCGCCGGACTCGCTAATCGTGCTTCCGTTCGAGTCGGGGTGGGCCCCCGAGCAGCACGCACTGTCGCGATACCACGTGCGCTGGTACCTCGCGACGCTGCTCTTCCTCGCCTTCGACGTCGAGATGCTGTTCATGTATCCCTGGGCGGTCGTCGTCGCACAGGTCGGCGCGACCGCGGTCGTCGAGATGTTCCTCTTCTTGGCTGCTTTGTTCGTCGCCGTGCTCTGGGCATGGCGGGAGGGGGCACTGCGTTGGGTCTGAGTGACGCGATCGCACGGAGCGCTTTCCGGCACGCTCACGCTCTGGTCGTCGAGGTGCCGGGCTCGTGGCGCACGCGAGTGGCGGCGGAGCGCAACGTGGCCGCCCGTGGATGGCACCTCGCCATCTCACCCGCGGACGCCGACGTACTCGTCGTGTGCGGCGAACCCGGGCCGGGGCTCGCGGAGGCGATCGAAGGCATTTGGCACCAGATGCCGGGACCTCGGGTGCGCGTTCACGTGCACGCGGGCGACGAGGTGGGTGCTCGACTGGACGAAGCACACACCGGCCTGCTCGACACCGACCGCCACCGCCGTGACGCGCAGCAGCGACCCACCGCCTCCGAACTCCTCGCCGAGCAGGCCGGATCTCGAGCCGAGAGTCATGGTGGCCATGGAGACACGGACCACGGTTCAGCCGGCGGCCACGAAGGCATGGACCACGAGGGCCACGAGGGCATGGACCACGGCGGCCACGAGGGCATGGACCACGAGGGCCACGAGGGCATGGACCACGGCGGCCACGAGGGCATGGACCACGAGGGTTACGAGGGTTACGAGGGTTACGAGGGCCACGAGGGCCACGAGGGCCACGAGGGTCACGAGGGTCACGAGGGCCACGAGGGCCACGAGGGCCACGAGGGCCACGAGGGCATGGACCACGGCAGCCATGAGGGCATGGAGCACGGCAGCCATGAGGGCATGGACCACGGCGGCCACGAGGGCATGGACCACGGCGACATGGAGATGTCACCGGGAGGCATCCCTCTCGCGGAGGGCGGCGAGCCACGAGGGCATGGACCACGGCGACATGGAGATGTCACCGGGAGGCATCCCTCTCGCGGAGGGCGGCGAGGACCGAGATGGGCTCGAGATGGACGTCTTACAGGTGCGTCTCGGGCCTGTGCTGCGGGACTGGCCGGCCGGTTTGGTGTTGCACTGCTCGCTTCAGGGCGATGTCATTGTCGAGGCACAGGCCGAGCTCGTCGACGGGCGTGCCCGCCAGGATGACGACGTTGTCGGGCCGGCCCGCGGCATCGACAACATCGCCTCGCTGCTGGCGTTGGCGGGGTGGGACGACGCCGCGGCAGAGGCCCGAAGGATCCGCGACACCGCCCTGGAGTCCGGAGAGGGGGCGGCGGGGTCGGAGCTCGAGCGTCTGCGCCGGAGGGTCCGTCGTTCGTGGACGTTGCGCTGGTCGCTGCGAGGCGTCAGGCGGCTGAGCGACAAGGAGGCCCACGCCCGGAGGTTGCCGGCCGACGCGGTCGGTGACACCTACGACCGGCTGATGGGCATGTTGGACCGGGCGGTCGCCGGTGTTGCCGCGACCGCCGCCGGTGACACCGGCACTCGGACGAACGACGCCGGCCGCACACTCTCGACCGACCACCTGGCACATCTGGTCATGGGTCTTGATCTCGCCACGGCGCGACTGGTCCTCGCCAGCCTCGACATCCACGAGCTGCTCGCCGGACAGGCGGAGCACGAGGTGTCCCATGGATGACCCGACCTCGATGACCGACTCGCCGATCACCACCGTTGCACCCGGCTGGGCGATCGTCGCGTTGGGGATCCTGGGCGCGCTGGCCGTGACCGCTGCCGTGCTGGACGGTGCCCTCGCCGCGCGTGCGCGGGGCGGCCCGGGCGGGAAGATGGGCGGGCCGGTCCGGCCGTTCGGTGAGGCGGCCCGGCTGATGCGGCAGCGACGTCGTACCACCGTCGAAGCCGACCGCCTGCTGTGGCGCATCGGGGGGGCCGGGCTGCTGGTGACGGCGGCGCTGATGGTGACGGTCGTGCCGTTGGGGGAGTGGACCATCTTCGACCTCGACGTGGGCGTCATGTGGTTCAACGCCATGGACGTGATGGTCTGGGCGCTGGTGTGGTTGACCGGGTGGGGTGCGAACTCGGCACACTCGCTGGTCGGCGGCTACCGGTTCCTGGCGCACGGACTGGGCTACGAGCTTCCGTTGATGTTCGCCCTGGTCGCTCCGGCGATCGCCGCGGAGACCCTGAACGTGGGCGCGGTTGCGGCGGCCCAGGAGGGCCTCTGGTTCGCTGTCTGGATGCCGGTGGCGTTCCTGGTCTACCTGCTCGGGGTCGCGGCCTTCTCCGTGTGGGGGCCTTTCGCCCCGGCGATCGGCACGGACGTCTCCGGTGGCGCACGGGCGGAACTGTCGGGCGTGGACCGGTTGGTGTTCGAGGCGGGGCGATACGCGCTGCTGGCCGCCGGCGCCGCGTTCGCGGTTCCGATGTTCCTCGGCGGCGGCGCCGGTCCGCTGCTGCCGGGCTGGGCCTGGGTGTTGGTGAAGACCGTTGCCCTGCTCGCGGTCCTGGTCTGGCTGCGGCGGCGGCTGCCGGCCTTCCGCCCCGACAAGTTCATGGAGGTGGGCTGGATGCTGCTGCTCCCGGCCGTGCTGCTGCAGGACCTGGTCGTCGCCGTCATCGCCGTCTGGAGGTCGTGAACGTGCTCACCGACATCGCCTTCTGGGGGATCGGGCTCGTCGCGGTGCTCGGCGGCGCCGCGGTCTTCTACGTCGATTCGATGGCTCGAGCGACATACGCCCTCGCCCTGTCCTTCGTCGCGGTCGGCATGCAGGTGCTCTTCCTGCAGCAGAACTACGTCGGCGTGGTGACGATCCTGATGATGGTCATGGAGATGGCGATCATGGCCGTCTACATGGTCATGTTCATGGGGATGAACCCCGCTCTGATGCCGATGAGCATGGTGCACAGCAACAAGACCGCCATCGCCGTCGCCCTGACCACGTTCCTGGCGCTCGCGACGGGCGTCCTGATGGTCGACTGGCCCACCCGCCGGGGCAGTCCACCGCCGGACGTCACCATGGCGCTGGGGGAGTCGTTGATGGGCCCGAAGATGCTGGTGATGGCCGTGATCAGTCCGGTCATGGTGGCCACCATCGTGGCCGGGGTGGTGCTCGCGGCGCACCGCACCCGCTACGACCGGTTCGGCGATGACCTGAAGCAGCGCCCCGCAGACGACCCCCAGCCCGGAGGTGTCGGCAGATGACCTTGGAGGCGACCCTGCTCCTCGCCGCGGCGATCTTCAGCGTCGGGCTGTACGGCGCGATCTCCCAGCAGGTCGTGGTGATGGTGATGATGGGTCTGGAGCTCATGATCAACGCTGTCATCCTCGCCGCTGCCGGCGTCTGGTGGTTCCTCGCTCCCGACCCGACCGGGCAGGTCCTCCTCATGGTGATCATCGCCGCGATGACGGTTGAGATGGCGATGGGCTTCGCGGTCGCCACGCTGCTGCATCGTGAGCGTGGTGCCGACATGACCGACATGGCCACGGACCTGTCGGGGTGACCATGTCCATGTCCGAGACTGCTCTCTGGCTGCTCGTGCTGCTGCCCGCCGTGGTGGGAGGCGGCCTCGCCCTCTCCCGCCTCGAGCGGGCGGCGGCCGCCGTGTCGCTGGCCACGGCCTTCACCACAGCCGCACTGTCGGTGGTGGTTGCCCTCGAACGGCCGAGGGTGTCGGTCCCGTTCATGGCCGGCAGCGATCTCGCCCTCGGGGTCGATGCGCTGTCGGCCTTGGTCGCACCGACCGTGGCGGTCGTGAGCCTGCTCGTGCTCGTGTTCTCGGCCGGCGAGATCCGGGAGTCACAGGCCCGGTTTCACGGGCTCATGCTGCTCTTCGCCTCCGCCGCGCTCCTGACGGCGACTGCTGAGACGCTGCCCGCGCTGCTGTTCGCCTGGGAGGTGATGGGCGCGACGTCCTTCGCGCTGATCGGGTTCTGGTGGCGCGACGACCACCGGGTCTCCGCCGGCATCACGGCGTTCGTGACCACGCGCACGGCGGACGTCGGGCTGTACGTCGCGGCCGGGGCAGCGCTCGCCGGTGGAGCCGGCCTGTCACTGGCCGACCTGCCCGCAGCCAGCGAGGGGTGGCGCCACGTGGTCGCGGCGGGTGTCCTGGTCGCAGCCCTCGGCAAGGCGGCCCAGCTCCCGTTCTCGTTCTGGCTGTCGGGCGCGATGGAGGGACCGAGCCCGGTCAGTGCACTGTTGCACTCCGCCGCCATGGTCGCCATGGGTGGCTACCTGCTGCTGCGCACCGAGCCACTGTTGGCCTCGACGAGCTGGGCCGCGCCGGCTGCTGCCTGGGTGGGCGCACTCACCGCGCTGCTGCTCGGCGCCGTCGCCGTGGCACAGCAGGACCTCAAACAGCTCCTCGCCGCCTCCACCTCCGCCCAGCTCGGGTTCGTGGTCATGGGCGCCGGGCTGGCCTCGGTGAGCGGGGGAGCGGCACACCTCGTCGCACACGCCTCGACCAAGGCGCTGCTCTTCCTCGCCGCCGGGGCCTGGCTCACCGCGCTCGGCACCAAGCAGCTCGCCGGCCTGCGCGGCGTGGCTCGGAGGTGGCGGCTGGTCGGCTGGGCCGCCACCGCGGGTGCGCTGTCCCTCGCGGGCGTCGCCCCGCTGGCGCTGTGGGCGACCAAGGACGCGGTCCTCGCCGCGGCCCTGGCAGAGTCACCGTGGCTCTACGCCGTCGGCCTCGCCGCGGCCGCGCTCTCGGCGGCCTACGCCGGCAAGATCCTGGTGATCCTGTGGCGACAGCTGCCCGAGCGGGAACACGCCCAGGTCGAGGCACACCTCGACGAGGAGCAGCGGGGCACCCGCCACGTCGGCATGCTGGAGCAGACGCCGCTGGTCGCCCTCGCTCTCGGCGCAGTGGTCCTCGGCGTGCTCGCGCTGCCGCCGTTCGGCGACACGGTCGCCCGCGCTCTCGGCGAGGAGCCGCTCCACCCGACGCCGCTGGAGATGGCCGCGTCGGTCGTGGTCGCACTGGGGGTGCTGGCGCTGGTGTGGTGGCGTCCGGTGCCGGAGCCGGGCTGGGCCCTGGCCTGGCTGGGCCTCGAGCGCGCAACACAGGCCCTCGTCGTACGCCCGACCCTCGCGCTGGCAGAGGCGCTGGCGCGCTTCGACGACCGCGTCCTGGACCGGGGCGTGGCCGGGTCCGCCGCGGCCGCGCTCGGTCTGGCGCGTCGGGCAGCGACCTTCGACGACCGGGTGCTCGACGGGGCGGTCGAGACAACGTCCCGGGCGTCGCTGTGGACCGCGGCTCGCGCGGCACGGGACGACGACCGGTGGTTCGATGGGGCGGTCGAGGGGCTCGCTGCGCAGCTGCGCCGCCTCGGCCGGCTCGCACGTCGTCCGCAGACCGGCCAGCTGCACCAGTACTACATCCAGGCCGTCGCGGTGCTCGCGATCGGCGTCCTGCTCCTTGTCACGGTGAGGTGAACGTGCTCAGTCTGATCGTCTTCCTGCCCCTGGCTGCCGCTCTGGCCCTGCTCGCGCTTCCGCGGCTCGGCGACACGGCCGCACGGTGGGCATGGGTCGCGGTCGCAGCCGCCGACCTCGCCCTCGTGATCGCGGCGTGGCTGCGCTACGAGACGCCCACGGCCGGACGACTCGCCTTCGAGGAGCAGGCCGAGTGGATCCCCGGCGTGAACAGCAGCTACCACCTCGGCGTCGACGGGCTCTCCCTGCCGCTGATCGCAATGACCGCGGTCATCTTCCTCGCGTGCGCGATCTTCGCGCTGCGCGAGACCGACCGCGCGCGTCTCCAAGCGGCGCTGTTCCTCTTCCTGCAGAGCATGAGCATGGGCCTGTTCGTCGCCGCCGACCTGATCCTCTTCTTCGTCTTCTTCGACCTCTCGATCGTCGGCATGTACTTCGTGATCGCCGGCTGGGGGCACGGCAACGCCGCCCGGTCGGCGATGAAGTTCTTCCTCTACACGTTCCTGGGCTCCCTGGCCCTGCTCGTCGGGTTCATCGGCCTCTACATCGCCGCCGACCCGCACACCTTCGACATGGTCGAGCTGGCCGAGCAGACCCCGCTCGCCGGGTCGTCGCTGGCCGGTGGGCTGGTGCTGGCCGCGATCCTGATCGGACTGGCGGTGAAGACCCCGACCGTGCCGTTCCACACCTGGCTGCCGCCGGCCCACACGGACGCGCCGGCGATCGGCTCGGCGGTCCTGGCGGGCGTGCTGCTGAAGATGGGCACCTACGGGTTCGTGCGGATCGCGATGCCGATGCTGCCCGAGGCGTGGCGGGACTGGGCGTGGGTGATCATCGTCGTCGGCATCGTCTCCGTCGTGTACGGCGCCCTGGTGGCCCTGGCCCAGACGAACTTCAAGCGGATGGTCGCCTACACGTCGGTGAACCACATGGGCTACATCGTCCTCGCCGTCGGCGCCGCGGGGCTCGTCGCCGACGACACGACGCAGGCCCGATCCGTCGCGGTCACCGGTGCCGTCACGCAGATGGTCAGCCACGGCCTGATCACCGGTGCGCTGTTCCTCCTCGCCAGCGTCCTCCAGGACCGGGCAGCGACCTACGACATGGACTCCTACGGCGGCCTGGCCGGACCCGCGCCCCGGTTCGCCGCGTTCTTCGCCGTAGGCGCATTCGCCTCCCTGGGCCTTCCCGGGCTGTCCGGCTTCATCGCGGAGTTCCAGATCTTCACCGGCAGCATCGCCGCCGCCCCCGTCACGGCGATCGCGCTCGTGGGCATCCTCCTCACCGCGGCGCTGTTCCTCCGCGCGCTGCAGCGGATCTTCACCGGCGAGACCCGCGGCCGCTCGGTCGGCTTCACCGACCTGCGCGCCGCCGAGGTCTGGTCGGTCGGCCCGCTGCTGGTGCTCTCCCTGCTCATCGGAGTGTTCCCCCGACCACTGCTCGCCGTGATCGAGCCCGCGGCCGAGGTCGCCGTCGAGCTCGTCGGAAGGTAGGCCCGTGGGCTCCGACATGGCCATGCGGCCGCTCCTGCTGCTGCCGGAGATCGTGCTGTTCCTCGGCGGGCTCGCGGTCCTGGTCAGCGGGTCCTTCCTCCCGCGGACCCGCCAGGGGGTCACCCGCGTCATCGCCGCGGCCGCGCTGGTCGCCGCCGCCATCCTGGCCGCGGTCGACCTCGCCGGCCCGGCCCAGCCGGCGATGGAGGGCACCTTCACCGTCGACACCGCCACCGGAGTGGCGCGGATCGTCGCCGCCCTCGGGACGCTGATCGTCCTCGCGCTGGCCTCCGACGAGATCGCCGGCTCGCCACGGGAGAGCGAGACCTACGCACTCTTCCTGTTCTCGACCACCGGCACGCTCGTCCTCGCCGGCGCCGACGACCTGCTCGTCGTAGTGGTCGGGTTCCTGCTCGCGAGCATCCCGCTCTACGGCCTGATCGGCATCGCGCGCACGCCCCGCGGAGCCGAGGCGGCCATGAAGACCTACCTGTTAGGTGCCCTGTTCGGCATCCTCCTGCTGCTCGGGGTCACGCTGCTCTACGGAGTCTCCGCGACCACGTCGTACGCAGACCTCACCGACCGACTTGCCGAGGCGCCACAGGGCGTGGTCGCGGCGAGCGTCGTGGCGGTGCTGGGTGGCTTGATGTTCAAGGCCGGCGGCGTCCCGGGGCACTTCTGGGTCCCCGATGCCGCCGAGGGTGCGGGCGGGGCGGTCGCGGCCTTCCTCACCACCGTGCCCAAGATCGGCGCGATGGTCGCCGCTTACCGACTCATCGCCATGCTCCCCGACACCCTCGCCTGGCCGCTGCTGGTCGCCGTCCTCGCGGTCGCCAGCATGACGCTCGGCAACTTCGCCGCCTACTGGCAGAGCGACCCCCGGCGCCTGCTCGGCTGGTCCACGGTCAGCCAGGTCGGCTACCTGCTCGTGCCGGTCGCGGTCGCCGGGCGCAGCGACCTGGCCCTGCCCGCCCTGCTGCTCTACCTCGCCGGCTACACCGTCACCAACCTCGCGGCATTCGCAGTGACGACCGCCTTCCCCGACCGGCGCGACCTCGACTCCTACCGCGGCATGGGCCGAGCCCGGCCGTGGCTCGGCGCATCCCTCGTGGTGGCGCTGCTCGGCCTCGTCGGCACCCCGCCGACGGTCGTCTTCGCCGGCAAGCTCACCACCACTGCGGCCGCCTGGGACGGCGGGCTTGCGTGGCTGGCCGTGCTGGTGTTCGTCAACACCGTGGTCAGTCTCTTCTACTACCTTCGGTGGATCGCGCCCATCTACGGCCGAGGGGAACCCCACGCGGGGACCGTGCCAGGAGCGTTAGTTCCTCGTGTTTGGTCGGCGACGACGGCGATGGTGACCTCGGCTCTCAGTCTCGCGCTCGGCATCGGAGCCGGCGCCCTCTGGAGTGTCCTCTCGGTCTGAGTTTCATCTGGCACGTGGGCGCGACGGCGGCCGACGCGCAGTGGTGGGAGGGTCGATCCCAGCCGCCGGCTGTCGAGTCCCCGCCGGAGCCCGCGCGGGAACGCCAGGTGGGGGATGATCCGTTCCCACGCAGCTTGCCAGGTCGCGACCGCGTGGGGATGCTTCATGCCCCAGACCGAGTCACGAAAGGTGTCGAACTCGGCATGCGCGGCGGCCGCGTCCGCGGCGGTGTAGAAGGTCGGTCTGAGCGCTTTCGCGAAGCCCTTGCGGTCCGTGTAGTAGACACCCGATGCGAACCTCGAGCAGGCATCATCGCCCAGCCACGCGGGTTCCCCGACGTGGTCGATGAGCTGGCAGGGGTGAAGACAATCCTCGGCCGCTCCGACAGTGCGGCCAACACGTCGGACTCGGTACGCGTCGACGCCATGGGTTCAACGGCGAGCCAGACAATGACGGGCGTGAACCTTGGGGAATGCGTACGAAGCGAGTCCTGCGGGGCTTCTTCAACGAACCTTCACCCAACCGCGACAGACCAGAGGCACGCTCGAGTCATGGTGGAGGCTCGAGACAAGCAGAGGAGTCGTTCACGATGATGGGCTGGTATGACAACGACATGGGCGCGGCAGGCTGGGTCTTCATGATCGCGGCGATGATGATCTTCTGGGGCCTGGTCGCCACCCACACCAGTTCGGGCATCACCCGCGTGGGTGTTCCTCGCGGGCAGATGATCTTCCGCGGCACAGCGGGAGGTCGCGGGGGCCTTGGTAGACAAGAC
>LULQ01000235.1_pt1 | contig 14028 bp, 20 predicted proteins | sample 728091 | NCBI WGS metagenome assembly LULQ01 (sample SAMN03860285, study PRJNA289734) | marine metagenome | biome: seawater column; feature: ocean; material: water; isolation source: Red Sea water column Station 149 - depth 10m | place: Saudi Arabia: Red Sea | collected 2011-10-15 | depth 10 m
CCCTTATTTTAAATCGAATGTTAATGTAAATTTTCCTTATTCAATTTTATAAATTAAATCTTAAATTAAGTAGAGAAACTTATATAGGAGTTGTTTATATATAAGTTATATAAATCAAATTAAGTAGTCTTTTTTACCAAATAAATGTACCTGTTGCTAAATACATATATTTGTCCTTGAAAAGCCTCTAAAAAATACTTTTTCTTGAAATAAAGATTGACAAGACATTCATAAAAAAAACTTTTATAAAACATTAACTTCTTTTATGAATATGTTTCTAACCAACAAGACTCGTTTAAAAATTAAGGATATTGTAAAGAGGATTTCATTAGATGAACCTGTCGCATTGGAAGAAAGAATTTATGTAGAAAAGTTTGCAAAACATAATTCAACTATATGGACATGGCTTAAGAAAGCTAATAGCTTGAGGAGATATGGCAAGCAAAAATCAGATGGAATAAATGGACTCATCCAGAATCTAGGCCTTGATGGCTTAGAAACTGAAAATCATTTTGATCCCAAAAATGATGATCTTGCTGATTGGTTTAGTGGATCTCCTGATTGGGTGAGGAGGAGCTAATTACCCTTACTTTAAAATGGATTCAAATTAATAATGAAAAAAGGGAACATCCTCAACTTGTCTTGGAACATAATCGCAAATACCGAATTGCATACATTCCATTTGAGCATCAGTTAGTTTTCTCCCAATTGAAAACGAATCAAACAAACTACCAAATATAGATTTCCGTAAGTCATAATTAACCTTCTTTTTAGAAATTATTTAGTATGAGTTATACACAAGAATCAAGAGTTGTAATACCTAAAATATAAACTATAAATTAATCAGTTTTAAATATTTCACTATATTCACAATCAGTATTTTTGCTCTAGGAAATTTCAATAAGCACCTCTATGTTGGACCAACTGATTGAGGGATAATTACATGAGTACGTTCAAAACGAAATACTTTAAAGACACAAAAAAGATCAACAACACTCTTTGGTTGGATAAATTAATTAATCAACTTGAAAAAAAATCAAAGGGAGTTTGATCATGAATACATTTAGAAATAAACAATTCAAAAATGAATTAATTTTAGTTAATTTTGGAGCGATCCTTACCGCTAAAATTTATTCACAATCACTAAAAGAAATTCAACTTAAGAGAATATTTTGTAGAGAATCTATAAGTAACCCATATTGTGTTTTTTGATAAATTAATTCCAAACTAATAGATCTCAAACTAGAGATCTAATATTAAAAGTTAAAGTCCGCCAAAACTAAAAATAAGGTGTATATGGTACTTCTGTTTTTAATGAATCTCCGTAGTAACTTTCAGCTGACTTTACCAAGATCCAATAAATGAAATTTAGAAATGATTTTTCCATAGGAATATCTATACCCTTTTCTTATTCAAATCAGAATTTAAAATAAAAACATCGTAGAAAATACTTAACTGAAGAGATTTAGATTTTCTTAGTTAATTTGTGTTGGTTAGGTTTGTATGAAATGCTACTAAAGCTTGTCTTATCAACCGATTTGGTAATATTGCTTATTGATTCCTGTAATTTCAAAAGATATATTAAATGGATAATCTAAATATAAGAAATTTATGAGTACTCAAAAAAGTCAAAGCCATAAAAGACAAGAGCAAAATAATACAGAATGGTTAGATGAATTAATCAATAAAATTGAAAATATGAAAAATAAAATATCTAATACTTTTTAACTAATTATTTCTTCTATCATTTATTCCGTTATTAAATATTTTAAATACTTTTGTAATTAAGCCGGCTGGTTTTTTTAATAAAGTAATTTATTTTATTTTTGCGAAAAGTTATTTAACAATGTTTAAATGAGAATCTTTTAAAGCAAGTTTATGGTTCATTTTTATTTTTATTGACAATATTGAAATAAGTGTAAAAAGAATTTTAAATTTGTGACTACTGAATCATCTAAAAATCAAGACTTTATAAGGAAGCATCCCAGTGAAGGAATGGATGCTTTAGAAAAAGAATCAAAATTACCTTTGAAAGGATGGGAAACTGAGGTTGCCCGAGCAAAGGAATATGGTTTAGAAGGAGCAAAAAGTATTGTCGATAGAAATATATCTACATTTTCAAGAGGAGAATTACCCCATTTTGCAGGTATCAATACTTTCATGAAAGCTCCATATGTTGAAAATGTAAATGAAGTGGGAAATTATGATGTTGCGATCGTTGGTGTTCCTCATGATTCTGGAACTACTTATAGACCAGGGACAAGATTCGGACCTCAAGGAATAAGAAAAATTTCTGCTCTTTATACTCCTTACAATTACGAAATGGGAGTGGATCTGAGAGAGCAGATATCTATTTGTGATGTAGGAGATATTTTTACAATTCCAGCTAATAATGAAAAAAGTTTTGATCAAATTTCAAAGGGGGTTGCTCATATTTTTGCTAGCGGTGCATTTCCAATTATTTTAGGTGGAGATCATTCAATAGGTTTTCCTACAGTTAGAGGAGTTTGTCGCCACTTAGGAGATAAAAAAGTAGGGATCATTCATTTTGATAGACATGTAGATACTCAAGAAACAGATTTAGATGAAAGAATGCATACCTGTCCATGGTTTCATGCAACTAATATGAAAAATGCACCTGCAAAAAATCTTGTTCAATTAGGAATTGGAGGTTGGCAAGTACCAAGAGAAGGAGTGAAAATTTGCAGGGAAAGAAGTACAAATGTTTTAACAGTTACTGATATTTGTGAAATGGGATTAAAAGAGGCCGCTGATTTTGCGATTGAAAAAGCTACGGATGGAACTGACTGTGTATATATTTCTTTTGATATTGATTGTATTGATGCTGGATTTGTCCCTGGAACTGGTTGGCCTGAACCTGGGGGTTTATTACCTCGAGAGGCATTAAAACTTTTGGAGTACATTATCAGAAAAGTTAATGTATGTGGAATTGAGCTTGTTGAGGTTTCGCCTCCATATGATGTAAGCGATATGACAGCTTTATTAGCTACTAGAGTTATTTGTGATTCAATTGCACATCTCGTAGTAAGTGGTCAGCTTCCAAGAAAATCTAAACCAGAATGGATTTCAGATAAATGCAATATGTCAGTTGATCAAAAATGGAGATAGATTTTCGTGCATGAAGTAGATATGACAAAATGCCTTATTCTTTCCATGGAAGAGTGGGCAGAGAAAAAAAATAAAAAAAAAATAGTTGTTGAAAAGATTAATCTTAAGATTGGGGAATTTACTTGCGTAGAACCAATATCATTAATTAATACTTTTAATGCTGCAGTATTGGGTTCTTGGTTAGATTCCTCTGAGATTACAATTGAGACAATACCTTTTGAAGGGAAATGCTCTAAATGCAATAGATTATATTTTCCAAAGAAAGAGAATGGATATAAATCTCCATGTTGCAATTTTAATTTAGAGGAAATTATTAGTGGGAGGGAATTAAAAATCGCATCTATTGATTTTAAAGAAAAGTAGAAATTTAGTATCTAGAATAAAAACGTATTTTCAAATATAAATGCATTTACCAATTTCAGACAAAATTGAATTAAATATTCTTCATCAAAATAGTCATCAAGCTGAGAAAAATAAAATCAAGTTTAATAATTATAATTTGCTTTGCTTGAACATAATGAGTAGTCCTGGTGCAGGAAAAACGAGATTACTTGAAATAACTTTAGAAGATCTTTCAAAAAAATTTCACAGTGCTGTTTTAGAGGGTGATATGACCACTAATCTTGATGCGGCAAGATTAGAAAAATTAAATATTCCAGTAGTACCAATTACAACTGGAAGAGCATGTCATCTCGATGCAAATATGGTTAGTGGAGGTTTGAAATTATTAGAAAAAAAAATAAATCCTGATTTACTAGATATTTTGTTAGTGGAAAATGTAGGAAATTTAGTTTGTCCTGCAGAATTTGAGATTGGAGAACATTTTAAAGTTGCTCTTTTAAGTATTACCGAAGGTGAGGATAAACCTTTAAAATATCCAATAATGTTTAGAGAAGCAGATTTAATTTTGATAACTAAAGTTGATTTGTTACCCCATTTGAATTTTGATATTAACGAATTAAAATCGAACATAGCTTCAACTAACCCTAAGGCAGATGTGATAGAAATTTCTTCGATAACCAAGTCTGGATTCGATTTATGGCAAGATTGGATTAGTAAAAAGATTCTGAAATTTAAAAATAATTAATATTGATTAAGTAAGAGTAATCTCTTAAAAGTATCAGTCATTACAACTTTAGATTTGCTTTTTCTTGAGTATTGATAGTACGTAATATTTTTTTCAAAAATGTTTAAAAAATTGAGAGTTTTTGTTGCCTCTTTGCTGGCTCTAATATTAGCGATTTCATTAAGTACACTATCAAGTCCTGCAGCTCCAAAAGGTGATCCAATCACTTTGGGATACAGTAACTGGGCAGGATGGTGGCCCTGGGCGATAGCTGTTGATCAAAAAATGTTTGAAAAAAATGGAGTTAATGTTCAGATGAAATGGTTTGATGGATATGTCCAATCCATGGAAACTTTTGCTGCTGGTAAAATTGATGGAAATTCACAGACTCTTAATGATACTATTTCGTTCTTGCCAGGAGAGAATGGAGGGGAAGTAGTTGTTTTAGTTAATGATAATTCTGCAGGGAATGACCAAATAATTGCAGATAAATCAATTAAAAGTGTTGCTGATTTAAAAGGTAAAACAGTAGCAGTAGAAGAAGGTGTTGTAGATGATTTTTTACTTGTTTTAGCTCTGAATGATGTTGGATTAACTAGGGATGATGTCATTATTAAAGGTCTTCCAACTGATCAGGCTGCAACTGCATTCGCAGCAGGAAAAGTTGATGCAGTTGGTGCATTCCCTCCATTTACAGGAACTGCAATGAAGAGGCCTGGAGCAAGAGTTATTGCTAGTTCAAAAGAATATCCTGGTGCAATCCCTGATTTATTAGCAGTAAGCGGAGATTTGATTTCTGAAAGACCAGATGATGTTCAAAAAATTGTTAAAACATGGTGGGATGTAAGAGAATTCATGGAAAAAAATCCAAGAAAATCTGAAAAGATCATGGCAAAGCGAGCTGGGATCCCAACACGCGAATACAAACAATATAAAGGTGGAACTAGGTTCTTTTCTTTGGAAGAAAATTTAGAAGCTTTTAGTGATGGGTTCGGTATGAAATATATGCCTTATGCAGCGAAACAAATGGCAGACTTTATGGTAAAGGTAGGATTTATTCCTGAAAAACCAGATATGAGTAAATTATTTGACTCTTCGTTCGTTAAAAACATCAGTTAATTAATACAAAATTAAAATGGTTAGTTCGAAATTAATCAAGAGGGATAAATATTTTTTATCCCTCTTTTCATTTGGTAGTGAACCGAAAAAATTAAATAAAATATTTCTTCAAATAGCCTCACTTTTGCTTCCACTTTTAATTTGGACATTAGTTTGTCAATTAAAACTTGTAAGTGAAATGTTTTTACCATCACCTTTAGCGGTCTTTTATTCTCTTTTGGATATGGCTGAAAGTGGAATATTATTTGAAGATATTTTTGCAAGTACTGGTAGGGTATTTGCTGGTTTTATAATTGCAACAATTTTTTCAATTCCTTTAGGAATTTTAATGGGTTCTTTCCCTTCTTTTTGTGCGTTATGTGAACCATTAATTGCGATGCTTAGGTATATGCCTGCCGCTGCTTTTTCTCCTTTACTTATTATTTATTTAGGAATTGAAGAGGCTCCAAAAATTGCATTAATTTTCATTGGTACCGTTTACTTTAATGTTTTGATGGTTATGGATTCAGTAAAATTTGTACCCAAAGAACTCATTGAAACAACGCTTACTTTAGGAGGTAATACAAAAGATTTATTGATCAGAGTTATAGCCAGATATTCATTGCCAAGTATTATAGATACTTTAAGAATTAATATTGCAACTTCATGGAATTTAGTAATCGTTGCCGAGTTAATTGCAGCAGAAGTTGGTTTAGGTAAAAGGATTCAACTGGCTCAAAGATTTTTTCGCACAGATCAAATATTTGCAGAATTAATAGTTCTTGGATTAATAGGATTTGCTTTGGATATGAGTTTTAGATTGCTACTTAGACGTACATGTAAATGGGCTGTTTAAATGAAATTAGATGTTAATAATATTTCAAAATATTTTGGGGAAGGTTCAAATAGAAAAAAGGCAATTGAGGGAATAAGCTTTTCAATAAGTTCTGGCGAATTTAAAACTCTTGTTGGGAGCTCTGGATCAGGTAAAAGTACTATATTGAGGATTATTGCTGGGCTTGAGAGTCCATCTAAAGGGAACGTAAAAGTAGATGGAAAAATAGTTAGTGGACCAGGATTGGATAGAGGAATGGTTTTTCAGAAATATAGTCTTTTCCCTTGGCTCACAGCATCTGAGAATATTGCCTTTGGAATGAATTTAAATTCTTATAAGTTGAAAGAAATAAAATATAGGACATCTTATTTATTAGAAGTAGTAGGTCTTCAGGATTCGGGAAATAAGTATCCAAAAGAATTATCTGGAGGAATGCAACAAAGGGTTGCAATAGCAAGAGCTCTAGCGACTAACCCTAAAATTCTACTTTTAGATGAACCTTTTGGAGCCTTAGATTTACAGATAAGAGAATCTATGCAGAAATTTCTCTATGAATTATGGAAAAAAACTTCATTGACAGTTTTACTTATAACCCATGATATTGAAGAAGCATTAGCTCTCTCTCAGCAAATATGTATTTTGGCACCTAATCCTGGAAGAATCATAAAAGAAGTTAAGGTAGATCTACAAAAAGGAGATTTAGATAAATTGAAACTTGATTCGGATTTTGCAAAATTAAGATATGAGTTATCTGATTTTTTAAGAGGCCTCCAAAAAAAATAAATAATGTCAACTAGTTTTTTGCCTACTTGGCTTTATAGCGAACAAAAAATTTTTGAACTTGAATTAGAAAACTATTCAAAAAATTATTGGCACCCATTGATTTTCATAGGAGAAATTAAACCTGGCGAAATATTGGAAAAAAAATTCTTTAATCAATCATTATTAATCTCTTGTTCAGAAAAAAACTTAATAACTGTTTTCAAAAATAGATGCCCTCATCGTGGGTCAAAATTGTGTTTGCCAAAAACAAAATTAAATCCTTCTAAAAATATTTTTTGTCCTTACCATGGCTGGACTTTTGATAGTTTTGGCAAACTTAAAACCTTGCCATTAAAAAACAATTTTGAAACAAAAATAGAAACAGAGGATTATTTTTTAGAAAAAGTTAACTCTTTAATAAATGGACCTTTAATTTGGATTAATTTCAGCAACAAACCAATATCTATAGATGATCAAATTGAGCTTGTTGGGAGAAAATGTAATGATCAATGGGATATGAATTACAGTATTTTTTCTGAATTTTCTGATACCTTAAATTGCAATTGGAAAATTGCCCATGACAATACACTGGATGATTATCATGTAGCAATAGCTCATAAAGATACCCTACATAAAGAACAAGGTCCAATTAAAAACTACAGGTATTTCTTCAGTGAATTTTGTAATGTACTTGTTACCCCTCTTAGTAGTGAAGGAAATCTATATACCTTTGGATTACTCCCATGGACCCATCTAATAATCTGGCCTGGTAAAGGGATTGTTTTAATAAATTATCTTCCTAAAAATATTGGTCAGTGTATTATTGAAATTAAATTAGCCTCTGCTTCTTTATGTAAAAATGATTTAGAAAATTGGAAAAAAAGTATATTAGAATTTCTTGGAGAAGATAAAGTTATTGTCGAATCAGTTCATAAGTCTTATCTCGAAAATTTTAAACTTGGTCCGCCTAATAGACTTGAACAAAGGATTATACACTGGCAAAATATTTATAAAGATTTTCTAAATGCATCGGGCATTTCTTTCTAAAATAATTTCTATTTAGTTCACAAATATTATTAATTAAATTTTTAATTTGGTAGGGATTTGACTACATATTTAATATGCTTTATTGATAATGTAGTTAAGTACAAAAAAGTTGATTATGAAAAATTTTATACTAATAATAGTCTCTTTATCTTTCTTATCTTCTTGCAGTAATGACAAAGATTTTTTTCTCACTAAGGGGAACGCTTTGTTAAGTTGCGGAGGTAAATCTCGTATTATCGAAAATGATAAAGAAGAGATAATTAATACTGAAGTTAAGGATTTAAGAGATGGAATTGGTAAATACGTTGAATTTACAGTTGTTGAGACTGATAAAAAAGGAGGCAAATATAGGATTATTAATTGTTTCCCAAGTGAAGAACCACAAGATTCAATAATAAAAACTGTTAAAACAAATTATAAATTAAGTAATTAAAAGTTATTTAAAAATAATTAGCTTACCTTTAAGCTGAGATTTTTGATGATTTGATAATTTCCCATGCTTCTGGTGCGGTATCTGCATATTGGAAAAGATTTAAGTTTTCATCTGAAATTAATCCAAGATCAGCTAGATATTCGAAGTTAATTATCTTATTCCAATAATCTCTACCAAAAAGTATGATTGGGATTTTAGTTTTCATTCCTGTTTGACAAAGTGTCAATAGTTCAAATAATTCATCTAGTGTTCCAAAACCTCCAGGGAAAAATACAGCAGCTACTGATCGCATGACAAAATGGATCTTTCTTAATGCAAAATAATTAAACTTAAAGCAAAGACCGGGAGTTATAAAAGCATTTGGGATTTGTTCATTAGGCAGACTGATATTTAACCCTATAGATTTACAATTTGCTTCAAATGCACCTCTATTAGCAGCTTCCATAATTCCTGGCCCCCCACCTGTCACAATCACATGAGAATTACAGTTTTTATTTTGATTACTAATTGAAGCAAGTTTAGAAAACTCCCTTGCGGATTGATAGTAATGACTCATAAGAAGCAAATTTTCTAATCTATTTAAATTTCGTTTTAAAAGTATCGATTTAGGATTTTTTTTAATTAACTCTTCTATATTTTCAAGTCTCTTTTTTATATTTGATTCTTCTGTAATGCTTGCGCCTCCAAAAATAATTATTGTTGAAAGAATTTTATTTTCTTCAAGGATTAAATCTGGTTTAGTAATTTCAAGAAGCATTCTGACTCCACGCATTTCATTTCGGCTAAGTAAACCAATATCTTCGTGAGCCAATTTATAAGTATCAGAATTAATAATTAAATTCAGGTTTTTTAAATTATTACTAGGGGATATATGTTTTTTCATTTCAAACAAGAGTTTTAACTTTTCTTTCTAGAGGATTAAAATAGACTCTTTTGATTTTGTTATTTTCGTAAATCCAATAAACAGGCGGACTTTTTCTTGCCTTAATTAAATTAATTTTGTCTAACTTTTGAGGGGTAAATTCTTTAGAAGGATCAAAAAATTTATCTCTTTTGGGTTGGTTTAAAACAATACTACCTTCTTTCCCTGAGATAGATCTGTGATAAGTTCCTACAGGAATTTCTAATGCTCCCATAGATCTATTTAAATAAATCACATGATGAGGTTCATCCCAGGAAGGATTTATTAAAACAAATGTCCTTTCTCCAGTGATAACTAAATTGTGGTCAATTTGATGATTGTGAACGTAATATTGCTCATCTTTTAAATCATCTGGAGGAGATATAGCTTCCCCAGAATGGATCACAACATCAGAACCATTAGAACTATCTATGCCTGCATCGAAGAATGTGACTTTTGGAGTCTCTCTAAAAATATTTATTGGGAAGAATCTTAATTCCATAGTGCTAACTCCCTTTTAGAAAATTTATAAATACTAATAAAAATTTATTTACTTTTAAAAAACAGCTATTTTTTGATTTTTAATTGCAACAAACCAGGCAATCTTCTTGATTTGGATAATCTATACATTCTTTATTTAAAATTTCTTCTAAAAAATCTACTTTTTTAACATAATCAAGATCTTTTAATTTTTTGTTTGGAACCGTGAACTGAGTTTGTAGTTTCATTTTCTATTCTCCTAATTAATACTGTTTTTTGAATCCATTCCAAGTTTGAGAAAACCTTAATCCCAGATAAGAAATTAAAATTGTCCAAAATAAAATTTCTATACCTAAATTAGTCATTTGCTTGGCCTCCTTTCTATCTGATTATTCTTTAGTACGGGTATTATGTAAAAATCAAGCGTAAGAATACCTAAAAGTTAAAGTTTTTAATCACAAAAAATCTTGCAATGGTTGTTACTCGGATGTTCTGTACATTCATTATTCCAATAAGCTTCAATTTTTTTGAGCTTATTATCAAATGAAAGGTCTTTTTTATCCAAATTAATTTCTTGGATAGTAAATGTGTCATTTAGTGCCATAAGACTTACCCCTTTACTACAACTATGTTCTAATTCATTTGAATAGTAAATTTCAAGTTTTATGTGTGCGGTTAGAGGAACAAAATTGTACGGATTAAGGATCAAAAAAAAATCTCAAATTATGAATAATTGCAAGGAAAATATCTTCAAAAAATTTATTCCAACTTTAAAAAAATTTGTATAAATTTTGCTAGAAATTTTATTCTTTTAATACCTTCTTAGGTCTGCTAGTATCTATCATTCATCTAATCTATCTGCATATTCTCTTAAAATCTCAGCCATCTTTTGAGGTGGAATTTCTTGTTGATATTCTCTACATAAATCAAAAAATTTATCTAAGAAATCTTTCATTGAAGAGGACATAAAAATTAGCGTTTCATTTTAAAAGTAAAGTATGCAAACCCACCAAGCAATAAAAGACTCACAACCCCATAAGTAATCGCTATGCCGTAGATGTAAGTCATTTATTTATAAAGACATAAGCAGAATATAAATAAACTAAGAAAACTCCAATAGCTATGGAACTTCCATAAATAAGAAAGTTCCAAAATCTATATAATTTAGGTTTTTTAAATTCTTTTTCTTCTTCTTTAGTAATCATTTATTTTCTTTTTCTTTTCTGGCAGCATTACCTTTTGCTCTTAATACCAAAGTTATCGTAAGGGCAGCGCTTAATATCACAGCATCAATTAATAGGTGCGGGGAAATATTCATCAGCTGAAAAGAGAAATAAGAAGAGTCATTATCTTTTCAGCAATAAATCTATTAAACATTAAAAAAGAGGGGTTTATCCCTCTAAGTTTAGATCGACTGTCAATCACAGTCTATTTTAGCTTTTTAGCTTCTCTAAAAAAACAGTATTTTATTTAGCCAGAGCAAGAGAAGGCACCTGCAAGAATATTTTTAAAAATTGGTGCTTGACCCAAGGCATACAAAAAGAAAGTTGATGATGCGAGAGTAATAGCTATTTTAGAAGCCCTGTTAACTTTCAAATTTGAGACTTTTGCAAATGCAGAGTTCATTTGTTCTTTAATTTATTGATCTTATAATAGCTGCAAAAATTAAATATTCAGCATCAATATTTACCAAAGAATAATTTTATTGCTCCTTTTTCTCAGCTTGCATTTTTACTAGCTCAAATTCTTTTTTAGAAACTATTCTGATTTTGTATGCTGGATATCTTGTCTTCCACCATTTATTGATCGAAATAGCTACTCCTTCTAAATTTTGGGTACAAATATTGACCCATAGAGTTTTAGTTTCAACTTCTTTGTAGAATTCCCAACTTGTAGGTGAAGCCATTAAAAATCGCAAATGAAAAAATTCAATAAATTATGGGAAATGGTCCATAAGCTAAAACTTTTGTTTTTTTAATAAGAGGATTTAGTTGAAGATATAGAGTTTTCATTAAGTGGTAATAAAAACTTTAAACAAAAGATTTACATCACTTTCGCCTTCTAGGAAAGTATTACTTTAATTTTATAACGAGTTTCAATTAAAAAATATCTCCGCAAAGAAGGGGCCAAAAATTGACCCCTCTTGGTGAAACTCTTCCAAAGAAACACCATTAAAATCTTACTCTGAAAGTTGCAAAGTTAAACAAATTAACAAAATCAAGATTAACAATTTATGCGGCCTTTTTAAAAGGGTTCATATTCCTTAAAAAGTTATTACTTTTGCGGGTACTCATTTTTCTATATCTTTGATTTATATCCAGGATATACTTTCTAGCTTTCTTATCACTTTCAATTTTCTTTTTTCGAAGACGTAAAGCCCTTAAATCTTCTATGGACATGAGGCCATCATCTTCATTGAAATTTAAATGATCAAATTGCATCAGTTTAAGAAATTAAGTTTCTTCTTTAAGTGCAAGATTAACAACCTTATCTTTATTTGCAATAGAGATAATTAACCAACTTAACTCAAATTAGTTATTCAATTTTCAGAAAGCTATGAATTTAAGTATTAAAAACTTTCTAAAATCAAGAAAAACTTTTGATTGAATTAGATGGAACTTCTACAGATACAAATGATTCTCCATAATGAGATTCGGCTGATCTTATCAGTAACCAGTAAAAGAAATTTACTAAAGCTTTCTCCACGAGGATTTAGTAACTAATTTAAATAAACTCATCATTTTTGTAATAGCAATATACAAAATAAATTTATTACGCAATCAAGATATTTACCTCATAAAGCATACTTGCATATTAATTAAGAAAAATTTGCACTCTCAGGCTTTAGGCAGCGGACTAAATCCTCGTGGAGTATTGGACTTTAGTCCGCTCTATTTTTTTAGCAAAAGAAAAATAGCACTGCAAGGTAACTAGATCACCAATTTAATATTTGACTCTGAATAAGCTAATTGAGCAAGAGTATCTGAGCATATGTTGGTGTTGTTTATTGTATAAATTTGCTACGAAACTTTTGTTATATCAATGGCTTCAGTATTTTTGCTCATTGATATATTCATTCTTAAATAATATTATTATTGATGCCTAAAGAAGGTTTAATTTTGAAAAAAATAATTAAATTTTTTAAACTGCTCAAGAGAAGAATCGATATTCTTAATGCAGAGACTGAATTGAAATTTATATTGGAAAATAAATAATGGGATTCCCACATTGCCCTATTTGTGTAGTTCTAGCATTTGTTTCAGTTTTTATGGGAGTTACTCGTAGTTATATGTTCTTTATTCTTGTTCGGGAGTTTATGAGAGCCGAATCTACTTTTAAATTTAAGTTTAGTTTCTATTAATTGTTGACATCTAAGTATAAATACTTTATAAATAGATTGTAGTGAATACTACAAAATCGTCCGATCTACCATCTGATAGACCGCAGTACGACTCAAGCCATAGGACGGGGACTTGAGCAAGTTCAGGAGCTGCATCATGGTAAACATGTATTTCAATGGAAAGTCATTCGTATATTGTAGAAAACAAGAAGAAAAGATTATAAAGCTTACTTATAGAGGATCTATTTACTTAAAATAAGATTTCTAGTTTCTTTTTTAAAAAAGTTTGGACATTTATTGACGTTTTTGGATTAAGTATTTATTAATACTTTATAAGAAGAACTTATAGTGAATATATTTTTTGCCTATTTAAAAATTCATATATTCGTATATTTAGTAACGAGAAATTAATTTTAAAATAATTAATTTGTAATTAGATTTTTAAAAGGTTATGCAACCTATTTCTGAGGAACTTTACAAAAAAATAGTTGAGAGTTCTAAAAAATGAGTAAGTTACTAATTGCTTTATTGGCTTTAGATATAGGCGTTAGTCTGTCTAAAGTTTTTATTTTTACCTGAAAATCAAATTAATTAGCATAAAAGCAGCAATTATTTTCTAAAACAAGAAATAATTACTGGGTAATATTTATTTGATCTACTTATTTTATAAAATACAAAATTAAACCAACAAAAGAACTTCCTACAAGTAGTAGCACCATTAAAAGTGCTATTAACTTTGCTAATCCCATAAAGATAAATCCGAATTTCCTGTAGATCTTTGCATCCAGTGAATTTTCCAAACATTATTTACTTTTTTAAAAATTGACGTAACTGTTGGTAAGTCATCATTAGGTGTTCCTTTATAAGTAAATTTTGAACCTAGTGTAAAAATGCACATTACTATATTTTCGCTTAAAAATTCGAATCGGTGAATTTT
>LULQ01000210.1_pt1 | contig 13996 bp, 17 predicted proteins | sample 728091 | NCBI WGS metagenome assembly LULQ01 (sample SAMN03860285, study PRJNA289734) | marine metagenome | biome: seawater column; feature: ocean; material: water; isolation source: Red Sea water column Station 149 - depth 10m | place: Saudi Arabia: Red Sea | collected 2011-10-15 | depth 10 m
AGAGAATTTGCAACCGCTAATCCCAAATCATTATGACAATGAACAGAAATTATTGCTTTATCAATATTAGGAACATTATTTTTAACTTTTTTTATAATCTCTCCGAATTCAAATGGTAAGGTATAACCGACTGTGTCTGGGATATTTATTGTAGATGCACCACTTTCAATAGCTAACTCTATACATCTATAGAGAAAATCAATTGAGGATCTCCCACCATCCTCACAGCTCCACTCAATATTAGGACACAAGTTCCTAGCAAATGAGACACTATCTTTAATTTTTTCTAAGACCTCCTCTTCGGTTAACTTAAGTTTAAACTTCATATGAATTGGACTTGTGGCAATAAAAGTATGAATTCTTGGATTTTTGGCTTTTTTTACAGCATTCCATGCTGTTTCAATGTCCTCATGTTTTGCCCTAGCTAATCCGGCTATCTGGCAGTCCTTAATTTCACTTGCAATTGCTTGAACTGAATTAAAATCACCTTTAGAAGCTATTGGGAAACCAGCCTCAATTATATCAACCTTTAACTCTTCTAATAGTCTAGCAATAGAGAGTTTTTCTTCTTGATTCATCGAAGCCCCAGGTGACTGCTCTCCGTCTCTAAGAGTAGTATCAAATATTAGTACTTTATCAGGCAATATTAGATATCCTTTACAAGTTTATTTGATGCTATCCATGGCATCATAGACCTTAATTTAGCACCTACCTCTTCAATTTGGTGCTTTGCACCTTGGTCTCTCATTTGTTTAAACTTAATTTGCCCTGACTTATGTTCAGCCATCCATTCTTTTGTGAAAGTACCATCTTGTATTTCACTAAGAACTTTTTTCATTTCAGCTTTAGTAGCCTCGTTAGGAACTACTCTAGGACCTCTGGTATAATCTCCGTACTCAGCTGTATTAGATATCGAATACCTCATGTTAGCCATGCCACCTTCATACATTAAATCAACAATTAATTTTACTTCATGTAAACATTCGAAATAGGCCATTTCAGGTGCATAACCAGCCTCAACAAGAGTTTCAAAACCATTTCTTACAAGAGACATTAACCCTCCACAAAGAACTGTTTGCTCACCAAATAAATCTGTTTCACATTCCTCTTTAAATGTCGTTTCAATTATACCTGATTTACCTCCACCCAGAGCAGAAGCATACGCAAGACCAATTTCTTTTGCATTGCCGCTTACATTTTTGTCTACTGCAAGTAAACATGGTACTCCTCCACCTTTAAGATACTCCCCTCTTACAGTATGACCTGGGCCTTTTGGAGCGACCATAAAAACGTCTAAATCTTCTCTAGCTGTAATGAGTTGAAAATGAATATTTAAACCATGAGCAAATGCTAAAGCAGCACCATTTTTTATATTGTCGTGGATTTGAGTTTGATAAATTTCTTGTTGATTTTCATCAGGAGCTAAGAACATTACAATATCTGCATCCTTTACTGCATCAGCGGGTGTTTGAGTTTTTAGGCCAACATTTTTTGCTTTTTCGATTGATGAAGAGCCCTCTCTCAATCCCACAACTACATTAGAAGCACCAGAGTCTTTTAAATTTAATGCATGAGCATGACCTTGCGATCCAAAACCTATTATTACAATTTTTTTGTCTTTAATTATGTTAAAATCAGCATCTTGTTCGTAATAAACCTTCATATTACCCCCTAAAAACGTTATATTCCGAGCCCTATAGGCCCACTTCGAACTAATTCGACTTTTATACCACCGATTGTGTCTAAGTCATCTAAAAATTTGTTTATTCGCTCGCTTGTGCCTGATATTTCATAAACAACAATATTTTGTCTTTTTTGAACAGTTCTTGAACGATAAATATCTGCAAAATTGAGTATTTTTTGATCTTGTTCCTCATTTTCAAATTCGATTTTAATTAGGCAAATTTCTGCTTCATAGGACTCACTTAAGTTTGCTAAATTAGTGGCGCTATGAACAGGAACAAGTTTTTCTAATTGAGCTATAATTTGACTAATTACTTTTTCTTCTCCTAAAGTTTCTATTGTAATTCGAGAAAGATTTTTCTTAACGTCTACAACTGTTACATTTAATGCTTCAATATTATAACCTCTTCCTGAAAATAAACCTACTATACGTGCAAGAATACCAGGTTCGTTATCTACAATAATAGAAAGAACACTTCTTTTGGACTGTTTAAAAGCGTTTATAGGTGTAGGATAAACTGAAGTGGAAGACATTATGAAAAAAATTTTTAAACTAGTACTTTTCCCTTTTCCTGATTTTCAGGATTTTCTTTATCGTATTTAGATAGTAGCATTTCGTGATGCGCAGCTCCGCTTGGTATCATAGGAAAACAATTTTCTTTTTTATCAACCCAAATATCGGCTATAACAGGTCTGTCAATTGAAATCATTTCATTAATTGTATCATCTAATTCAGAAATATTTTTTGCCCTAACTCCAACAGCATTGAAACTCTCTGCTAATTTTTTAAAATCAGGAAGGGCATCCACGTAACTCTCTGAATATCTACTACCATGTAATAGTTCCTGCCACTGTCTAACCATTCCCATATATTCATTATTAAGGATAAAAATTTTGATAGGTAACTTATATTGTACAGCTGTAGCTATTTCTTGAATGTTCATAAGAAAAGATGCCTCACCAGCTATATCTATAACTAGTGAGTCTGGATTTGCCATTTGTGCACCGACTGCGGCTGGCATACCGAAACCCATTGTGCCTAAACCACCTGATGTAATCCATCTGTTTGGTTTTGAAAACTTATAGTATTGAGCTGCCCACATTTGATGCTGACCAACTTCTGTAGTAACAAAAGTGTCTTTTTGTTTTGTTAATTCGTAAAGTCTGGAAATAGCATGTTGTGGTTTGATCACTTCATCGCCTTGTTCGTAGTGGAGGCATTCTTTCTTTCTCCATTCATTGATTTGACCCCACCAATTACTATAATTTTTATCGCCAAAATCAATGTTATTGGAGTCTATAAATGAGTTAATTTCTTTAAGTGTTAGAGTAATGTCAGTATTAGTATGAAAATTGACTTTTACGTTTTTATTTATTGAACTTTGATCAATATCTATATGGAATTTTATAGAGTCTGGAGAAAAAGCATCTAATCTGCCTGTAACACGGTCATCAAATCTTGCTCCAACATTAATCATCAAATCACATTTATTCATGGCCAAGTTAGCTTCGTAATTTCCATGCATGCCTAACATCCCAAGTGAACTTTTATCCTCACCTGGAAAGCATCCCAATCCATGAAGAGTTGTTGTAATTGGAATATTAGTTTTATTTACAAGTTCAATAAGTTCTTGGCTAGCTTGATGGCCTGAATTTAAACAACCACCTCCAACATAAAATATAGGTCTCTCAGATTTTTTAATATGATTTACTAATTCTTCGACAAAAATTTTATCAACATTTTTGGATCCAGCTTTAATTCTGTGCTCTCTAAATCTGATGTCTTTCTTTGATATGTATTTTGACTTTGCAAACTGAACATCTTTAGGAATATCAATTAAAACAGGACCAGGTCTACCAGAGCTAGCAATTTTAAATGCCTCATGTATAGTCTCAGAGAGTTTACTTACATCCTTCACTAAATAATTGTGCTTGGTGCAAGGTCTTGTAATTCCAGTTGTATCACATTCCTGAAATGCATCTGTTCCAATTAAATGTGATGGGACTTGACCACTGATACAGACAATCGGAATGCTATCCATCAATGCATCAGTTAGTCCAGTAACGACATTGGTCACACCAGGACCAGATGTTACTAACAATACACCTACTTTCCCACTTGATCTAGCATAGCCCTCTGCTGCATGAACTGCACCTGCCTCTTGCCTTACTAAAACATGTTTTAAAAAGTTTTGGCCAAATATTGCGTCATAAATTGGAAGAACAGCTCCGCCTGGATAACCAAATATTGTATCAACCCCTTGGTCTTTAAGGGCTTTAAGTAAAATATCTGCTCCCGTGAATTCGTTTTCATTAGTCATTTAGGTATATACTTATATTTTCAATTGAATCTTTAGGGAAGCTTTTTTTATAGTTTATTCTCAAATTAAGTTGGCTAAATTTTTGGTTATTCCACCATGTAAACTGTCTTTTAATATACCTCTTGGTATTTTTAATTCCTAAATAAATAGCCTCATCTAAACTTAATTTATTTCTAACACAAGATAGCAATTCAGGTAGACCATGAGCTTTATAGAGAGTTTTTGATATTTTTTTATTTTCATAAAGTGATTTAACCTCATCTAAAGCTCCTTTATTTATCATTTGATGAAACCTTAATTCTGCTTTTTCGTAAAGATCTTTCTTGGGTTTTGTAACTTGGATAACAAGTGAATTAGGAGTGATTGGTGTTTTGCTACCATAATTATTTTCCATTGTATTATTATACTCTAAGCAAAAAGCTAAACGGCTTAATAATCTTTGTTTATCTTTTGGGAAAATTTTTTCTTTATAATATTTTTCTAAAATATTCAGGCAATGATCTGGGCCTTTGTCTAGAAATAAATCTTCTGCTTGTTTTTTAAATTTATGACTAATTGAAGGCATTACTGATAATCCCTCTATTAGTGATTGAATATAAAATCCAGTACCACCAACAAAAACAGGTATTTTATTTCTACTTTGAATATTTTTGATTAATTGTTTAACTTCATCTATCCAATGATTGACTGAATATTCTTTATTATTGACATGTCCATAGAGATGATGAGGTACTATCTTTAATTCTTGTTCTGTAGGTCTATTTGATAAAATCTTTAGCTGTTTATATACTTGTATACTATCAGCATTAATAACTTCTATGCCTATTAATTTTGATAATTCATATGCGTAATCATTTTTACCTGAACAAGTGGGACCTACAACAAAAAGAAATTTATTCAATAACGAATGGGTTTATTAACCAAAATTCATTACCGTCTCTAATAACTCTTAATAACAATTTATCTCGATTCAAATTAATACTATTAGATATGATCGTTTGAAAAGAACTAATATCTGTAATTTTTTCACTGGATACTTGGATAATAACATCATTCTTTAAAAGATTTTCGTTTTTATCTCCTACTTCTGTGACCAAAATACCTTTAGTTTTTGAGTCTAACCCTAAAGAATTTATAGCATCTATTGTCAACTCAAGAACAGTAATATCTAACTCTTCAAAATAAACTCCATCATTTTTAGCGAGTTTGCGACCCTCATCTAATTCACCTACCTTTACCTTTATATCTATAATTTCTCCGTTTCTCCAAACTTTAACAATTACTTCACTATCTATTGGAGTTTCTGCAACAACTTTAGGCAAATCTTTAAATGATGTGATTTTTTGATTATTAAACTCAATTATTATATCTCCAGCTTGAATGTTTGATAACGCAGCAGGGCTATTTGGTTCAACAGAAGCAACAAATGCTCCCTCTGTTGAGTCGTAGCCTAAACTCTCGGAAAATTCTTCAGTTAAATCTTGAATTTGAACACCAAGTCTTCCTCTTTTTGCCTGACCAAATGAGATTATTTGTTCAACAATTAATTTTGCTGTTTGAGAGGGAATAGAAAAACCTAAGCCAACACTTCCACCTGTTTGAGAGATAATCATTGAATTAATTCCAATTACCTCTCCATCTAAATTAAACAAAGGTCCACCGGAGTTGCCTCTATTGATTGGTGCATCAGTTTGTATAAAGTCAACGTAAGGGCCACCGCCTATATCTCTATTTATAGATGATATTATTCCTGAAGTTACAGTTCCGCCTAAACCCAGAGGGTTACCAATAGCTAGTACAATATCTCCAACTCTTGACAAATCCGAGTCTCCCCAATTAACACTTTGTATGTCAACAGTTGAGGGGTCAATTTTTAAAACAGCTATGTCAGTTTTTGGGTCAGTTCCAACAAGTTCTGCAGGAACTTCATCGATTCCATTATTGAAAATTACAGTTATTTGATCTGCTCCGCTTATTACGTGATTATTTGTTACTACATAACCTTCATCACTAATTATGAAGCCTGATCCAAGACCAGTTAGATTTTCACGTTTTGGCATTTGATTACCAAAAAAATCATCAAACATATCATTGAAAGGATGGCCTTCAGGCAATTCAGGTAATTGTCTCGTTTGTCTTTCTACAGTTTGACTAGTAGCTATACTTACAACTGAAGGTAGAAGTTCATCAACTAAATCTGCATAACCTCTCTCAAATTGTGCTGATGCACTTTGGATTATAAAAAATATACTGAAAAGAGATAAAACTAAGTGTCTTTTCATTTAAAAATTTTATTTAGTTGGCGCCCTCAGAGTTTTCAAAGTACTCAAAGAAGTCACTATCAGGAGAAATGACCATAGTAGTTGTTCCGTCTTTAAAAGTATCTGCGTATGCTTCCATTGATCTAATAAATTCAAAAAATTCAGGGTCTTTTGCAAAAGCCTCATTTAAAATTTGGTTTCTTGCTGCTTCACCTTCACCTTTTAAAATATTAGATTGTTTTTCTGCTTCAGCAATAATCTCAATTTTCTCTCTATCAGCAGTCGCCTTAATTTTTTGTGAGATCTCCTGACCTTCCGCTCTTAATAAATTTGCTTCTCTTTCTCTTTCAGTTCTCATCCTGTCAAATACGTTAGATTGAACTTCTGGTGTAAGTTCTGTTCTTTTTAACCTTAGGTCAACAATTTCAATACCAAAGGTATCTTGATCTTCACGAACATTTTCAAAAATCTCAGCCATAATTTTATCACGATCATCAGATAACAAATCATTTAATTGATACTGAGCTATTACACCTCTTACAGATGAGTTTACAATTCTACCCAAACGATCATTAAGGGCTAACTCTGTTCTAGTTGTTTGAAAAAACTTTAGAGGATCTTTAATCATATATCTAACAATTGAGTCGACCACAATACGCTTTTGGTCTCTTAGTATTACCTCTTCTTGAGCAGGGTCTAAGTTTAAAACCCTACTGTCGTAGTAAACAACGTTTTGGATAAATGGTAGTTTAAATTTCAAACCAGGTGATTGATGCACAGCACGCGGTTCACCAAATTGCAAAACAATTACTTGTTTTGTTTGATCAACAACAAAGAAAAAGCCTGATGCAAACAAGATAAAGAAGAAAGATAATCCAACAATAATATAGTTTCTCATTTTCATTAGTTGCTACCTGTCTGCTTGCTCTTGTTTAACTCGTTTAAAGGCAAATACGGAACAACTCCGTTACCAGAATTCTGGTCAATCATTATTTTACTAGATCCTGACAGGACGTCTCTTAATGTTTCTAGATAAATTCTTTTTTTTGTTGTCTCTTTAGATTGCTCATATGTGTCTAACACTTGAAGAAATCTACTTGCTTCACCTTCAGCTTGTTTAATTAGTTTATTTTTATAACCCTCTGCCTCTTGGAGTATTTTTTCAGCTTCACCTCTTGCCTCAGGCACAATTCTGTTACTGTAAGCCTCTGCTTGGTTGACTGTTCTCTCCTTATCCTGTCTTGCTTTTTGAACATCATCAAATGCATCTATAACCTCTCTTGGGGGGTTAACGTCTTGTAATTGTATAGATTGAATTAGTATTCCAACTTCATATTCATCCAAAAGTTCTTGTAGTAAAGATCTTGAGTCTCTTTCAACTGATTGTCTAGATACGGTTAGTAGGCCTTCTAAGTTAGTCTGACCGACAACTTCTCTTAAAACACTTTCAGATATAACTTTTACAGTTTCTTCTGGGTCCCTTAAATTAAATAAAAACTGCCCAGCATCTTTAATTCTGTATAGAACTGTATAATCTAAATCAGATATATTTTGGTCGGATGTTAACATCATACTTTCTTCGAGTACATCTCTAGTAGAATTACCATTGGATCTAAAACCAACATTAATTTTCCTGATTGCCTCAACTTTTGGAGTTAAGACTTTTCCTATAGGTGTTGGGAAAAAATAATGGAGCCCTGGATCTGTTGTACTTTCATTCCATTTACCAAAAAGTAGTTCAACCCCTTGTTCATCAGGCTCAACTCTATAAAAACCTGTCGCAAGCCAAATTACAAAAGCTATTAATATTAAAAATGAAACACCCTTAAAACCACCTTTAAAAGGCATTTTAATTTTGTATTTATTCTTTAGATCTTTGAGAAGGTCATCAATTGAATCGTTGTTACCACCTGAGAAACCGCCGGAACCTCTATTATTGTTCCCTGATGAGGGCCCCCATGGACCATCAAGTGCAAAAATTTTAAATTTGTTTTTGTTCACGATACATTATATGTAGTGTTTAATATATGAATATCAAGACTTGTTTTGGAATATCAAGCTGTAAAGGTGGTGTTGGTAAATCAACTGTAGCTTGCAATATCGCTATAACTTTAGCAAACCAAGGATACAAAGTTGGCCTTTTAGACGCAGACATTTATGGACCTAGTGTACCAACATTACTTGGCATCGGAGATAAGGAACCTAAAGTTGAAGATGGGAAGTTTTTACCCTTTGAAGTATTTGGTATTAAAGCAATGTCAATAGGTTTTCTTGTCAATGAAGAACAAGCGATTGTTTGGCGAGGACCAATGTTAGCAAAAGGGCTTGATGGGCTTATTAACAAGACAATTTGGGGTGATTTAGACTATTTAATTGTTGATTTTCCCCCTGGTACCGGAGATGTACAAATATCAATGTCTCAAAAGCTCAAACTGGATGGAACTCTTATTATAACAACTCCACAGCTTCTATCTCTAAAAGATGTCATCAGAGGCATTAATATGTTTATCAAGGTTAATGTTCCAATACTTGGTGTAGTTGAAAATATGTCTTATTTAGAAGAACAAAATGAAAAAAAATATATTTTTGGTGAGTCCAAGACTAAGTCTTTATTACTCAAAGAAAATATAAATTTAATTGAAGAACTTCCTTTTAATTTAAATATCCCTAAAAGTTGTGATGACGGAAAGCCTTATTGTTTTGATTATAAAGATGATTATTCTCTAAAATTTGAAAATATAACAAACGCAATTACAAAAAAATTTCAAAGTTAAGATAATTTAATATTAAACTTTATTTCTAATTCTCTGAGCTCTCTTGGTGATAGCTTATAATTAGACTTCTTAATTTTTTTATTCGCTAATTTATCTTTAACAATTTTCATAGCCTCTTTAGAGAGTTGGAATGAGTCCGAACGGTAATCTTCAAAAGCTTCGTATGTTAAAGGTACCCACTTTTTTAAAATTTCAACCATTTTTTCAGCATAAATTTGTATTTCATACTGAGCATGACTATCTGCTCGTAATCTTAAAAAATGCATAAGATTATGAAGGTCTACTTTCCAATACCACTGTGTGTAATAATTTAATGGAAGAGTTGTTCGAGCTAGTTCTCTAGCTAGTCCCTCCCCTTCAACGTATTCATCGTTATTCAAAAGCTTACCATTCAATAAATTTTGGTAGTCATCATAGAGTTGTTCAGAATTCTTTTGAATTAAATCTTGGGCTTGTTTTGCAAACTTTTTATCTAAAGTATTTGATCTCCCTTGCTTGTTTGTAGTGGATTGAGATCCAAGTTGATCCACCTCTGGTACATAAAACTCTTTATCTAATACTGAATATCTCGCAGAGTATTCATTTACATTTGCAGTTCTGTGTCTGATCCATTGTCTAGCAACAAAAATAGGTAGTTTAATATGAAACTTAATTTCACACATCTCAAAGGGAGTTGTGTGCCAGTGACTTAAGAGATATCTAATAAGACCACGGTCCTCACGTAATTTTTTCGTTCCTTCACCATAGGAGACTCTAGCTGCTTGGACTATTGACTGATCTGTTCCCATATAATCAATAACTCTTATGAAACCATGGTCTAAAATTGGAATTTGTTTATAAAGTATTTTTTCTAAAGCAGATGATGTAGCTCTTGTAGTTTTAAAATCTTTAAATTTTGGCACTTTAGTGACTTTTTTCTTCATAGGTGTTTAAAGGATTCATTTATTAGACTATATTATCTTCGTTGTTTATCAACTATAGCAATAAACGCTATATGTAATAGGTGTATCGGACTCGGGGGCGGTACCCGACACCTCCACCATAAAAATTTTATGGGGGTGATATAGGTTTGACGTGCTCTGAAGGATATAGTTTTTGCTCGTTGTAAGCGTTTCTTCGACATAGAAACTTAAAATAATTGCTAACGATAATGAATTAGCACTCGCTGCTTAATCTAATTAGGTAAGCGCGGCTTTGGGGCGGCCGGGCAACAGAACGCCCCTTTTATATTTTATGAAAAAATTACTTATTTTTTTTATTTTTTTATTTTCTGGAATTTCAAATGCTTCTTCATCTGAATTTGAATGGGAACAAATTCTTAAAACTGACGAGGGAAATATCTTCTTTATTGATAAAAATTCGATTAATCAAAAAGGAGATAAAATCTTTTTTATTAAAATGCATGAATATTCAGATTTTAATGATTACGGAGAAAAATCTAGCATAATTCATCATGAAGTAGATTGTAAAAATCTAAAATTCAAATATTTAACTGATTTTTACTTTAAGTTATCAATGGGTGAGGGAGAACCATCATTTGTTGGTAATGAGGAGTCAGATTGGATTGAAGTCAAAGAAGATACTATTTTAAAAGTCTTAGTGAGTTATGTCTGTAATTAATTTTTAAAAGTCGTTCTACAGAACACTCTTCTAATTAAGTTTGTAATCTTTTATAGAGTAATTTTGTATGTCCTAGAGTCTTTCTGATCACTGATATCAATTATCTTGAACTTACCTGTTTTTTCAATCTTTGTGCCCTTAGATGTAACAAAGGATTTCATTTTTTTTACTTCACCCTCTGACATTTTCCTTTGATATTTAAGTGTATGACTTTTGGAACCAATTTTAAAAATAGTTTTCATAATTGTTATTACGACTTTGAATTATGCTGGATGAAACTAAATTATGATTTATTTGCATAATGTATTAATAAAAAATTAATATTTTTTTTAAATAATAAGCTAAAGTAAACGTAATAGTAATAAAGGAGAGTGTAATCATGGAAAAAATGATGTTAGCAATTGGTAGATTAAAAGAAGGTGAGGGTAAATTTGAAAAATTTATGGCTTTTTTTCAATCTGAAGAGGGAATGACAATGAGAAAAGCTGCAGCTCATGTAGAAAAAACGGTTCCTGGAATTTTACCTGATAAAAGCGGTATCATGTTTAAAGTTCATGTTCATAATGAAGAGGAAATGATGGGTATCGTTAAAGGAACTAACCCAGTGATGAAGCCAATTTATGATGAATGTATACAAAGCATTGAATTGTTTGAATTAACGCAAGTCTCATTAGACAAATAAGAAAGGATTAAAAATGTCAATATTAAAAAAATATGATGAGGTCTTTATGAATAAAGATGAAGCTGGAATGAATGAGGTGCTTCATGATGATTATAAATTCACAATGCATGCTTCTGGTAAAGTCTTAACTAAACAAGATGTTATACAGTGGGCAATGAGTGATGATATTAATAGAGACAAGGTTCGGATTATTTATGAAAATGATGAAATTGGGATTGAGCACTCATTTGTAACTTTTTCAGATGGTAACACACAGGCAGTTATGGCTGTATTCACTTTCAAAGATGGTAAAATCTTTTCTTTAGAAACTGGTGCCACAAATATGCCAAAGTAATTAATTTAAATATTTTGAAAGGTCTGGTTTAAAATAATTTGGGCCTTTCATTACTTTTCCAGCCTCGTTATATATTGGTTTTCCATCCTCACCTAATTTGCTCATATTAGAGTTTTGAACTTCCTCAAAACATTTATCTAAATCAATACCGAAAGCATGGCCAGCTCCATAGGTAACATAAAGTATGTCAGTTAATGCATCTGCCACCTCAAGTAAATTTTCATCCTGCATTGCTTCAGTTAATTCTTCTAATTCTTCTTTGATCAGGTCAATTCTCAACTTGTTGGTCTTAGTGTCACTAAATCCAGCTTTATCTTTTACTTCTTGACCATATGTTTTCATAAATAACCTTACTTTTTCAAAATTTGTCATTAATAACCTCTAATCTCTAAATAATTGAAAATAATTTTATTTCATTTTCATTTTAAATTTATAGGATCTTATTATAGGAGAAAATATGGCAACTTACGAATGTTCAAATTGTGGAATGTCAGTAAATGCAACATGCGGAAAATGTGATGCGCCTTTGGTTGATGATGTGCTAAAGCTTGATAATGGATCAGAAGTGCAGATATCCAAGTGCCCAAATGATCACGGTAAAATTAAATCTCCAACCTGTTGTGGAAATGATATGTCCTGTTCAGCAGATAACTAATTTTTACTAGTAAAAAGAAACTATTTGTAATAAGAATTATGCGCTATGGCCAGATAGCTCAGTCGGTAGAGCAGAGGACTGAAAATCCTCGTGTCGGCGGTTCGATTCCGTCTCTGGCCACCAGTTCTAAATATTATTGGAGATTTAACTCATCAATAGAACGATCGTTTCTAGATCTACTTAATTCTAAAAGCCCGCCCCTTGTGTACCCATAAACATTTGTAATACTTAAATCATCTCTAAATTCACTCTTCAACATACCTACCAGTTTTCTGAGAGTATTTTGATCACTTGCTACAGGGTCAATCACTACTTTTCCAGATATATTTTTTAATTTTATGAGTTTAGAAATTAATTGAATAGCTTCTCTATTGGTATCAAATCTTTTTGCTGAACCTGTATTAACATCAATAGCTGTAAGAGCATCTGTTTTACCAATCATGATATTACCTCCACTAGGTAAGTCGTAATTATGACCAATTAAATAATCTATCTTTTCACCTAAATTAAATACTTCTTCAATTTGTTCATTAGACATCTCTTCACACAGATTTGCAAAAGTAGAGTCTAATTTTTCATCCCAAGTTTTTACTCTTTCGAAGCGATCATTGTCACTAAAAATGATTTGATCAGTATTTTTATCAGAATAATCACAAACAAAGTTTTGGTCAAAATATGTGTTTTGGAAAACAAGACCCTCATCGCTTAATTCTTTTGCATTTAACTCTATTTCTTTCCATTGATTATTTAAATCATTCAACTCAGATTGAGCTATTTCGATGTTTTCAGGAATAAGATTATGCCTAGCTATCAATCCCACTTCAGACTCACTTAGAGCATCCATAATTTTATCTTGTTGATTTGTGTCTAAATTTTTTCTTGTTCTTCTACTCAGAATAATTTCGTCACCATATGGTAATAAATTTATAAATTTACCTGTTAAAATGACATTATTTGTAAAAAGATGAACTTTATCTTTAGAGCCTATGCTTCTTACTTGAAGTAATAAAGATTGCCCTTCATGCGCTTTATCGCCATTAGGAAAGTTTATTCTTTTAAAAAAACCTCTTTGATCTCCATTACCGTAAGAGACAAATGCCCCACTATCATTTGGTAAAATTTCTGTAATTTTTACTTTATAGATATCACCAATTTGAACATCTTCGTTGGGTTGAAAGCGAATATTAACCAATTCCCCTTCATTTAGTTTAACTCCGCACTTAAAATTTTTATAGTTTGTAACAATAAGTTTTGTAGACATGGCATTGCTCCTTTTAAAAAATTATTCATTAGTTCTTCGACCTAAATGTTATTCTGCCCTTAGTTAAATCATATGGTGTCATTTCAACTGTTACTCGGTCTCCTGCGAGTACTCTTATTCTATTTTTCCTCATTTTCCCAGATGTATGGGCTATGACTTCGTGGTCATTATCTAGCTTAACTTTAAACATAGCATTTGGAAGTAGCTCTGAAACTACACCTTGAAATTCTATTGCATCTTCCTTGGACATATTATCGTATTTTATGGTTTGATCTTTCTAATTTCAACTGATAAAGCGTGTGCCTCTAGACCCTCTTGTCTTGCAAGATTAATTGTGTGATTTGCTATTTTCTTAAGAGTTTTTTTTCTAGGGTCAATAAAAACTGTTTTTTTAATATAATCTTC
>LULQ01000213.1_pt1 | contig 13971 bp, 13 predicted proteins | sample 728091 | NCBI WGS metagenome assembly LULQ01 (sample SAMN03860285, study PRJNA289734) | marine metagenome | biome: seawater column; feature: ocean; material: water; isolation source: Red Sea water column Station 149 - depth 10m | place: Saudi Arabia: Red Sea | collected 2011-10-15 | depth 10 m
TGGGTGACGACGTCGCAATCGACATCTTCCCTGCTCAGGAGGGCACCTCGTTCTACGCCACGCTCACAGAGCCCGACGCAGCCGGTGGATCAGGGCTCAAGCAGCGTGGACTGGCCGGGGTGCGACTGGTCATCAGCGACCAGCACTCAGGGCTCGTCAAGGCGTTGAGCAGGGCGTTCCAGGGTGTCGCGCACCAGCGCTGCCGGGTCCACTTCGCCCGCAACCTGCTCGCGCACGTGCCCAAGGGCCAGGCCGACTACGTGGCCGCGGCGTTCCGGATGATCTTCGCCCAACCCACCCCTGAGGACGTCCACGCGGCGTGGGACAAGACCCGCGACGAACTCGCCGCCCGGTTCCCCAAACTCGGACCGCTGATGGACGCCTCGAAGGCAGAGGTGCTCGCGTTCACCGGCTTCCCGCGCGAGCACTGGCGCAAGATCTGGTCCACCAACCCGCTCGAGCGGGTCAACAAGGAGATCAAGCGCCGCTCCCGGGTCGTGGGCATCTTCCCCAACGCAGCAGCCGTGATCCGGCTGGTCGGCGCGGTGCTCATCGACATGCACGACGAATGGATCGCCGGCGACCGCCGCTACCTGTCCGAAGGGTCGATGGCCAAGCTCTACGACACCAGCAATACTGAGACCGTCGCTGCTATCGACGGCAGCGACGCGTAGGCACCGAGGATCACCTCAAAGCCCACCACCCCGCGGGGCTCTGTCTCCGGTGTCTCGCCGGCCGGTGCGGACGAGCTCGCCGGTGACTTCTTGGACTGTAGGGGGTTGGAGGTCAACGTCCCGTCCGCGGCGGTCTTCTTGCCGGTCCCGTAGACCTCGAGCCAATGCCGCAGCGTCCCGCGCACGATGCCGAGGTCCTCGGCGATGCCGCGGACCGTGGCGCCCGGGGTGGACTCGTACAAGTCAACGGCCTGACGACGGAACTCCTCGGAGTAGTTCTTCCTGGCCATGGTTCTTGGATCATCTCGCTTCCCCAGCAGGTGCTGGATTCAGCGTGTCCAAGAACCGGGGTCAGGCCCCAGCTTCGGGTCGTAGCCGAGCTGGCTGACGTACTCGACCCAATCCTCCCCGAGCCGTGGGCGGACGCAATGGAGCGTTGCGGGAACAGGCGACCACGGGTCGAGAGGCTTGTTTCCGCGTGGAATCAAGGGTGTCGCGACGATGCCGACGTGGAGGGTGACGCTGACGACGCCCTGATCGGGGCGTCGGTGGAACCAAAGAAACGACCTCGAACACGACTCACTGAGTCCGAAGTGGACGCTATACGAACTGCCCGCGCAGAGGGCGTGAGCGTGACCACACTGGCGGAGCAGTTCGGCGTTCACCGGGGAACGGTGTGGACGAAGACGCGGTCTGAGACACATCTCGCCACACGTTCTGTATGAGGGCCTGCGGTGATGGCTGGTTGATCCGGGCGGCATCGGGCAGCTTGGAGCCGACTCGGGGAGTCACGAGCCGATGGCCCTATCGAGCAGTGCAATCAAAGCCATGATGGCGCCGATCAGCATGCCCAATAGAGCGGCCCACATAAGGAGGCGGTAGCCGACCACTTTCAAGCCGCGATTGTCCAACCTGCGCCACTTCGGGGAGTAGTTCTCTGACGGGAATCGGTAGGCCCACCCAAGGTCGAAGAGGTGACGCATCTTGGTGCCATCAATGAATTCAACCAACCCCAGGATGGCAAACACCATCGTCGATCCGGCAACTAGCCGTAGTCCCTGCTCGAGCATGCTCGCTACTTGCTGCCGGCAAAGGTGGGGTTGGCCAAAGAAGTGAAGCATCCAGTGCTGTTGACCGTGGCGACTGCCCCTGTGGCGGCGTAGGCGGCTTCGCTGACGGCGCAGGACCCAATACCGAAGGTCATATTCCAGCCGCCCTCACTAAGGTCCTTGCGGTACTTCGAGACGTGCTTACCGCTAAAGACCAACTTGCTTGGGATTCTGACACCAACAACTGACAGCCCGAGGTCGACAGCACTGAGCGCGCAGTCAGCTCCGGTTGCACCGGACTTGTAGAAGCAGGTGTTCGCGGCGTTGAGCCCGGCGAGACCGGCACTGGTCAAGCTCAGGGCACCGCCGACTGTGCATCCGATGCCGGCGGTGGGTCCACAGAGGGCGTAGGAGACGATGGCGGCGCCGCCAGTGATGGCGCTGAGGGTGCCGGAGTTGTCGACGGTCCAGTCCCAGGCGCTGCTGACGGCATTGGTGGTGGCATTCCAGGTGCTGGTGGCGGCGTCGCCGATGGCGTTGCCGACCTTGTCGAGCGCCTTGCCGACCGCCACCAAATCGGAGTCGTCGTTGGACCGTCCGTCGCCGGCTGCCAAGACGACCGTGTAGTCCTTGAAGACGTCGTGGTTCTTGAGGAGCCTCTGCAGTGCCTTCGCGGAAGCGACCCGGTTGAGCAGCCAGAACGAGTGCCGGATCTCGTCGCGCAGTTCGGCAGTGGAGAACGGGTACTTCTCGTTGGTCGTTAGGCAATCGAGGAACTTCTTGACCTCGGCCTCGTGCTCGAAGTACCCGTTGTCCTTGGTCGCGAAGAACTCGTTGAGGTCGAAGGTGAAGTCGATGTTGGCCTCGTCCTCCTCTACCGCGACCCCCAGAGCCAGGCGATCGGTGATCATCCGCGAGATCTGGTAGGTCAACAGGTTGAGCGTCGGCAACTCTTCGTACGGGTTCTCCTGGGCGGCGTCGGTCCATTGCTGACGGGCGGTCTGCTCGTCCTCGTACGTCCAGTTGAAGATCTGGTGCTTGCCGAACTTGCCGGAGGCCAGCGCCTTGAACGGCGTGCCGGACAGGTGCAGCGTCCTGGTCCGTTTGATCTGGTCGAATGCGACGTCGGTCTTGGTGGTGTCGATGCCCTCGTGGGCCTCGTCGATCACCAGCAGGTCCCAGGCAAAGTCTGCGATGTGCTTGAGCTTGGGGTAGCTGCCGCCGAAGTACTGCGAACCCTTGAGGTCCTGCAACGAGACGAACTCGACGATGCGCGGGTCCTGGTCTTCGTGCTCGAGCGAGAAGGCACGCCACTGCTCGCGGGTCAGTGGAGAGCGTGTCTCCAGTGACGGCGACTCGGAGACGAACTTGAAGGTCGTCCGGTGGCCGATGAAGCGCGTGAAGTCGTCGTACCAGGAGTTCGCGATCGCCGGACGGTTGGTGACGATCAGGACCTTCTGGACGTCCAGTGTGCGCATCAGGTCGTAGGTGGTCAGCGTCTTGCCGAACCGCGGCTTAGCATTCCACAGCACCTCCTCAGCGCCGTCCTCGAATGCGGTGACCGCCTGAGCGACGGCGGCCTGCTGCTCAGGGCGCAGGACGTAGTCGTCCACTCCGTCGGCCTGGAGGTCGCTGAAGTCCTGCCCGGCGAAGTCGTTGAAGTACTGCAGGGAGCTCTTCGGCGCAGCCGCAAGGTGGTGCCACTCCGTACGCACGGGCGTGGTCTCGCGCTTCACGCCCTGCTGCTTCAGGAAGTCATGGAAGTCCCGGTCGGTGAAGCGTCCACCAGCCTCCGACGTGAAGACGGCCCGGCGAGCCCAGACCTTCTCCTTCGTGATGGACATCTGGCTGGCCTGCTGGGCGATGCGCTTGTCGGCGCTTTCCTGCTCGGTGTAGCCGATCTTCTCCCAGCCGTCGTACTTGGGGACGTCCGGAGTTCGCCACGAGTAGATGAGCGGGACGATCTCGCGGTAGGTGCTGATCTTCGGGCTAGGCATCGGCTTTCTCTTGTTCGTGGACCTTCTCGATCCTGCATTCGCCGTAGCTGTCGTAGGCGGTGAAGTCGAAGCCGGCGTCGTCACGTAGCGAGGCGAGCGTAAAGGGATCACGTCGCACCTCGCCGGGCTTTCCGTCGATCCTGTGCCACCAGGAGAACTGGATGTCGTCCCCCGTGGGCGTCTTGCCAGTCAGGGTGTCGCCTCGCACGATGTTCGTCTCGATCAGGAACGTTGCCGCCCGGTGGAGGTCGGTGTCCGGACCGCAAGGAGTGCCGTGGGCCTGGTGGAAGCCGTGGAACTCCGCGAGCATGACCGCCTTGGCATCCTGGTGGTTGTCCTCGAGGAGCTCAATCCCGTAGATCGAGGCGAGCGCGAAGAGCGACTCTGCCGCCCATGCCTCGGCTGGATACCGCTTCTCAATGGCGAGGAGCTTGCGTCGGAGGATCGCGACGAGGAAGTTGCCGTGGCCTGCCGCCGGCTCGAGGAATGTCCTGTCGACGAAGTCCGGGCTGGTCTCCAGGTCGTCCCCAACCAGATCTAGCATCTGGTCGACCATGTGACGCGGCGTGAAGACCTCGCCGTACGTCTTCACACGGTGCCGCGACCTCACGGCCTGCTCCTCGAGGGTCGGTTCCGTGACGGTCACGAGCGTCTCCCGCGCTCAGCCAACGCACCGAGCGCGGCGGCGAACCGGCCATCCAGCTGTGATGCCACATGCACTCCACGTTCCGCGATCCGATCCTTCCTCCCGAATCTATCGGGCTGGACCGACAAGCTCGCGCTCCGGCGCGGTGTGGCATCAGATGCCCGGAACCTCTCAGTCAAGGTCACTCGACTCCCTGCGCCGCCCGATCAAGGGCCCTCCCACACGGATCGCGCCTGACATAACTCGAGTTGTTAAACAATACGTAGGCAAAGTCAAAGTTCCCTGCATCTCGACAATTCGTGTGGAGATGCAGCAGAGATTGGCGAACCCGACGAGGGGAACCTTGAGGAAACGGCCGTCCTCGACGCACCCGATCAAAGTCGGGTCGACGCCGTCGGGGGCCACGGTCTGCGGTGCACTCGCGGTAAGGCGCGGGTCGTCGAGCGACCGGATCGCGGCATAGAGGGTCGTCTCGCTAATCCGTTGAGAGCGCACCCAACGCGGGCCAGGGAGGCCCGTTGCGAAGCAGTTCCAGAATCTTGAGTCCATGTCGGTGGCCATCCGGAAACTCATCTCGCACATCCCAACGCCAAGCCGCGACCATCGCCAGAACGAGGCGACGAGACTCCTGGAGCAAGATTTGATCGACACCGGGATACAGCGCGCTGACTTCCACTGGCGCATGGGCGACGTCGAACTCGATGGGACCTAGGCAGCAGGTCTCGAGGTCGATGAAGAGAAGGCCGTCTCGAGTGACAAGTAGGTTGCCGGGATGCGGCTCACCGTGCAGCAACTGGTCCGCGGTCACGCGGCTGCACAGCGCTTTCCGCCCGTCGCGCAGCGCATCGAGGAGAAGAGTTCTGTCAGCATCGACAAGCCCAGGCGTCTCGTGTCGATCCGCTACGAGACCCTCAGCGGCCGCGATTCGCTCCGTGAAGTGCGGTGCATCGACCTCAATGCTGCGCATCGCCGCATGTAGGCGATGCAGAGCGTCGGCGTACTCGGACGGCGACGCCATGCCCGTCACGGAGTCGTAGTAGCTCCAGAAGGTGACAGCAAAGTCATCACGTTCGTACACCCGCGGTTCCACCCGAGGGTCGAGCGACGCGATAGGAGCCGAGCAGGCGCCCAGGTTCCGCGCGACCGACACCTCGAACGCCGCCACTTCCTGTCCGGCGACGGCAGTTCGTGCGACAACGTCGCATGGCAAGAGGCGGAGCGCGAGGGTGTTGGAGTTCTGGAGAACGACCACGTCTTCCACACGCAGATCAAGGTCGACGGCGAGGGACGATGCCGCTGCCGCTCCGCGCGCCACGAGCGCTGCCTCCACGAGCGCATCCTGACATGTGTCCGCTCATCGGGCGGACGCACTCGTCGCGGCTACCAGGAAGCTTCATCGCTGGCGACCACTCGTGAACCGCGTTCCACGTGGGTAGACGTCCGTAGGCCATCAACGGGAGAACAGCGTCCTGTTCTCCTCGATCCACGCGATCTCGGCAAGTTCCTCCTCCTCGACGTTGCCCTCGGCGACCCAAGTCTTCTGAGGCTCCTGCCCTTGGGCGGCGAGGAACCGGACGTGCTCGTTGGAGTAGCGGATGCGTTGGACGACGGCGTCGGCGACATCGAAGTCGGCCGCGATCCCGTACGCGTCGAGGAAGGCCTCGATGCGAGCTCGCCGATCGGGGACCTCCGGGAAGTGATGCCACTCAAGGGCTGCCTGGTCGTCCCGGACCGGGGCGAACCACCGGAGGGCGTACGCCACGTCGCTGAGTCTGGGCGCGCGGTGTAGGAAATCCCAGTCGATGAGCGCGACGGCCTCTCCGCCCCGCCAGACGAAGTTCCAGGGCCCGGGGTCGCCGTTGACGAAGACGTCGCCGCCCTCCGCCGCCGGTGCGGCGAAGACGGCGTCGTCGGGTGGGACCCAGTCAGCGGAAGCGTCGTGGATACGCCGCAGGAGGCGCGCCGCCGATCGCAATCCCTGCTCGTCGTGCTGGTGCTTCCACCCGTCACCGCCGCTCTCGCCCTCGATGAAGCGAAGCGTCTCAGTCTCGCCGTCCAGCGACACGGGCTCGGGAACGCAGTCCAAACCCTTCGCACGAAGGTGCCGGAGGAACGAGTGCACGGTCGGGGTGTGCGACCCCGCCGGACGAGTGACCGTCTCAGCCGTCAACTCGATCGGGCGGAACTGCTCGTTCACTTCTGCCGCTCGGCTCCGTGCCTCGTCGTTCGCCATGCTTGCACCCTCGCAGGAGCACCGACTTAGACACCAACGAATTTCGCAAGACCGTCCGGATCTCGCCAGCGCGCGGAACTCCAACGCGGCTGGGCGAGGAGGTGCGCCGGACGGTCAGGCCGGACGCCGACGCATCGCACGTGGGTCTCTACCTGCCGAGCGCCGACCGCCCGATCAACCGCGCCGACCGTGGCCCCTGGCTGACTGGCCGGCCGGCTCATCCCACCCTCACCACCGAGGCCGTCATCGCCTGGCTCGACTCCGGCCAGCCCGACCCCGACCACGCGGCGACGCGGATCCGGGCCGCGGTCCACGGCGTCATCGACGCGGCCGCCGCGGACACGCTCAGCTCCGGCTGACGCCGAGAACAGCATCGTCATCTCGACGCGAGGCCGGCGCATGCCCTGCGGACTGAGTCCAACAGCACCCTAGGAACGCCCGTCGGGTGTTCTTCAGCCAGCTGTCGCGTTGCCGAGGCTCCCTCAGGGAGCCTTGACGAAGTGACACGGATTGGACCGCCCCGGCGAGTCCGGAGACTCTGGCGTGTCCCGGGTTGGTTCACACGGAATCGACGGTCTGCGAAGGCCGCGCCGGCCACGAGGGAGAAGGGTGCGGTTGGGGTGTGATGGGATGAAACGGCTCGAGAGAAAGGAGGACGGGATGGCCAATCCGGTGGACTTCATGTTGGCCGATCTCCGGGAGAAGTACGAGGCGGTGCCCTCCTCCAGGGCCTTCGACCGCCTCTACGACGATCCCGAGTGGGGTCACATGTTCGCAGTCCTCCACAAGCGGCTGAACGAGCACTTCACCGACATAAACGGCAGAGCGGAGACCACCCGCCACTACTGGGCCGACAACAGCAGGAACCTCCTCTCTCTCATTCAGGAGATCGAGGCCGACCTCCACACCCTGAGGCGGGCAGGCGTGGAGGTCGAGCTGGCCGACTCCTACCAGGACGCGCTGGAGCGCTGTCGGCCGTGGCTGTCACCAAGCGGGGGCAGTGCCGTGCCGGAGGACTTCGAGCCCATCGAGGTCATCGCCTACGAGCCCGTGCTCACCCACGTGGCCAGGAGCGTGAAGTTGGCGAAGCACCAGGAGACCCTCGAGTTGAAGATGGTGGGCAGCGGGTCCTACGCCCACGTGTACTCCTACGTGGACCCCGACTACGGCATCAAGTTCGCCGTCAAGCGAGCGAAGAAGGACCTCGACGAGCGAGACCTCGGACGTTTCAAGCAGGAGTTTGAGGTCCTCAACAAGCTGAGCTTCCCCTACGTAGTGGAGGTGTACCGCTACGACGAGGCCCGCAATGAGTACCGCATGGAGTACTGCGACACCACGCTGCGCGACTACATCGCGAAGAAGAACGCCACGATCTCCTTCGCCGCGCGGAAGCGCATCGCGCTCCAGTTCCTCTACGGCATCAACTACCTGCACCACCAGAAGCTGCTCCACCGCGACATCAGCCTGCAGAACATTCTGCTGAAGGTCTTCGGATCTGGCGCGGTGTTGGTCAAGCTCTCGGACTTCGGCCTGGTGAAGGACCAGGCGAGCGAGTTCACGCGGACCCAGACAGAGATGAAGGGAACGGTCCGCGACCCCATGCTCGGCAGCTTCAAGGACTACGCGGTCGTCAACGAGATGTACGCGATCGGCCACGTCCTCGCCTACATCTTCAAGGGCCGGGAGTCCCTCCCGCCGGCCACTGACGAGGTGGGGCGCATCATCCACAAGTGCGCAGTCAATGACCTCGACCAGCGCTACCGGGCTGTCACTGAACTCATCGCGGAGGTGGAGAGGCTGGAGGCACCGCCGGTTCAGGCGACCGCGTAGGACCATTCGGGATGGCGAGCGTCGAGCTTGGGCCTCGCGGTTCTGTCGGTGGCGCCAACTACCTTCGAAACCGAGGGCAGGGCCAGGCCTGCTCGCCGGGCGGAGGGCCACGATGTTCGATCACGACCGAGACTTCCCACGGGCCTACGCAGTGCCCGGGATTCCACACAAGGCCGCCAGCACGTTGGGTGTGAAGTGGGCGCTGGAGCAGGCCGAGGCGCTCGGCTCGGCGGTGTCGCTGTACGCGCCGGGCAAGCAGAACCTCCAGCACGTGGCTCACGACCACCCGGCTGTGCACGCCCTCATTCAGCGCGGTGTCCGCGTCACGACATGGAGGGACTTCGGCCCGGCCAGCGGCGTGGTCGTCGCCCTCTGGCCGGACGAGAAGCACCTCCTCGAGGCCGATGAGAGCGGCTCGACTCGGGCGCTGGTGGCGGTCACGTGGAGTCCGCGGCACACGTTGGAATGGGCGCAGGCCAAAGGCGCGGAGCCCCTTGGTGGTCCCCGCCCCGACATCAGTCCGACGCGGCCCCTTGATCCCGTGGTGGCCGAGGCGGTTGATGGGCTCGGCATCCTCGTTGGGCAGCACAAGACAGCCGATCAGCGCTACCGGGCGGCCATGGCGAAGGGCCTCACTATTCTGTGCGATGCTGGCTATGCCCTCGACCCGAGCGCCTTGCACACCCATGCCATCGGGCACGGCTGGCGGGCCAGCAATGCCGAGAAGCTTCGGGAGGTCGCCACCCGCATCAACGAGGGCCGAGTTATCCAGGGCATGAAGTCGGCACCCCTCAGCGATGACGTCCTGGCCCACTGGCGTGAGCGTGCGGCCCGGGGTGCATCGGCGGACGAAGAGTGACCCATGCCGGACACCACCGTGATTGAGGGAACCTCCGACCAGCCAGTGGACCCGGGCACCGGACGAACCTTCGGGGAGGTCGTGCCGACTCGCAGCCGGGCCGACTCCAAGATCGAAGCGCAGGTGCGAGTCTTCCTCGCCGAATCGGGGTATCCAGTCCCACCGCGCCGCGTGGGCGTGCTTAGTCGACGTCGCCCTCGACCATGGCTACCGCGGCCCCTACCAGCGCATCGCCGTCAGCCGTGCGGCCGGCGAAGGCTAAGGAGCCAAGGTGAGGGGCGGTGCTCCCTCCGCAGGGTCACGCCAGGCGAGTGCTTTGCGGATCCTGTACGGAAGCCCTCCACCGCGAACTCTGGGATGGACCGTGAAGGTGATGGCGCTCGCCGAAATTCCCCAGTGATGCTCATCGAAGTTCCCCACCCTGGGCGGGTGTCACTGTAGCGGTCGGCGGGTGCCGGTCGCAGCGTGACGGAGTGCTTCGTTCTTGGCGTGGTGGTCGCGTAGGCGGTAGGAGTCGCCGTCGAGGTTGAGCACCACGGAGCGGTGCAGCAGGCGGTCGAGCATGGCGGCGGCGACGGTGGTGTCGCCGAGGACCTCGCCCCAGGACGCGACGCCGCGGTTGGTGGTCAGCACGATGCTGGTCTTCAGGTAGCGCTGGGAGACGACCTGGAACAGCGCGGAGGCGGCTTCGCCGGGCAGCGGGAGGTAGCCGAGCTCGTCGATGACCAGCAGCGTGGGGCCGGCGAAGAACCGCATGGTGGTGGCCCAGCGTCCTTCGATCGCGGCGCGGTGGCAGCGGGCGGCGAGGTCGGCGGCGGGGGTGAAGTAGGTGCGGTAGCCGGCTTCGGCTGCGGCTCGGCCGAGGCCGACTGCGAGGGGTGTCTTCCCGACGCCGGGCGGCCCGATGAGGAGCACGTTGGTGGCGGTGTCGAGGTAGCGGCATGTGGCGAGCTCGTCGATCAGCTTGCGGTCGACGCCCGGCGCGGCGTCGAAGTCGAAGTCGGCCAACGTGGCCGGTGTCGGCAACGAGGCGAACCGCAGACGGCCGGCGAGCTTGCGGGCTTCGGTCGCTTCGACCTCACGCGCCAACAGGTGCTCCAGCGTCGCGGTCGTCGACCACGCTTCGGCGTCAGCGGTCGCGAGCACGGACGGGAGGTGCTCGGCCGCCGCGGACAGCTTCAACGCGGCGAGGTGGCCGCGCAGTTGCTGGTAAAGGCTGGCCTGCGTCCCCGTCATCGGCACGGTCAGGGAGTCGGTCATGTGAGGGTGTTCCTTCCGGTTGCTGCTCGGTCGTACTTGGACAGGTCGATCACCACGTCATCGCTGGCGGCGGTAACGCGGTCAGGTTGTTGGCGGGCACGCAGCTGCTCGGCGGCCGCGCGGGCGGCGGGTCCGGGTGGGATGCGTTCCTTGCGGCGGTGCGGACGGCTGGTGTCGTGGCCGGCCAGGACGAGTTGCTCGAGGGCGATGACGTGGCCGTGGTCGCGGACCATCGCCCCGGCGCCGTCGGGCGCGAGCTCGTGGCGAGCGATCACGATCCCGCTACTGGTGGCGATGTCGACGTGCGGGTCGCCGAGCCGCTGGGACACGCTCACCTGAGCGCGGGCCAGCTCGGGTGGGACGGAGTAGAAGTTCCCCCGCCAGGCGACCAGCGCCTGGGCGGACACGGTCCGGTCTTCGCTGAGGGTCGCGGGGAACGGCGTGGCCGGAACCGGTGCCAACGGCTCGGCTTCGGCGACGGTGAGCACGCTGGCCCTGCCGTCCACGCCGGCGGGACGCAGCCGCGCGTCGCCACGCTGGGCGCACCACTTGTCCAGGGAGGCTTGGGCTTCCTCGACCGTGACGTCGTCGGGCAGGGTGCGCCACCAGCGTTGCGCGGCGGTGTGGTTGGACTTCTCCACCACGCCCTTACGGTTCCCGCGCCGCGGCGGGCAGATCGCGACCTGGACGCCGTAGTGCTTGGCGACCGCAGCGAACGTCGCGGTCACCTTCCCCGAGTCGGGATGGCACACCGTGGTCATCCGGTCGAAGCGCCACTTCTTCGTCAACCCGCCCAGCTTGCGGGTGGTCTTGTCCAGGGCGTCGATCAGCTGCGCCTGGTCCTCAGCCGCAGCGAGGGTGCCGCGCCACCGGCTGGAGTGCGCGAGCGCACCGACCAGCAAGTGCGCGTTCTTGCCCCAGCCCCACGACGCGGGTGGGTCGGGAAGCTCGACCCAGTCCCACTGGGTCTCCTCGCCCGGCGGGTGATCGATCGGCACGTTCGCCCGGCCCTTCGTTGCCGAGCACGGCTCGCAGTGCGGCCGCAGCCCCCGAGTGCGGATCTGGCGGGTGAACGTCGGATACGACCGGTCGTAGCCCAGGTTGGTGACCTCGTCGAACAAGGTCACCGCCCACATGTGCGGATCCTCACGAAGCCGTTCGCGGACATAGTCGACGAACGGCTCGAACGGGTCGTCGTCGGCGGGCTTCCTGACGCCGGCGACTCGCTCGTCGTTGAGGTAGGCGCGGATGGTCTTGCGGTCCCGGTTCAGGTGTCTGGCGATCGCGGAGATCGTCCAGCCCTGCCGGCGCAACGCGTGAGCGTCGATGTCTTCCTCCCGTGTCAGCATGGGAAGCGAGGGCTCCTTCGATAGACGGCGTGTGGTCAGAGACCGCCATCTTCGAAGGAGCCCCACCCGCTTCCGGTGGGTGCCACGGGGTGGGGAATTTCAGTGAGCAGAACTGGGGAGATTCACCTGAGCGCCATCAAAGGTTGCTCCCAGCGCAGCGGTTGGTGGCGGGAGCGGCGGCTAAGGCGGGGAGGTAGCTGCCCTCCACGTGACGGCGCGAACGGCGTCGAGCTATCACGCCGGAAGGCCGACCCCCGCCCAGTGTCGGCTCTAGGCCGACTGCCCATTGGGGGGCGCAGGTGCGGCCATAGGGGCGCCTGGATTCGCGCGGCGGTAACGCCAGATTGCGTGGTCAAGATTTCGGACGTCAACACCCATCCTTCCGGCCACCGCGGTGATCAGGGCGGCGGCATCGTCGGGGTCGGCGATCTCCGGGAGCTTGTCCCGAACGAAGCGCATCACCCAGGTGTCCGGCTTCACGTCATCTGACCCGACGAGCATCCGCAGGTACCGCCACGTCACGGGTCCGCAGCCGGACACCGACAGGTACGCGGCTCTCGCGGCCGGTTCACGAGTCTGGAGATCCGCGGCGGTCACGATCTTGGCGTGCACGAGAGCCGCGGCGGCATCCCTGACCACCTCAGCCTTGTAGCGACCGCGGATCTTCCCGCTGTTCGTGATTGCCCGAAGTTCTTCGACGGTCGTCCCGGTCAGGACGCGCAGGTCGTTGGCTGCCTCACGCTGTCGGCGCCAGCGCTGGACTGCGCCGTACACGCCGGATTCTCTTCCAGCTTCTCGGCTGCCGTAGTGGGCACGCACAGAGAAGACGGCGTCGATGAGCGCCGCGTCGATCTCGTCCGGCCATCCGCCGGGCCAGGCGGGGATCTGGTCGCCAATCGTCGCAAGCACGTAGGCATGCAACTGGTCTTCCTCGTTACTCATGTGCGTATCTCCACAAATCGAGCGTAGTGACCTTGGAATGCGACGGGTGGCAGCTCGCGGGTGGGGCCGTATCGGTGCTTGAGGATCTCCAGGTCAGCCTCACCTGGACGCTTCGACCTCGGGTCGAACATGTCGTCGCGATGGAGGGCGATGACGAGGTCGGCGAGTTCGGCCAGATTGGCGGGGCCTCGGAGGTCGGCCAGGCGGGGCCGTACGGTGCGGTCGAGAGGTGGATGGACAAGGCCTGTCTTGACAGTGACGACGAGGACGATGTCGAAACGTTGAGCCACGATCTTCAGGCTGCGGACGACGTCAGCATCGTCGGGCGTTGCGTCCACGACCGCCACTCCCACCGTCCGGGCGTAATCGCCGACGGCCTCGTCGAGCGGTACCGGGGCGGGTGCAAGCCAGCCGGCGCTGAGGATCAATGGCGCTTCGTGAACCCGTGATTGGAAACGTCGGAGCTTCTCTGTATCCCCTGCGGCGACCCTGCCAGCGCGGACGTGGCTGACTGGAACCGCCGCCTCGGCGGCGACAACGCGACAGAGGATCTCGCGCTGCGACGAGTCGGGCGCCATGAAGAGCGTTGGCAGGCCGTGCCGAAGGGCCGCGGCGCGGGCGAGCCCGAGAGCCAGGACGGAGGTGCCTACTCCTGGCAAACCTGCGACTACCGTCAGTTGCCCTCGCCGAAGGCCTCCACCCAGTGTCTCGTCTAGGTCACCAAAGCCGGTCGGGAGAGCATCGGGCGCACAGGCCATGCCGTTGAGCGCCTCGTCGATGACTCGGGTCAGTCCATCGCCAGCCGCACCGATCGCAGCGTTGTGTGCCGAACTGGTCAGCCCGGGCGCTCCTGTACCAGCGGCCATTCTCATCCCCTTCGAACCTCGGGACGACCGTAGCGATCACGACCGACAGTGCAGACCCCATCAAAGGGAGCCTGACCATCGCCGGCCACGGTGTGCGTCGGTTGCGGTTGGTGGGTGATCGGGCGCCTGACCCGTGGTCACCGGCCCGACTCAAGCGCTCCGTGCCCCGAGTGGAGTCCAGCAAAGTGGTGTACGACGGACCTAAGTGAGCGCGTGCCTGCAACGTAGGCGCGGCCACCAGGTAGATCCTTCGAGTGATCTCTCAC
>LULQ01000420.1_pt1 | contig 13864 bp, 10 predicted proteins | sample 728091 | NCBI WGS metagenome assembly LULQ01 (sample SAMN03860285, study PRJNA289734) | marine metagenome | biome: seawater column; feature: ocean; material: water; isolation source: Red Sea water column Station 149 - depth 10m | place: Saudi Arabia: Red Sea | collected 2011-10-15 | depth 10 m
CTTAAATCTATTGTAAAAAATGGCAAAGAAAAGAGCAAAAAGCGGAGGTAAGATATGCCCCGAAGGTAAGGCTTGGGCGAGGCGGACGTTTGATACGTATCCGTCCGCTTACGCCAACCTTGCCGCGTCTAAGTACTGCAAGGATCCTAACTATGCAAAGAAGGCTAAGGGTGGTAGACGAAAGGGTAGATAGTGGCTAAGATAGGTAAACGTCAAGAAGCAGCACTTAAGGCTCACTCTAAGCATCACACTAAAAAGCATATGGCCTTTATGCGTAAGCTAATAAAGGAGGGTGCTACGTTTACTGAGTCGCACAAGAAAGCAATGAAAAAGATTGGAAAGTAATGGCTCAACTAAAACAATGGCTCAAGCAAAACTGGGTAAGGATAGGAACGGATGGATCGATTAAAGGCCCTTGCGGAACGTCGAAAGATAAGAAAAACCCTGACCGTTGCTTGCCTAAAAGAAAGGCTCTCAGCCTCACGAAAGCGGAGAGAGCAGCAACTGCTAGAAAGAAAAAGAAAGCAGGAGCCAGAGGAAAAACAGTCGTAGCCAATACGCCTAGAGCAAAGGTCAGAAGCTAATGAGGAAGGAACACAAAAGTAAAAAGGGAGGACTTACTGCCGCTGGTCGTGCTTATTTCAAGCGAAAGACAGGCGCCAACCTCAAGCCCCCTGTTACTGAAAAGAATCCAAAGGGTAAAAGACTTGCCCGGAAGAAATCATTTTGTGCCAGAATGGCTGGTGTAAAAGGTCCAATGAAGGACAAGAAAGGTAGACCAACACGAAAGGCACTAGCCTTAAAGCGTTGGAGATGTTAATTAATGCAGGAGTACAGGTCATATGCTAGCTTAGATGATCGCATCCTTAAAGACGGGGATGTAGGCTTTGTTGGTTTCAACAATAGGCTTAGACCTGATCAGCTGCAAGGCGGACTGCTGGCTGATGCCCAGAACGTCCGCTTTGACCGCAACGGTGAAGCACAGGTCCGTAAGGGTATCGAGGTCATAGAGGCTCCGTTTGCCGTAGGTGGAGATGTACTTCGACTGCCTACTGATGCACAAATAGATGATGGAGTCACGGCTTTGCTTCCTACGACTATTGAGTCAGCAAACCTTGTTGGTTCCGCTAATCAGGTCAGCATTGTCATCAATGACCCAGCGGTTGACCCTGGGCATACATTTGTAGCAACTAATTCTGTCCAGGTAGAGGGTCTTGGTTTTACTACAGTTGACCCTAATGGCACGCATACACTGGTATCCGTGACTGATAACGGGGATACCAAGACATTGAAATACGCGTTGACGGGTAGTGATGAAGGCTACAGTGCAGCTGTTGCTTTGCCAGAAGACCTAATAACAACAGCAGGAGGGTTTTTAGTTGGAAAAACTTATACTATTGTGAGTGTAGGCAGTACGGATTTTACAGCTATTGGCGCATCTTCAAATGCCGTAGACGTTGTTTTTACTGCTACAGGAGCAGGATCAGGAACTGGAACCGCCTCTTTCAACTTAAATGCCAATACAACGCAAGCCATTATTGGATTCAATATGGTCCTTGACCAAGGGTCAGTCACCGAAGTTTATGCGAGTACTGAGTTCAGTGACCCAAATGAGAACGCAAGTCAGTACATACTCATTGCCTCTAATCTCAAGGTTGTTGCTAAGAACTTAGCGACGAATGCAACTGTAGATATTGCTTACCCAGCAGGCGAAACTGTGCCACCTGAGTCATCAATGCTCCAAGCGTTTAATAAGGTGTTCATCTTTCGTAAGGGTCAAGTAGCTTTGGAGTGGAATGGTTCGTTTAGCGGAACCCCTGCATTTACTAAGGTTGCTAGCGGAACCTATACGCAGCCAGTGCCTCTGTCTTTAACGGATATTGATTATGCAAGTGGAGTTGCTACAGCTACTGCAAGTACAGCAGCAGTTGCTACCTTGCTAGTTGGGGACACCTTAACTTTTACTGATGCGGGTAACTCTACTTATTCAGTAGGCGATACCATAACTGTGCAAACAATACCTAGCACAACTACCTTTACTTTTTCTACAGACAAAGCTGACGCTACCAACAAAAACGGTACTGTTCAAAAGCGAGTATCCGTAGGTCTTGGATTTACCCATATGCCAGCCCCAGAGTTTGCTGTCTACCATCAGCGCAGGTTGGTCATGCCCTTTCAGTTTTCGGTAACGGGAACGAACTCATATACATCGAGAGGTATTCTTGACGAGGTCATCGCTTCCGACATCTTGGACTCCGATACCTACGATCAAATCTATGCCCAGTATAGATTCAACGCAGGTGAAGCTGACTTTACCGTAGGCTTGCACTCCTTCTCCGAGGACAACCTAATGGTGTTCAACCGTAATAGCATTCACCTAGTATCTAACACGACATCTCTACAATCGGCTAGCACTAAACTACTGACTGATGAGGTAGGCTGCGTAGCACGTCAGAGTATTGAGCAGGTCGGCAATCAAGTCATATTCCTGTCCGATAATGGTGTTTACAGCACTCAGTTCTTTGATGAGTACAACCTACGTGGAACGGAGACACCTCTGAGTGAACCTATTAACGAGACAATCAAACGAATCAACAAGGATCAGCGAAGCCAGGCTGTAGCAGTTTACTTCGATAATCGTTACTTCATTGCCGTACCTCTCGATGATGCGCTTCGCAACAACGCTATCCTTATCTACAACTTTCTAAACAAGCAGTGGGAGAGCATAGATAATGTTGATAGCACGGACTGGGACATTCAGAACCTAATAGTTGCCGGTGAAGGAAGCAAGCGGGGTGTTTACGCTATCAATCGACTAGGTGGTATCCACAAGATAGACTCCAGGCTGCAGGGTGTTGACTTAATAAACGTAAGCATTGGAGGCTCTGACGAAACCAAAGATGTCAAGGGGAGCATTACTACTCGTCAGTACACCTTCGGCAACATGAACAGAAAGAACTGGAAGGAGTTCCAGATGCATGTAGAAAGCAGTGCGGACAATGTGAGTAATTTTAACCTATCTGCCGAAACAGAGAACCCGGATGGAATCTTTACTTTAGGAACCCTTAACAGCTTCAACGGTAACGCTGATTTAGCCGCAGCTGAAGATGTGTCCATACGTGGTAGAATAGGTAACCGCAGAGGTCACGGAATACAATTTACAGTTAATAATACACAAGGACGACCAAGAATTAGGTCAATACAAACTCAAGGATCAACCTCCTTTAGATCAACACAGAAAGCAGAATAATGGCAAGATTTGTAACAGGCGAAACATTTGGAACAACCGATACGGTAACAGCTACTAAGCTCAATAATGCCGTCAACAACGCTGCAATATCAACGGACTCCGTAGATAACAATACAATAGAAGTAAATTCTAATGCGCTTCGATTAAAAGACAGTTCAAGCAAAACAACGGGCGTGACTTTTGCTAAAATGCAGCATATCAGCACGGCTAAAGTGCTTGGTCGTGTTACCGCTGGTGAGGGAGATGTAGAAGAGGCATTTGACTTCAAGGATGAAGATAATATGTCGTCAAATAGTGCAACTGCGTTAGCATCTCAACAAAGCATTAAGGCATTTGTAGATAACTTAATTGGAACAGCGGATAAATCAAGTGCCTCTGGGCTGCTTGCAGAAGGAAGCCAGGGTTCTTTAACCTTAGGCGGTGGATTAATTATTAAATTTGGTGTTATAGATAAAAACACTACAGCAGGAGTTTCTGTTACTTTTCAGGACTCATCTGGAAGCGCAAGTCCATTTCCTAATGCAATCTACGGGATAAATGTAACGCCTCAAGAAAACTCTGATGCACCTTCAGAAACTGCCAGTGTAATTTCACCAACTGTAAGTGGTTTTCAGTTAGCAGGATATCATGGCACTAGTAATTCTGCTATTGGTCGTTGTTTCTTTATGGCTATTGGATACTAAATAAAATATTATGGCAGTTATAACACCAGGAAAAACATTTGCTAACGGCGAACAGCTGTCGGCTGATAAACTTAATCAAGTAATTACGGCAGCAACCTTTAACGCAACCGATGCGGTTGATGGTAGTACTATGACTCTTATTGGGGGTGCTATGGCAGTCCGTGATAGTGGCATTACAAAATCTAAGATAGAAAATGTAGCCAACATGAAGGTGTTAGGCAATACCTCTGGAAGTGCAACTTCGCCTCAGGAGGTTGCTATTCTGGACGAAGACAATATGTCTACGGACTCAGATACTTCGTTAGCGACACAACAGAGTATTAAGGCTTTTGTAACTGCAATGCGACCAAAGTTTGTATCCCTTACAGGGGGGACAACGGATTTAACAAAGACAAACCAAGCTGATGGAACAACGGTAACATATAATATTGCTGACTTCACTTCTGGTGATTCTGATTTTGCTACTAGTAAAATTACTGGATTAATAGTTCAGGGGTTTGTATTTTCTAAGACCAACACAAATTTTATAACAGCGAGTCTTCCTGCTACTGGACTTTCAACGATTATAGCTAGATGCTTCACAAATGACGGCACTATTGCTATCTCGGACTCTGCTTCTACATTAATACCTATAAACTCAGACACAAGCACATTTAGTTTTGAATATACGGTGGGTAATACTTCGGGAGGAACTTTTAACGAATCCGTAATCAGAGGAGCAATTATTCAACCTGGTCTGTAGCACTAATGAACCCCCTCCTGCAATCAGTTCAAATAGCATTGCAAAATGCTACACAGATAGAAGCCATTGCCTTCATTGACAAGGTTGTGGATTTCTGCATTGAGGTTGTGGATTTCTGCATTGAACACGAAAATGGGAAGGTATTTCCTGGATGGTCAGAGGAGTTAATCCGATTACTTGTTGGATACCATATGGCTAAGGAAACATTTATTGTAGAGCAGGACGAAGAGGGTAATATTACAGGTGTAGGTATGTGGTATAATTGTGATGAAAACGCTGACTGGGATTTTATTAAAAACTGGGAGCCAGACAATAAGGATGCTAACGGTATATTTCTTGGCTTTCTTCATGCCACCAGCACTGAACTATTTAAAAAAATGACTCGTAAATTTTTAGAGCTATGCCCCGAAGCTATGCACAAGAAACTTATTATGATGCGTCATAGAAGTCACGTACCAACACGAGTTGAAAGTAATTACAAATTATTTAATAAAATACTAGCAATATAAAATTATGGGAGGATCATCTTCACCACCACCACCACCGCCACCAGATCCTATTGATCCAGCTAAGTCAATGGGCGAATACTTATTCGGTCGAGGATTTACCAACTTTCGAGGAGTTACTGACCCTCGATTGCAGCAGCGATTACTTGCTGCAGAGCAACGGTTTCGTCCGCAGTACGCTGCACTTGAGCTTGCGGATATTGAAACGTTTGCTACTGGTATTCCTGGAGGTAAGAACAGCCCTCAGTACAAAAGACTTGAAGCCCAGCTTGCTGGACTAGAGGCAGGTAAAGGAGGTGTTAGCGACGAAGAGGCAATGAAGATTGCAAGATCGGTAGTAGGTCGTCCGCCTTCACCAACTAAACCCGCAAAAAAACTCCCTTTTCGGGGAACACCTCCATCTAGGTTTCCAAAAAGAGAACCTCGTCGAGTCCCAAATGAAAATTACGAAAAAGAATTAGCCGAATACAACAGAGAGGTTCAATCAATAGCCGACTCACTTGGTGGGAATCGTGCATCTCAGATTGCTTCTATTAAGGCTGAGATGGCGCAACTTGAAAGTTCGCCTGGACAAAGAGGACTTTTTGATTTACTGGAGGAGCAGTCAACCCGTGCGGGTGCATTACAGCGTGAGCAGTTACAATTACAACGTGAGGCTGACGTAGGTGCATTACAGGAGTTTGCTCCTCAAGTAGTAGAGGCTTACCGTGCAGCTGACCCACGTAGTGCCGCGCTAGCTGATGCAGCGCAACAACAAGCACTTGGTTTATTTTCAGAAGCAGAGGGTCCATTGTCTCCAGAACGTCGTCGCTTGGCAGAACAGGCTGCTCGTGCTGGTTCACTAGCTCGTGGTCGCCTCGGAGATGAATCCTCGGTTGCCTCTGAGATACTTAATCGTGAACAGTTCAGATCCGGTCTTCGTCAGGAGGCAAGACAGGCTGGTGCTGGTGCATTTGGTATGCAGCGTCAAATAGCGGGTGATCTGGGTAGTACTATTCTTGGTCGTCCTTCCGCTGCCATTGGTCTAGGCGGTCAAGTCTTAGGACAGGCGCAGCAAGGCGCAGCGGGACCTATGGGTCCTCAGCTATTTGATCCTAACGTAGGTATAAATCTAGCCTTGCAACAACGATCACAGGACGTTAATTATCAGGGTGCAATGGCTCAGGCTAATGCTGCACGCAGTGCCGGAAGATCAAATATGTTTGGTTCTATCCTAGGCGGGGTAGCAAGTGCTATCCCCTTCTGTTGGGTAGCCCGTGAGGTTTACGGTGTTGAGAATCCTAAGTGGCTAGAGTTCCGTTACTGGATGCTAAATAACGCACCTTCTTGGTTCCGTAACCTGTACGTGAAGTACGGCGAAAGAATAGCTAAGTTCATCTCCGATAAGCCACGCATCAAATCAATCATCCGCAAGTGGATGAATACAAAAATTAAATAGTATGGCATTTCAAGTAGGATCACAGATACGCCCAGAACTGGGTGACGCGGATTACAGTGGCTTTGTAAGAGCCGCTGAGATACAGGCTAATACCCAAGCACAGCTAGGCGCGCAGCTAGGTGCTGCTATAGGTGGTGCTATTGCTGCCAATAAACAAAAAAAACAAGAGAAGGTTTTAAGCGAACAGGCGGCTAATCTGGTATTTAGTTTTGCAAATGCTAATCCTGAAGCTGGTAAACAGCTTGGTATTGAAACTTTGGACGATGCAAAGGTAGCGGTCAAAACACTGGGCGGTGCAAAGCCTACACTTGCTTTACTCATGGAGCTTCAACCCTCTCAAGAAACAATAAAACCATCTTCCCCTAGTGCTTTGGCAAGCGCAGAAACTTACGCCAAAGCATTAGGTTTTGAATTTAATCCAGAAACAGGAAAAATGGAGAAGGTTGAAGGTCCTGGATTCTTGCGAAGCGTATTGAACATTCTTACACCTGGTCAACCGTTTGGATCTCCGCAAACCGTAGAGATACCTCAAGCAGTTATTGAAGGCACAACAGGATTGCCACAATTTATACAGCAGCAACAGGCTTTGACTGAGACAAGTGATGTTCCAGTAGTTGATGACAATGATCCCATGGGTATCCTTCAATAAGTGTACCTACGAGGTATTATGTCATTATGGCGATTACGGAAATAGAATTAGCCGAAAAGGTCAAGAGTAAGTATCCTCAGTACAGAAATATTGATGATACAGAGTTAGTCTCCCTGGTCCTTGACAGGTATCCGGAGTACAGCACTCAGCTAGGCGAGAAGGAGTACAGCAAGAACCTTCTTACTAACAGCGCAAAGACCTTGGTATCTGGTGGGGTCCAGGCCGCAATCAATGCAGGTGCTGGTGTATCTCAATCTTACTCCTTGCTGCTTGGAGATAAGAGCGACACATCAGAGGAAGCTGTCGAGGAGTACGCATCCCAACGTCGCGTAAAACAACGCAAAGGTGGTAGCCGTATGGCGAAAGGTAAGATCCTGGCTCATCGTAAGCGTAAGAACGAAGTCATTCAGTCACTGAACGAGAACGCTCACCGTCTTCGTACACTAGCTAACAGCACTGACGAAAGATTTAATATTGATCCGGAGTTTGCTAACTCGTTTGGCGGTCAGGTACTCAAGGGATTTGGTCAGATGGTAGGTAACATTGGTGCGGCTGTCGTAGGCACAGCGGTTGCTGGACCTGTTGGTGGTGTAGCTGCCGCAGTAGGCACGATTGCACCTCAAATGGTCAGTGAAGCTGTCAGTGACTCCGAGGCTACACTAGGTAAGTCTTACATGGACATGACCGAAGAAGAGAAGGAACAAGTAGCACTAGCTACCGCAGGATATGCGACACTTGGCACTGCCTTAGAGTTCGCACCTGTGGCCAGAATACCTTGGGTCAAAAACTTTCTTAGAGGTAAAACAAAGGTAGCAGCAGGGGTACTAAAAAGTCCCAGCGTTCGTCGTGAAATAGCTAGGGGTTTTGCTGCTGAGGGATTCACGGAAGCGGCACAGGGACAGTTGCTGGACAGTCTAGCAAGGGCTACGTTTGATGATGACCGTGAACTTATGTCATGGGACGTACTGCGCCAAAGATTCAATGAGTTCGCCGTAGGTGGTATCGTTGGTGGCGGCACTAGTGGTGGTATTGCGACCATACAAAAAGCAGCACAGGGTGAGCTATTCAAGCCGAAGGAAACAAAAGAAGTTCAGACGGACGGGATTACAAAAGAAGTCTTTGAAGTTACTTATACAGATCAAAATACTGGTCAGTCGTCAACCGTAGAGATTGACGCAGAAAACCAGGAGGAAGCGACAAGGATAGCAGGAGAACGTCTAGTTCAGTCAGCCGTTGAAGGCACTATCGTTGCACGGCCCAAGCCTGCGCCTGAGCCTGTTGCTGAAGAGGTTATACCCGAAGCAGAGCAAGCAGAGTTACAGGATGAGTTACAAGAAGAACTTCAACTAACTGAATCTGACTTTGCTCCGGACGAGGAAGTATCTGCAAGGGCTGCTCCTGTTGGAGTTAAACAATTTGATTTTACAGATCAAGAAGCGGAGGCTGCTTTACCTAAAAAAGAAAAAGTTAAATTCAACAAACATAAAACTGAACCAATCCAAAAAGGTGCAGTAAGGTTAAACTTAAACTCTAAGTTCAAGAAAGAAGGTGTGGCTGGTTCTCAGTTTGTTCAAACCTTACATCCTATTAACAAGGATGGGAAACCGAATTATGGCAAAGCTCACAGTTATGGTAGATCATTTACTTTAAAGAACGCTACGTTTTCAGTTAATCCATTAGCGCGTGCAGTTATAGGATACAAAGTAAAAAATAAATATCCCATGGCCAGTGTTGACGGTGAAGTTGTAAACACAGATGGTTCATTGGAAGGCGAGGTTCTTTCTTTCAATCCTTTTAGAGAAAATGCTTTTGTAGATAGTCAAGGCCGTCCGGTAAAATCAGCCGATGAAGTAACCGTGTATGGCACTAAAGCATACGCTAGAGGTAATATTCAATACGCGGACACAACTGAATCAGTTTCAAAAGATGAGTTAATTACATTAGCAAGACGTGGGAAAAAGTATGTTCATCCTAAGTTTCATCCACAGGGGGTAAAGGTAACTTTATCGCCAGAACAAATCAAACAAATTGAGTCATCTCCGGAGCTTCCCGTTATTGGCACACAGCCAGAAGTAACAGCCGGGACTGCGCCTTTTACTGCACCGCAAAAAGCCCCACTATCTCACGTTGAACAATCGGACATCATTGATATGGATGCCCTCATTGATGAAATTGTAGAGAACGATATACCGGTATGGTTTTGGTACGCAGACCAACTTGGCGAGGGTGACTTTAATTTACCAAGCGGCGGTACAATAAACTTAGATGCAGGTCCTAGTTATGCACTACAGCCAGCTAACAGAGCCGCTGGTCGTGTATGGGCTTCTAGCAAATCGGTGACAGAAATTAACAACAAGATTTCGCAACTTAAATACACGGACAAAAATGGCAAAGAGCAAACGGGTTACATCTTTTTGGTATCAGGAAGTCCCGATACGATGTTCTTGTTTAACAAGCAAGCGTTCTTAGCCTTTTATCAAAACGCCTTTCAAGAAAAACAGAAGGACGGCACATTTGAACTTCGTGACTTTTCTGAGGTAAAGAAAGAGATACTTGCAAGCAGGCCAACCAAGCTTGTTAAAGATACGCTAAACAATCACGGCACTCTAGAGAGTTTAATAAACAGCTCCGAAAGCCGTCCCTTCATTGAAGCGTTGCTAGCGCAACGTGGCAAGTCCACGCCTCTCGCTGAGTATTTAAAATCAAAGGGGTTCTTTGATATAGAGAACAGTCAACTTCGTGACGGCTTTTACAAGGATAACAACTTTCAACTTAATGACATACTGCTTGTAGTAAAACCTACAAAAGCGGTTAAGGAGAATATCGCCCACAAAACCTATACGACCCCCGTATACGGAGAGGTAGTTGGTGTCCCTGATAAAACCGTAGATGCTTACTTGTTGATTCCAGATTCGGTTCGTAAAAACAAGGATATTACAATGGATCCGCCACAGGCGGCTCAAGTTGTAGCACCATACGGAGCCAGGGTAACTACCATTAAAAAGGTTGTTAATAGCCAGCAGGCTCTTAGAGCCGTAAAGAGACTACGTCAAGTTATCGAAGACAGTCCCGATGGATTTACTGTAGACACTTCTGGTGAGTTTGCTACTGGAGGATACATAGTTGCTCCCGAGAAATCTACTGAACGAATTATTAACAAAGAAGATTTTAACCAAAAATCTCTTACTCAATACATAATCGACAACCAACTTAGCCTTAATAGAGAAGGAGCTATGCTTGGCGGATGGTATAATAGTGAAAACGGAGAGTATGTTTTAGACGTTGTGTTTGCTATTGACAATGAGCAGGACGCAATAGATATTGCCATCTGGGGCGACCAAGATGCTTTTTTTAACCTAGATACATTCACAGAAATACGAACAAAAGATGATAACAAAAATCCAAAAACCCCGCAAGGAGACACCCGCACAGCAAGTGAAATCCTCAGCAGGAAGCCAGCCGAAAATCTTGGCGAGTATTCCTCCCAAAGAAGACGAAACCCCAGAGGCGTTCGCCAAGCGGTTCCTGGACAAGCTGTCCAAGATATAACTGCTCAGGTAGCACCGACAGACCCAGGGGGTACATTTAATCAAAATACCCTGGATCAATTTATTACAAAGAACTTTTTACCCTTATCGAGAAAGATAGGGTCAGACATTGTACCGAACTATACGGTTCCTCTAGCTCAATACAATGCTACACAGGGCGTTATTGAGTACAACCCAGCGGCACTTGCCCAACGGGATCAACAGTATGTAACGGCTGCTATGCGTGAAGAGATGATTCACGCAGCAATGTCTAAGGTTATTTTAAAGAAATCTAAAGGCAAGAATGAAGGAGAAGCATTTAAATCCTTCATGGAGAGCCTGGGAAAGAGCCTTACTCCGGAGCAGCGTACAGCTATCTCACAAGTCTACCAAGGTCTAGAGACTGACGCGCAGTTCGGTGCTGAATACAGCCGTGCCGCTATACAGCAGTTACTTTATGGTAACGTGACTGAAAGTTTTATTACGAGAGGTCCAGCTTTCGCAAAGATCAAGGCTTTGCTAAAATCCGTACAAGCATACATAGCTAAGACATTCAAGGCTGACGTTACTACTAACCCAGAGGCAGCGGCGATTATTGTAGAGTCCGCGAGGCTTTTACAGTCAATAGATGCTAACGCTAAGTTCTTTGAAAATAATAAAAGGTTAGTAGACAATAATCAAAGGTTAGTGGAGCAGAAGATTGTAGATAAAGCTATGGCTTATTCGCAAGATGTAAATCCAAATGCTGAGGTTACCTCAGAGCAAGTTGCTGAGTCCGGCAAACCACCAAGCGAAAAGAAACTTAATGTTAATTTTGCTAGGAAGTATCTGTTCACGGTCAGTTCATTGCTGAACTCCATACACCCTAGACTAAAGAAACTTGTTAGGGATTACTACGGTGCTATACAGGGAGAGGTGCTGGACTACCAAAAGCGGGTAGCCCCGTTCTTCAAGAAGTATCGTGGCATCAAGAATGCAGATGACAGGAAGAGACTTAAGCAGTTACTTTCATACAGCCCGATAGAACAAGAGGGTGTGGATCCGCTGATCGAAGAGAGGGACGCGTTACTTCGTAAGTATGATTTATTCAATGACTATCAACTAGAGATACGCCCCGTCCTTAATGAGCTATACAATAGGTTAGGCAACGAAGGTATTATGATAGGTTTCCTTGAGCAGTACTTCCCTCGCTCAATCAAGGATCTTGACAAGGTAAAGAACCGTGCAGGTAAAGAACTCAGGGATGCCTTTCGTGAATTTATTAAAGCACGAAACGAAAGAATACAAGACGCACGAACAAGAATTGAAGAGGGTAATCCACAGTCCGGTGACGTGCAACTATCTAAGGAGACAACTATTCAAATAGGTAACCCAAAGACTGCGGCACTAGAGGCACAGCAGTGGGATCAATTTACACGGGGCTTTAATGCACAAGGAAGAAGAAATTTACCAGGAAACTTTCTCTCTAGGAGCCAGGAGTTGGAGATCATACCTGACAACCTACTGGACGCTTACGAGGATCCTGGTGCAGCCATGGAGCGATACATTTATAATGCTGTAACGGCTATACAGTCTACTCGACTCATGGGCAGTAAGTTTGCTAACGTGCCTGAGGGACTCAAGGTTCCGCCAGCAAGTGAGCTAGGTTTACTTATACAGGAACTAAGGGCAAACGGAGAAATCTCTATGGAGGATGCCGATGGCACTGTGCCTGATATATTTGCCATGATACTTAGCCCGGTGCAGGTTGAGAATATTTACTTTCAATTAGCTCGATCTTTTGGATACGGAACATTGCTAGTGGAGTTCACATCAACCCTGTCTCAGCTATATGATCTACCGTTTATTATGTTGGACAACGGTATCTTTGGGACTGCGGTTGCGGCGTTCGGACCTAGACTCAAGGGCGATGATTTTGGTATTGATGTAAACCAAGTCAGCGTGGAGTTTGCGTCAGACAATAGAGTCCTAGAAAAGGCAGTCCGTCTTGGACTCAAGGCAACTGGGTTTACAAAACTAGATCAGGTAATGAAGGAGACTAATCTGACTGCTAACTACAACCGTTACAGAAAGTTAGCTCGTGGATACTTCAAGGATCGTAATTCTGCTAAATCTAAAAAGTTTGTAGCTGAGTTAACTTCTATGGGCTACAGCGAGCAGGAGCAGACAAAGTTGATTGCGGATCTCAAAGCAGGTAACAGGGACTCAGCCTACATTCGGACCCTGTTGTTCAACAAGTTATCTGAGACTCAGCCGTTGACAAAAGCTGAGATGGCCCTGGGTATTGTGAATAACCCGAATCTAAGATTCACGGTGGCGATGAAGTCATTTATGATCAAGCAACTTAATTTTGTTAAAGATCGTATGGTCAATGAATTTATTGATGGCGTGAGAACTGGTAACGCGAGGAAAATAAAAAAGGCATCAAGTGACCTGGCCTTGCTGATGACATTCATGCTACTTATAGGATTACCAGTAGACGCACTCAAGGACTTCTTGGCCGGTAGACTAGGATACATGAGCGACTACCTTTTCAACGGAGTGTTCCGCATCGCAGGTATCAGCAGATACACAAGCTACCAGTTCAGAAAAGAGGGTGCAGGTGCTGCATTGCGTGATTACGTGACTCCGGTTGCTATACAGCAGTTTGTTGATGCGACCAGTGAATTAGGTCGTGTCATGCGAGGAGAGCGTGCGATTACAGAAAGTAAGTTCGTTACACTGCTGCCGTTCTCTGATGTAATAAACAGAATCTTTGGCTTCCAGAAAGGGCGTGAAAGCAAAGAATACCTACGTAGAGTTAAGGAGGGCGAGCGTCCCTTGATAGTGCCGCCTGGGGCCTTATAGTAAAAGGGGCTGCTCCGAGAAATAGGGAAAACGGAACAGCCCCCAAGGACTAACAAAAGCGCGGACCATGAAAAAACCGCACTCCGCCTAGGATTACTCCTTCGGCTTACCTTGTATTTATAATATGAACCAACTAACACACGAACCTTTGTGTGGTAGAATAATTATAACATAGGTGTTCTATGTCTTCTGTCAAGAGGAATGCTCTAGCCTGTGACAATT
>LULQ01000622.1_pt1 | contig 13561 bp, 11 predicted proteins | sample 728091 | NCBI WGS metagenome assembly LULQ01 (sample SAMN03860285, study PRJNA289734) | marine metagenome | biome: seawater column; feature: ocean; material: water; isolation source: Red Sea water column Station 149 - depth 10m | place: Saudi Arabia: Red Sea | collected 2011-10-15 | depth 10 m
GCGGTATTTAAACTAACTATATGAAATCTTATAATATTATAGATCATGAATACGATGTCGTTGTCCTTGGTGCTGGAGGTTCTGGCCTAAGAGCTGCGGTTGGCTTAAGTGAAGCTGGATTAAAAACTGCATGCATTTCTAAAGTCTTTCCAACCAGAAGTCATACATCAGCTGCCCAAGGTGGAATTTCAGCAGCCCTTGGAAACATGGGAGAAGACGATTGGCGTTGGCATATGTACGATACTGTAAAAGGAGCAGATTGGTTAGGCGATCAAGATAGTATTGAATATTTGTGTAAGGAAGCTCCAAAAGCAGTACTAGAATTAGAAAAGTATGGTGTTCCTTTTAGTAGAACAGAAGATGGAAAAATTTATCAAAGACCATTTGGTGGAATGACAAAAAATTATGGAAATGGAATTGTACAAAGAACTTGTGCTGCAGCAGACAGAACTGGTCATGCAATTCTCCATACATTATATGGTCAAGCACTTAAACATAATACAGAATTTTTTATTGAATATTTTGCATTAGACTTAATTATGAAAGATGGACAATGCAAAGGTTTAATTGCTTGGAATTTAAATGATGGAACAATTCATCGTTTTAGATCTCACATAACAATTATAGCCACAGGGGGATATGGGAAGGTGTATTACTCAGCAACATCTGCACATACTTGTACTGGTGATGGTAATGCAATGGTATTAAGAGCTGGATTACCTCTTCAAGATATGGAGTTTGTACAATTTCACCCAACAGGAATATATGGACACGGAACACTTATTTCTGAAGGTGTAAGAGGTGAAGGTGGATATTTGGTAAACTCTAAAGGTGAAAGATTTATGGAGAGATATGCTCCCAACGCTAAAGATCTTGCATCGAGAGATGTAGTTAGCAGATCAATGTCTATTGAAATCAATGAGGGAAGAGGTGTTGGTAAAGATCAAGACCATGTTCATTTATATTTAAGTCATTTAGATAAAAAAGTTATTGAAGATAGATTGCCAGGCATTACTGAGGCAGCAAGATTATTTGCAAATGTAGATGTAACCAAAGAACCGATACCAGTTGTTCCAACAGTTCATTATAATATGGGTGGTATACCAACAAATTATAAAGCTGAAGTTTTAACAGTAAATGGATCTCAAAAAACAGTCCCAGGTTTGATGGCGATTGGTGAGGCTGCGTGCGTATCTGTTCATGGAGCAAATAGATTAGGTTCAAATTCACTTATTGACTTGGTTGTTTTTGGAAGAGCAGCAGCAAAGAGAGCAGCGGAATTGGTAAAACCTGGAACGCCTCACGAAGAAGTTAGTGAAAGCGAAACTGAAAAATGTCTAAATAGATTTGATAAACTAAGGTATGCAGAGGGAGATAATGGAACTGCTGAACTTAGACTGGCGATGCAAAAAACAATGCAGTCTAAATGTGCTGTATTTAGAACTGAAAAGAATCTTAAAGAGGGTGTAGATGAGATCAGAAAAACATATGACGGCATGGAATCGATTTCTGTTAAAGATAAATCGTTGGTATTCAATACTGATTTAGTTGAGACTTTAGAATTTGATAATTTAATTAGACAAGCGATAACAACTGTAGATTCTGCATATCACAGAAAAGAAAGCAGAGGAGCTCATGCTCGTGAAGATTATCCGAAAAGAAATGATGAAAAATTTATGAAACATACATTATCTTGGTGTGATGGAAAAAATACTAAAATTGAATACAGAGATGTACATACTTCAACATTAACAAATGAAGTCCAATATTTTCCTCCACAAGAAAGAGTGTATTAATGGTTCAATTAAATTTACCACAAAACTCAAAAGTTAATAAAGGTAAATATTTTAAAGACAAAACCGGTTCAAAGAATATCAGAAAAGTAAATGTTTACAGATGGGATCCATCAACTGGAGAGAACCCAAGAATAGACACATATGAAGTAGACATGGATAATTGTCCATCTAAAGTTTTAGACATACTAAATAAAATTAAAAACGAAATTGATCCAACACTTGCATATAGAAGATCTTGTGCGCATGGAGTTTGTGGTTCTTGTGCAATGAATATGGGTGGAAAAAATGGTCTTGCATGTACTAAGCCACATGCAGAAATTAAGGGAGATATAGATATATACCCTTTGCCTCACTTAAAAGTAAAAAAAGATTTAATAGGAGACTTAAGTGGATTATATAAACAATACCAATCCATTGAACCTTGGTTAAAAAATAATTCAAAAAGTGAAACAACAGAAATTCATCAATCTCCAGAAGATAGAGCTAAACTTGATGGAGCTTATGAATGTATAATGTGTGCTTGTTGTTCTACTTCATGTCCTAGTTATTGGTGGAATGGCGATAAGTATTTAGGTCCTGCAGTTTTATTACAAGCTTATAGATGGATAATGGATAGCAGAGACGAAGATAGAAAGGAAAGACTTCAAAAGGTTGCAGATGAACTTAAGCTTTATAGATGCCACACGATTTTGAACTGCACTAACGCATGTCCAAAAGGATTAAATCCAGCAAAAGCTATTGCTGAGATAAAGAAAATGCTTGCAACCACATAATTACTTATTTAAATACATCCATGAATTTAATTGAGCATTTTATCGATGGTAAAATTGTTTCAGGTACATCTGATAGAAAAGGAAAAGTATTTAATCCTGCTATAGGCAAACAAGAGTCTGAGGTTAGACTTGGTACAAAACAAGATCTTGATTTAGCAGTACAAAAAGCAAAAAAAGCATTTGAAACATGGTCAAATGTAACTCCAATACAAAGAGCTAGAATAATATTTAAATACAAAGAAATAATTGAAAAAAATTCTGACTTGCTAGCTAAGATGATTGTATCAGAGCATGGAAAAGTTTATGAAGATGCCAAAGGTTCTCTCACAAGAGGTTTAGAGGTAGTTGAATTTGCATGTGGAATTCCACAAATGCTAAAAGGTGACTTTACAGAAAATGTAGGTACAAACATTGATAGCTGGTCAGTGAGACAGCCATTAGGTGTATGTGCAGGTATTACACCATTTAATTTTCCTGCAATGGTTCCAATGTGGATGTTTCCAATGGCAATAGCTTGCGGAAATACATTTGTATTAAAACCTTCTGAAAAAGATCCATCTTGTCCATTAAAACTTGCAGAGCTATTTAGTGAAGCTGGTTTACCAGATGGGGTTTTGAATGTTGTTAATGGAGATAAAGAAGTTGTAGATGCAATTTTGGAACATAAAGATATATCCGCAGTTAGTTTTGTTGGATCAACACCTATTGCTAAATACATTTATGAAAATGCAGCCAAAAATGAAAAACGTGTTCAAGCTCTTGGAGGAGCTAAAAATCATTGTGTTGTCATGCCAGATTGTGATTTAGATCAAGCAGTAAACGGTCTAATGGGTGCAGCATATGGGTCTGCAGGAGAAAGATGTATGGCTCAATCTGTTGCTGTTGCTGTTGGTAATGTAGGTGACAAACTAGTCGATGAATTATCTAAAAAAGTGGAAGCTTTAAAAATTGGACCAGGCATGGATAAGAATTCTGAAATGGGTCCTTTAGTAACAAAAGAGCATCTTGAAAGAGTAAGAGGTTATGTTGATTTAGGTATTAAAGAAGGAGCAGACCTTGTGGTTGATGGAAGAGATATCAAACTTCAAGGTTATGAAGACGGTTATTATATTGGTGGTTGCTTATTCGATAATGTTAAAAAAGATATGAGAATTTATAAAGAGGAGATATTTGGACCTGTATTATCTGTTGTCAGAGCTAAAGATTTTAACGAAGCATTAAATTTAATTAATGACCATGAGTTTGGTAATGGAACAAGTATTTATACAAGAGATGGAGATGCAGGAAGAACATTTGCAAATCAAATTAAAGTAGGAATGGTTGGAATTAATATCCCTATCCCTGTGCCAGTTGCTTTTCATAGTTTTGGTGGATGGAAGAGATCATTATTTGGAGATCAACATATGCACGGGCCAGAAGGAGTTAGATTTTATACTAAATTAAAAACGATCACTTCAAGATGGCCTTCAGGTGTTAGATCAGATCCTGAATTTATAATGCCAACAATGAAATAGTAAAATGTCAAAAATATCATTAATAGGAGCTGGACAAATAGGTGGAACTTTAGCACATTTAATTGGACTAAAGGAGCTTGTTGATGAAGTAGTATTATTTGATGTAGCAAGTGGAATTGCTAAAGGTAAAGCATTAGATATTGCACAGTCTTCATCCGTAGATGGATTTAATGTAAAATTTTCAGGTACTGATAATTATGAAGATATAAAAAATTCAGATGTAATCATTATTACAGCTGGTGTTCCAAGAAAACCAGGAATGAGTAGAGATGATTTATTAGGAATAAATTTAAAAATTATAAAACAGGTTGCTGAAGGTATAAAGCAGCATGCACCAAATGCCTTTGTTATATGTATTACAAATCCATTAGATGTAATGGTTATGGCTTTTCAAAAATTTTCTGGACTATCGCCTAACAAAGTTGTTGGAATGGCCGGAATATTAGACACATCGAGATTTAAACTGTTTTTATCTTTAGAGTTAAATGTGCCTGTTAGAGAAATTGAGGCAATGGTAATGGGAGGACATGGAGATACTATGGTTCCTCTACCAAGATTTACAAAAGTTTCAGGAAAACCATTATTAGATTTAGTCAAAGAAGGAAAAATATCAAAAGATAAATTAGAAAGTATAAATCAAAGAACTAGAGATGGAGGTGCTGAAATTGTTAAATATTTAGAAAAAGGTTCAGCATTTTATGCACCAGCAGCGTCAGGTGTTGAAATGGCAGAAGCATACTTAAAAGATAGCAAAAAAATGCTCCCTTGTGCTGCACATTTAAATGGACAATACGGAATAAGCAATATTTATGCTGGAGTGCCAGTAATTGTTGGAAAGAACGGTATAGAAAAAATCGAAGAAATTGAGCTAGATGAAAATGAAAAATCTGAGTTTAATAACTCAGTAGATGCTGTAAAAAAATTATGGGAAGCTGCATCCAAAATTGATCCTAGTTTAAATAACTAGTTAATGAATATTCACGAACACCAAGCAAAGAATATACTTAGAAAATATGGAGCTAAAGTTCCGGATGGAGTTTATGCTCTAGATGTAAATGAATTATTGGAAAAAGCTAAAAATCTTAAAACTGATAAATATGTGTTGAAAGCACAAATTCATGCTGGAGGCAGAGGTAAAGCTGGTGGAGTTAAAATAGTAAATGATTTAAAAAGTCTTGAAACAGAGGCAAAATCCTTGCTTGGAAAAAAATTAATCACTCATCAGACAGGACCTAGCGGAAGAATTGTTAAAAGATTATATGTCGAAGTTTCATCTAACATTGATAAAGAATTTTATTTGTCTTGTGTTGTAGATCGTGCGAGCTCAAAGATAGCTTTTATCTCAAGTGATCAAGGGGGTATGGATATAGAAGAAGTCGCAATCAAATCTCCTGAGAAAATTTTAACAACAAAAGTAGATTTAGATAACGAAATATCTGATGAAAATTGTAATAAAATAATAAGTATTTTTAATCTAGATGAAGAAACAAAAGAACAAGGAATTAGTCTAATCAAGTCCATATACAAATTATTTATAGAAACCGATGCTAATTTAATCGAAATTAATCCTTTAATTTTAACAAAAGAAAAAGAGTTGATTTGTTTAGATGCAAAAATGAATTTTGATGGAAATGCTTTATTCAGACATCCAGAGCTAATTGAGTTGAGAGACCTCAATGAAGAAGAAGAAACAGAGATAGAAGCTAGCAAGCATGATTTAGCATATATTAAACTTGATGGAACAATTGGATGCATGGTTAATGGAGCTGGGCTTGCAATGGCAACTATGGACATAATTAAATTATATGGAAAGGAACCAGCAAATTTTTTAGATGTTGGTGGTGGGGCTTCTAAAGAAAAAGTGGCAGCTGCTTTTAAAATAATTTTATCAGATAAAAATGTTAAAGGAATATTGATTAATATTTTTGGCGGAATAATGAGATGTGATGTTCTTGCCCAAGGTGTTGTGGATGCAGCAAAAGAAATAAAAATGAATGTTCCTTTAGTTGTAAGATTGGCCGGAACAAATTTTGAAGAGGGAAAAAAAATACTTGATAATTCAGGTCTTGAGTTAATTTCTGCTTCTGATTTATCAGATGCTGCTAAAAAAATTGTAGAGGCTATTAAATAAATGTCAGTTTTAGTTAATAAAAACACAAAGTTAATTTGCCAAGGTTTTACGGGTAGTCACGGAACTTTTCATTCAGAGCAAGCAATTAAATATGGAACAAATTTAGTCGGAGGAGTTACACCAAAAAAAGGTGGTCAAACTCATCTAGATAGACCAGTATTTAATACAGTAAAGGAAGCAGTCGATGAAACTGGTGCCAACGCAACTATGATTTATGTTCCTGCGAAATTTGCATCCGCAGCAATCATAGAGGCCATTGAAGCTAACTTAGAATTAATCGTTTGTATCACTGAGGGTATACCAGTTCTTGATATGATTAAGGTCAAAAAAAAGTTACTTAATTCAAAATCAAGATTAATCGGTCCCAATTGTCCAGGGATAATTACGCCTGATGAATGCAAGATCGGAATAATGCCAGGAAATATACATAAAAAGGGTTCTGTTGGTATTGTATCAAGATCTGGAACTTTGACCTATGAGGCTGTCGCACAAACTACAGAGAATGATTTGGGACAATCAACATGTATAGGTATAGGTGGTGATCCAATAAATGGTACGAACTTCATTGATTGTTTAGATTTATTTTTAAAGGATGAGGAAACTAAATCAATTTTAATGATTGGTGAAATAGGAGGATCAGCTGAAGAAGAAGCAGCTGAATTTGTAAAAAATCATGAAATAAAAAAACCCATGGTTGGTTTTATTGCAGGAGCTGGAATATAAAAAAACATCATTTCTAAATAAAGCTAATAGTGCATTTATTGAGGAAATGTATGTAAAATTTATAAATAAAGATCCATCTCTATCTGAAAGTTGGATTGAATATTTCTCAGGTGTAGATGAGGATATGAAGATATTAGTCGATGAGATAAATGGACCGTCGTGGAAACCTTTCTCAAAAAAAATTAATATAGAAGATGTTGAGAAAACAGCTAAAGAAAATGAAAAAAACAAAGATAATTCTAGCAAGTTTAATTTTCAAGTAATTGCAAATTCAAATAAAAATTCAATAAGTGCCGTAGCCTTGATAAGAGCTTATCGCTTAAGGGGACATCTATTATCAAAATTAGATCCTTTAGAATTGATGAAGTCAGAATATTTAGACGAATTACATCCTGAGTACTATGGTTTTAAAAAAGAAGATTATGACAAAGAAATTTTTCTAAACGGAATAATAAATAAAAAAAGTGCAAATATTAGAGAAATACTGAAGTTTTTAAAAAAAACTTATTGTGGTCCCATAGGTTATGAATACATGCATATTTCAAATCCAACTGAGAGAATGTGGTTTAGAGATAGAGTTGAAAAAGACGAGAATGCACTCAAGTTTACAAAAAATGGAAAGCAAGCAATTTTAAATAAATTAATACAAGCAGAGGGATTTGAAAAATTTTTAAACACAAAATATGTTGGTACTAAAAGATTTGGTTTAGATGGTGGAGAAAGTTTAATACCTGCTCTTGAGCAAATTATAAAAATCGGAGGACAATCCAAAATAAAAGAAGTTAAAATAGGAATGTCACATAGAGGAAGACTAAATGTCTTAGCAAACGTTTTACAAAAGTCTTATAAAAGAATTTTTAATGAATTTGCTGGTGAAATGGATGGTTCAGAAGATGGTGCTGGAGATGTCAAATACCATTTAGGAGCCTCATCTGATAGAGAATTTGATGGAAATCCTGTACACGTTAGTTTAACAGATAATCCTTCACATTTAGAGGCAGTTAATCCTGTTGTTCTTGGCCAAACTAGAGCTAAACAATTTTTTCACCAAGACAAACAAAGAAATAAAGTTATACCAATATTAATTCACGGCGATGCTGCATTTGCAGGGCAAGGAATAGTAGCAGAGTGTTTTGCGATGTCCGGACTTCCTGGTCATAACACTGGAGGGACAATCCATATTATTGTTAACAACCAAATTGGATTTACAACAAGTCCTAGATTTGCGCGATCTTCCCCTTATCCTTCTGACGTAGGTAAAATGGTTGATGCACCAATCATCCATGTTAATGGAGATGATCCTGAGGCAGTTGTTTACGCAACTAGAATAGCAACTGAGTTTAGATTAAAATTTAATAGAGATGTTGTAATTGATTTAATATGTTACAGAAGATTTGGACATAATGAGGGAGATGAGCCATCTTTCACCCAACCACTTATGTACAAAAAAATTAGATCTCATCCATCTACAATTAAAATTTATGGTGAAAAGCTCGTAAATGAAGGACTTTTTACGAAACAAGATTTAGATCAACAAATTATTGATTTTAAAAATTTATTAGATGATCAATTTAAAAATGCGAAAGATTATAAACCTAAAATTAGGTGGTTTGAGGGAACTTGGTCGAGATATAAACCCGAAAGAGGTAAAGATAAAAGAGGTGTAACTGGATCAGATTTGAAAATTTTAAATAATATTTCTGACAGAATACATGTTTTTCCAACTGATAAAAATATTCACAAAACCATAACAAAAATTATGGAAAATAGAAAAAAAACTATTAATGAAGGCTCAGGAATTGATTGGGCAACAGCTGAGTCTTTAGCATTTGGTTCATTATTAGTTGAAGGTTATCCAGTAAGGTTAGTAGGTCAGGACTCAGGTAGAGGTACCTTTAGTCAAAGACACTCAGTTTTAAGAAATCAAATTGATAATTCAAGGTACATACCTTTAAACAATATATCTAGTAACCAAAAAAATTTTGAAATTGTAGATAGTTTTTTATCTGAACTTGCAGTTTTAGGATTTGAATATGGATACAGTTTAGTAGAACCGAATACATTGACAATTTGGGAAGCTCAATTTGGAGATTTTGCAAATGGTGCACAAGTAATTATTGATCAATTTATATCATCTGGTGAAAGAAAGTGGAAAAGAGCATCAGGACTGGTTATGTTATTACCCCATGGTTATGAAGGACAAGGTCCAGAGCACTCCTCTGCGAGATTAGAGAGATTTTTACAATTATGTGCAAATGATAATTTACAAGTTATGAATTGTACTACACCTGCAAATTATTTTCATGCTTTAAGAAGACAGATGCACCGTGATTTTAGAAAACCTTTAATTATAATGACACCTAAGTCACTTTTAAGAAATAAATATTGTGTATCAAATTTAGAAGATTTTAGTAAAAAAAATTCTTTTCATAGAGTGCTATGGGATCATGCTAGAGATACTAAGCAAAAAGGTTTTATTAAGTTAAAAGAAGATAAAAAAATTAGAAAAGTAATATTATGCTCTGGAAAAATTTATTTTGATCTTCTCGCGGCAAGAGAGAAACTAAAAATCAATGATGTGATTTTGTATAGAATTGAACAACTATATCCTTTCCCTGCAAAAAGTTTGGTTAAAGAGCTAAAACCATTTGCAAAAAATTCAAAATTTTATTGGTGCCAAGAGGAGCCCAAAAATATGGGTGCTTGGTTTGCTGTTAGAGATTATATACAATGGACATTAGAGACTATTAAGGCTAAAAACAATGCAATTTCTTACATTGGAAGAAGTCCAGATGCTACACCTGCTACAGGTTATGCAAGAAGACATAATTCTGAACAACAAGAAATTATAAATAAAGTATTTGAATAAATGAGTGAAAAAATATTAGTTCCAGTTTTGGGAGAAAGTATTACAGAGGCTACGGTCACGAAATGGTTAAAGAAAAAGGGTGATAACGTAGTTGCTGATGAAGCTGTAGTAGAATTAGAAACTGACAAAGTAAACTTAGAAGTTCCTGCACCTGCGAGTGGTGTTATATCAGAGATCAACTCAAAAGATGGTGATACAGTCGAAGTTGGAACTGTATTAGGAATGATTTCAGAAGGTGGTGCTCTTAAAGAAGAAAAGGAAGCTGAGCCGGTTAAAGGAAACGTTGAAAAAAATAATGTAATAAATTTAGAAATCGAAAAGAAAAAAGATACAAAAAAAACTCAAGAACCTTTATTGCTTGACGAAGAACCATTGGTATTAACTGATGAAGTTGAAGAAACCAAGCCTATTAAACAAAATAAAACACTTTCTCCTGCTGTAAGAAAAATGGTTGTTGAAAATAAAATTAATTTAGATGAAGTAAAAGGGACAGGTAAAGATGGAAGAATTTTAAAAGGTGATTTAATAAGTTTAATGGGAACTAATCCTCAACCTAACGAAAGAAAAATTCAATACGGTGAAGAAGAACGAATTAAAATGTCAAGACTAAGACAAACGATTGCTAAACGTTTAAAAGAGGCTCAAAATAATGCCGCTATGCTCACAACGTTTAACGAAGTTGATATGTCAAATATAATTTCAATGAGAAAAGATAACCAGGAAGATTTCCAAAATAGTTATGGAATTAAACTTGGCTTCATGTCCTTTTTTGTGAAAGCTTGTATAGTAGGATTAAAATTATTTCCTGCAATAAATGCTGAAGTTGAAAATGATGAAATGGTTTACAAAAATTATTATAATGTGAGCTTTGCAGTAGGAACTGAAAAAGGATTAGTAGTTCCAGTATTAAAAAATGCTGATGAAATGTCTTTTGCTGACATTGAAAAAAACATAAAAGATCTGTCAGACAAAGCAAAAAATGGCAGTCTTACCATAGAGGATCTTCAAGGGGGAACGTTTACAATTAGCAACGGAGGTGTTTATGGATCAATGTTATCTACTCCTATTTTAAACCCTCCACAATCAGCAGTTCTTGGAATGCATAATATTGTTGAAAGACCTGTTGTTGTTGATGGTGAGATAAAAGCTAGACCTGTAATGTTTTTAGCATTGTCTTATGATCATAGAATAATTGATGGAAAAGAATCTGTGAGTTTTTTAAAAACTGTTAAAGAAAACTTAGAAGATCCAAGAAGGTTATTTTTAAATTTATAATATGTCAGAAAAATTTGATGTTACAGTAATTGGTGGTGGTCCTGGTGGTTATGTTTGTGCAATTAGATTGTCTCAACTTGGACTTAAAACAGCATGCATAGAGTCTAGAGGATCTCTAGGAGGGACATGTTTAAATATTGGATGCATCCCATCAAAAAGTTTACTTAATTTATCTGAAAAATTTCACAGTGCTAAAAATTTTGAAAAAATTGGAATCGAGACTGGAGAAATAAAACTCAATTTAGATAAAATGATGAAAAATAAAGACAAAGCTGTAACAGTTTTGACTAAAGGAGTTGAATTTTTATTCAAAAAAAACAAAGTCACTTATTTTAAAGGCAAAGGTTCATTTGAGAACGAGAATTCAATAAAAATTGAAGGCTTGGAAGGCACTAAAATAATTCAAACTGATAAAACAATAATCAGTACAGGATCAGAGCCAGTTTCATTGCCTGGAGTAGATTTTGATGAAGAGAGAATTCTTTCTTCAACTGGAGCCCTATCTATTCCCAAACTCCCCAATAAAATGATTGTTGTTGGTGGAGGATATATAGGATTGGAAATGGGATCAGTTTGGTCAAGACTTGGCACTGAAGTCACAGTCGTTGAATTTTTAGACCACATCACGCCTGGAATGGATCGAGATATTTCAAATGAATTTATGAAAATATTAAAGAAGCAAGGTATAAAATTCAACCTTAATACTAAAGTTGATAAAATAAGGAAGAAGACCTTATACTAAAAACTTAAATTTAGATAAAGTTGGTGTAAAGTTAGATGAAAAAGGAAGAGTTAAAGTAAATAAAAATTTTGAAACGAATGTTAAAAATATTTATGCAATAGGTGATGTTATTGATGGCCCAATGTTAGCCCATAAAGCTGAAGAGGAAGGAATTGCTGTTGCAGAATTAATAGCAGGTCAATCAGGTCATGTTAATTATGATATTATTCCTGGAGTTGTTTATACATCTCCCGAGGTTGCTTATGTTGGCAAAAGCGAAGAGCAATTAAAAAAAGAAAACATAGGGTACAAAATTGGTAAATTTCCTTTTATGGCAAATTCAAGAGCCAAAGCAATTGATGAGCCAGAGGGTTTTGTAAAAATTTTGGCAGACCAATCAACTGATAAAGTGCTTGGTGTACATATTATTGGTCCTCATGCAGGAGAAATGATAGCTGAGATGGCTGTCGCAATGGAATTTGGAGCTAGTTCCGAAGATATTGCAAGAACATGTCACGCACACCCAACATTTTCTGAAGCTATAAAAGAAGCAGCATTATCAGTAGATAAAAGACAAATTCACTCTTAATAATTATTTTTCTACATTCAATAAAGCAAATCTTTTAAATTTTTCTTCAAGTTTTATTTTATTATTATTTGCAAAGTCTTTTATTGCTTTTTCAACACTTTCAATTTTTGTAATACCTGCAAAATCATCACAAACAATTCTAGAATTATTTTTCATGTTGTCATAAAGTTTCTGTAAATCACTTAAAACTGTATCGTAACTATGGCCTCCATCTAAAAATACGAAATCAATTTCACTTAAAGGAACTTTTTCTAAAGTCACCCTTGTGTCTCCTTCTATTAGCTCAATATTTTGCGAAAATTTCTTTAAAAAATTTTGAACAGATATCTTTGAATTTAAATTTTCTTTTTTTATGAAATTATAATAGATAGTTTTAAGTGGATTCGAAAACTTTTGATTTTCAAGAAATTTAGGTTCGATCTCATCTACACTTGATGTTTTAGTAGATCCAAATAAATCTAATCCGTAATATCTAAAATCACTACCAAAATTTGTCTTTAATAATTCACATATATTTCTTGATGTAACACCACAAAAAACACCGATTTCTAATACATTTTTTGGCTTATATTCCTCAACTAAACTCAAAAAATTATCCCCATAAGGTTTTTTTAAACCTGATTTTCTCCAGTAATAATTATATTTCATTTGATCTATTTATATATTTTTAAGATATAAAAAAACTAAAATTAAATATTTATGAAATATCCAGTTTTGTTGCCAAATATATTTGATTATCCTTTTACATATGAAAGTAATATTAAATTAAAAGCAGGAGATTATGTAAAAGTTCCATTTGGTAAGAAAAATATTATTGGTGTAATTTGGGATTTTTTTGAAGAAAAGAATAATAAGGAATTTAAATTAAAATCTATAATTGAAAAAATTGAAATTGAACCACTAAGTAAAAAGACAATGAATTTTCTAAAGTGGTTTTCTAATTACAATCTTGTACCCCTAGGAATGTGTTTAAAACTACATTTGATTAATGATGAAAATTTAAAAATAAAAAATGACGGCGATCTATTAAAATATGCTCTATCAAGCGAAAAAGAAAGTTATCAACTTTCTGAAGAGCAAGATAAGGCCTTTAAAGAGTTATCTAAAAATGATAGCAGTTTTAGAGTTCATTTACTTCAAGGTACAACCGGTTCAGGAAAAACAATAGTT
>LULQ01000467.1_pt1 | contig 13488 bp, 17 predicted proteins | sample 728091 | NCBI WGS metagenome assembly LULQ01 (sample SAMN03860285, study PRJNA289734) | marine metagenome | biome: seawater column; feature: ocean; material: water; isolation source: Red Sea water column Station 149 - depth 10m | place: Saudi Arabia: Red Sea | collected 2011-10-15 | depth 10 m
ATCCGTAAATACTGCGCGAAAAACAAAATTTCGCTTACACAACTATTTGATCAACTTTTAACAAATTTTTTTAATCATGCCTGAATCATTCAAAGCCGCGATGCCCTATCCAATTAAGTTTTCAACAAGTGAAAACGAATATGAAGATCAAGACAAATATCCACATAAAATGTCTTGGTTTATTCCTTCTGAATCTGTTCCCGCCTTCTGTGAAGAAGTTATGAAAATGGTAGACACCAAACAGAAAAAAGGTAAAGTTTGGGATTATGCCAAAAAAGAAGAAGTCGAAGTTGATGGTATTTACATCAACGCAAAAGCCAAAGAAGGCAAATATGGATTATTTGGAAATATAAATTTGAACTTCATTGAGCCTACAGCGGGCGATGATATTCCTTTTTAATTCTTGATTTATTATCGTCTTTTTCTTTTTTAAGACTTATCTTAATTAGTTCTGTTTCGAGATCACCAATCTTTGCAATGCAATTTTTGATGATCTCGTCTTTTTGCCAATTTTGCCGCTGATAGTTTACAGCTATATCAAGTAAATAATCGAAGTCAGTAATCTCGGCCAACATCCGCGCCTGAATCTCAAGATAAAGTTGATCTTCAAGCGTTTCTGTTATGGTAAGCCAATCATCCCAAGCCATAGCAAGCTGACCTCCTTATATTGAAAATAGGCTAACTTTTGGGGAATTAGTTAGCCCATTTTTTGCAGAGAAGGCATTGACCACCTAATGCCTTACGCCAACCATAACTTAAAGTTATGTAACAGGCCACAACTTTTCTTTAACTAACTTAACGATTTCATCATCAATGTCTGTTTCTGTGGACTTTGCATAATCTTCTAAAAGCGAAATTACCAAAGATTTAATCGCGTTGGATTTGACGAAGAACTTCAGTATTGGCTTAATAAATCGAATCATTTTTTGTAATATATTCTTTCCAACTCTAGACAAGTTTGCTAGTTTTAGCAAAAAGCCTTAATTATGGAAGATCAGGAACCTAGTAAAGTTGAAACGATTGTAAAAGTTTGCGTTCTTCTTTGGTCGGCAACTCTTTTAAGCCTTTCATATTACGAGCCACCATCTGGCAAAAAAATTGTAGATTTTGACCCGACATTTATTGCAAGTATTTTCAGCGCGTCAACTGCGTCACTTGGGTTTTCGATAAAAAAGAAAAAAGACACTATAGTAGACAATAAGAACTCCAAAGTAGGTATCAAATGAAAAAATTATTTTTTGTTTTATTATTGCTTCCATCTGCGGCGTTTGCCGATATGACGTCAACAATTACGTCATCTGTACAAATTGAAGTGATGTCCGCAGCAACCGCAGCCGATAGGGTTGCAAACTCTTATTCGGTTTCTGGAAGTGGTGTCACAACTACAGACGGAACAACAGCGGGCGTTGTTGGCGGGCTAGGAACAGCGACTAACGGCGTAAATGCGTTTACTACAATTACAGCATCACAAAGCACCGCGGGGGAAAATTTCCAATTTACTCAAAGCTATTTGGAAGGTGATGCGGTACCAAATAGCGCACCCACAGCGGGAACAGTAAGTAATTTTTCAGACCTAACTTCTACAGCGGCAGGGGCAATCGGTTCTGGTGCCGCGACAATAGATAATCATGTGATTTCAGTAACAGGCGGCGACCCCGGTTCATCTATAACAGGTCAATATGTAACTACGCTTTCTGTCGATTAATGAGCAATGCGCAGATTATTATTAATATTTTTATTTTTTGGAATACCTAGTTATGCGCAGCCCGTTACGCCAAATTTTACAACCGGCACGATGTCATCTACCACAAATACAACGACATCAATTTCTGAAACGATTACGTCAACAGATTATTTTGGTAATTCCTATGAATATTCAGTTACAGGAACAGGCATTTCGACAGATGGCGGGGTTGCACCAAATACAACAAATGTTACTAGGACAATCAACGGCGAAACACAAACTTATACAGGGTTAGACTTATCGACAGGCAACAAACCAGTATTTACACTAACAAGCCCGACAAGCGGCGCGGCATTTCAATATTCAGAATCCTATCGAGGGCCGGGAGGGGTTTCAAATATAACAACAATAACCCGTCAAATAGAATCAGAATCAGTAGTTACTTCTACGTCTGTGTTCTCTCAATAGCTCTAACGCCCCTAGAAGCGCTTGCAAACGCTGTCAGTCAATCAAATAATGGAAGCGTTACGAATATGGCAATTCAATCTTTGACAGGCAATATGACAACGAATCAATACGGGGGAAATATTGTTTGCCAAGGTGCAACCCTCACGTTCTCGCCCTTTGTTACTTTTGGCGCAAATTACAGAAAACCTTTTCGAGATTATTACACCACGCCATACTACGACCCGACAGATGCCGATGAAGACGGTGTTCCCGATAATCCGGGTAATATTTTATTTGAACAAATTAATTATTCAGGTACAAACAAAGATAGCTTTGCAGTAAATACAGGTTTTAGTCTAAATTTTACAGTTCCACTTGATAGAAAATTTCAAAATCAGTGTTCACAAGCGGCAACAACTCAAGTCAAAATACAAAAACAAGTATTAGAAAATAAGCGCCTTGATTGGGCTATCGCAAGAATTAAAGAATGTGGAAAATTAAAACAGGCCGGAATAATGATTGCAAAAAATTCAGAATTTTTCAATTTATGTTCCGACATTTATATCGACAAAAAGCCAAATCAAGTCATCCCGCATACTCATAATTTAAGATGATTTCTTTTTTCTTGTAATTAATTTTTTAATAATTGGCTTTATAGCGTTCAAAATTATGGGCGAGGATGCGGCCACAAATCCGATCACGGCTGTTGATATTATTGTCGATACTTCTGGAATATAAGATTCTTGAAATGGCACTGGTTCCCATATGATGTTACATTCTCCATTTACTAATTGAAAGGCTTTTACCTTTTCAAGTTTCTGGTTATTGGCATACGAGCCAACCCGCAAGGGTTGTTTTGGGTCAGGGCAAGGCGGAATCGATAAAATCTCTTTTTCTTTGTTTTTTGGAATTTCTGGGGTTTTTCTTTCAGGCGGTTTTGGTGTGTCAGCTTTTGGCTTTTCCTGTTCCTCTACAATCTGCAATTGATTAGGATTATATTGCATTGGAATATAAGAAGGCATTTTTCCATTAGGGCAACTATAAAAAGCTCCGTTTGGGTCATCTTCTATTATCTGTGTATTTTTTATAGAACTATCTCGATGAGTTTTTACACATCCAAGAACATCAATTGTTGGCGGGGCTACATTTAAAACACTTGAAGGCGGTACATAAGAATTAATATTTATTGTCGAAATATCTGAAATTTTTATTTGTTTTATTTCCAATTATTTCATAGGTAAAGGAATAGAACCGCCTGTTGTTTTTGGTATTTGATTGTCAAGCATTTTTGGCATCATCTGTTGCACGTTTGCCAATACTTCATTCATCATGCGATTTTTAAATTGTGGCGAGGTAACGTATTTATAACCGAAGTAACCACCGCCCAACATTGACGCGCTGATTATAAAACTTAAAATAGATAATATTTGTGAAATTTTTGCCATGATTCGAGAAGCATTTTTAAAGGCGTTAGTGCCTGTGACTATTATAACTTTCTGCGGAATCTGTGCATTAGCACCGCTTTATGTAGGTCTTTCTGTTCTTTCTACCAAGGTACACCAGAGGTCACAGTAGGAGTTTTAGATTCTGTTATCTGTGCTGCAATATCTGTTTCAATTCTTGTAACTTTATCAGATCCTAATGCAGCTTTAGCCCATGCAATCGCATTGTCTTTTGTAATATCTTCATAAGCAGTAAAAGAGCCAGAATCAGCATCAGCAAGTTTTACAGAGCCATAAAGTGATCCTGTATGATCTCCGTCTGTATCTATAGCTGTCCAATGAACTTCAGTAACAACATCAGATAGAGAGCCTACAGTTTTTGTTGCGTCAAGAGCAGCAACATCCCAAGTAACAGCCATAATTAAAAAGTGTTTTGTTTAATTTTACTTTGATTCTACTGTTTGAACAACATCAGATAGTTTTTCTAGCTGTTTTAATGCTCCCTGATCTTCCATTATTGGTTGCATAAGTTTATTTTTTTCTGCAACTTTTTCCTGTATTTCTCTATCAAGCATTTGTGCTTTTGCAATATTTAAGTCAAGACGAGTTTTTGTTTCGTCATAAAGTTCTTGTGGAGTCGCCATTAATTTTTTATAATTTATCCAATTATACTAAGCAGCTTCAAGCATTTCAACTTTTGTTATTAGTTGTTTTACCGCAGCAACAAGTAGTGGCACAAGTTTTGAATGATCCATTTGCTGATACTCTTCACCATCTTTTTCACCTAAAACACAATCTTCAACAATATTTTCTACCTCATGTGCAAAAAATCCATCAACAATTATTCCGGGTCTATTCTTCCAATTAAATTTATATGGTTTAAGTTGTTTTACTCTATCAATACCATCTGATATTTCTACTTCATTTTCTTTTAAACGATAATCAGAACTTGTATTATAAGTTGTTGTTGAGGTGTCATTTACAATGCTTCCTCTAGAGGTACCATTTGTATCTAAAAATATTATTTGCGCCCCTGTTGTTGAAGAAGTAGCTCTTTTATTAAGTAATTTTAAAGTTGTATGGTTGCCAGAACTACCTTGAGTAAAGAAACAAACATCAGTTCCGTTTCGATCAACAGTAAAACCTTCATTTCCTTGTTGTGCTGTTCTTCCGATAGCTACAAAAGGGTTTGTCCCCCTTACAATTCTCATAATTTCACCATTATCAACATGAAATCTTATATTTGAGGAACCATAGTTACCTCCGGGATCAGCTTCTATATATAATTCACCGTTGTTAGTAGGATCCAATTGTGATGATGGACCGGAAGCACCTAATTCAATTTTTCCTGTTTCTCTTATCTTTACTATCTCTACTGGTGTATCGCTACCATTAGGTGTTACCGCAAAAACTAACCTAGTGGGCATATCATTACTTCCTGTAGCACCATCAACTTCCCCTTTAATAAATGCACCATATTCCGGCCCTTGAGAGTCATTACCCGCAAAGAAAATTGCTCCTAAAAGATCATCATTTTGAACAACTGTATGGCTACCGTCTGTTGTATTTCTAGACTTAACTAAGAAAATTTGAGGGCCGGCAGCATCATTTGATCCCCTTCTTATGGATAATGAGGAATTTGCTGTGTCCGTACCAAAAATATTTACTTTACCTGATAATGAAGGTACTGCGGTAGTTCCGATAAGGAATCTTCCGTCAGAATTAATTCTGAATTTTTCTTGGCCACTTACTATTCCAAGTGCAAAATAATTTGAAGAATGATTGTATTGTATATACGCTGCACCATTATCGCTTGCATCACCAAAACGTATTTCTTGCGTATTTGAAGCAGGACATAACAATTGTAAACCCAAATTTCCATCTCTTTCTAAAGTCAAAACAGCAGATGCAGCAGCCGAAACAGAACCGGCACTACCACCAAAGATATGAACCAAACAGTCAGGAGTTGCAGTGTTTATTCCTATGCGATCATTTCCCGCGTCTACTCTAAATAAATTTTCGATTGTATCGCCTTCAATTATGAAATCTACATCTGCACCTTGTTTATTAAATATTGTTGTAGCTCCTAACTCCATTCTATCTATACCGGCGGTTGCCACGTTAAAAGTATCAGCAGCAGAACTGTAAACTCCGGTATTAAGATCATCTCTAAAAGCTAGTGCAGGTGTTGAAACACTGCCATCTTCAAGAGTTAACGTACCATCAAGCTGTAAAAGTTCAACCCAACCATCGTTTGCGCTATTTCGTATTTTTAAAATCCCTGTTGTAGTATCAGCCCACCACATATAAGCGTATTTTGTTGAAGGCTCCGATGAACTTGAATTATTACTTACAATCGCAGCTAAAGCATTATTGATGTCTGCCCGGACGTTGGCGCCGGTTGAGTTGTCGATTACATAGTCGTGAACCGGAGGCATGATTTAACTCTATTTTTTCTTTAAGGTTATCATAATTTTAAGAACCGCGCCCAAAACCAACAGCCGTATATCTAAAATTCCTATCAACATGACTTGAGCCGTTTTTAATATCTATTGAAAAACCTGTCCCAGAAATATTTGACAACAAGAAAGTATCTCCCGCCTGTGCGTTTTCGATGGAAATTCCTATTGATGGCAAAGCTGAACCCGCCGAAATACTTGTGCCGCTACTGCCCGTAAAGAACGAATTTTCAAAAACCACTGCCTTTTGTGAAGTGCCTGAAGCAATTACAGCCGTGCGGTTTTCTGTTCTTCTTTCTAATTCTGCGCTAAATCCTAATTGATCAATTTCGATTGATTGCGCAGGGTCATCCGATGTCATTTCACATTTAAACCTAAAACCACGACCGATAAATGTTCCATTTGCAAAAGTATTATATGCTGTGAAATCTGCCCCAAATGTGCAGCTTCCGCTTACATTAAATGACTGAGCGCAAGTTAAAACAAAACTATTTGCATCGGGAACAGATTGAATTTGATATTCACCATCAACATCTGCCCCTAAATTTGCAAAATCAACAACAACAAAACTTCCCGCAACATAACCATGAGAACTTTTTGTAATTGTAATAATTGTCCCTGAACCACCCGAACCATTGTTTATTGTATAAGTTCCAGAAATTGAAACATTAGGGTCGCTATCTGTTTGGCTGACAAGTAATTTTGCGTTAACATCGAATGCTGTGGCGGAATCTACGTCCGTCCATGTATCGATGTTTCCTGTCCTACTATCAAACAAATCGTTTGGATAAAAACCTTGAGTAACAAAATGACGTTTTAATATCAAAGGTTGTTTGCTTCCTAAATCTAATTTATTTGCAAATTCATAAGAACCAGAAGAAGCAACATCGCCAGAAAAATCAAAATCTGAAAGTTGGTCGACATCTGCAACAGTATCGAATAAAACTGTTGAGTCTAAAACAAGACCATTCACATCATCACTGAAAAAGGCATTTACTTTTGTGCCTGCAAAAGGTGGCGAATCTGTATCTTCTCTATCTGTAAAAACAGCAAGTTTTGGCAATGGGTCGGGCGTTGTAACAATTACAGATGTTTCCCCTTCGCTAAGTCTCCCGCCGTCATCACGGAATTTAAGAATATACTCGCCGGTCAAAGCGGGAACAAGCGTTTCTGCAATACTTCCCGGCAAGGCGGGTAAAAGGTCAACTGAATTTGTAAACGTGCCAGTTCCATCTGTAAGGTTAGAATGACGGACTATCACGTTTCCGCCGTGGGTCACATCAATATCGGTTGCTTTGTCAAAACGTAGTCGTACAAACTGATCTGAGACAGGTTCAACAACTAAATTTGTAACATCTTGCGGTCTTGCAGTTTTACCAATGGCATTAAATGTTATGTTGTTTGATGTTGCTGAAAGTTGGGCGTTTATGTTGTAGCTAAAAACTTGGATTTCATAAGTTCCAAGTTGACTATTTATTATTTCAAAATCAGGACTTGAAACTTTTGTTGAAACAAAATTTCCATTATTAAAACGATAATTTACTTGATATTCAACAACACCTGTTATTGGTTGCCAACTGATAATTATTTTTGAAACAGCTTGATTATTTATCGGAACAATTGTTTCTACCGCTGAAAGGTTAGAAGGGGGTGGTTTTAATTCATTTAAATTTGAAACATTTCTAACAGGTAAAGTTTCACCATCCTCAATAAAATCATATTTAGTATCAATGTAAGATAAAGCTGTAATCGTATAATTTATTGAATCTGTTTCTTCAACTGTAATTACCCTGAATTTTTGCGATTCAATTGTAGAATTTTGGATTAAATATATTGTGTTTGCATTTGGCGTCTGTGAAAATGCTTCAGAAACAGTAACAACGCCATTTGTAATATCTGATATATCTTTTGTCTCAACTGTACCATCAGGCAATATTAAAGATAAGGTCGGGCTGTTAGTTGTTGGTAAATCTGTATTTTCTGTATCGTCAACTGTAACAACTGTTGTTGAAGTAACGCTTTTTAATCTTCCTGAACGCCTTACACCCGCGCGAACTGGGTCATTAATTTCTATAACAGCGCCCGGCCTGACCATCAAACCGCCTTCCATTGATGTTGTAAAGGTAACCATTTCAGATTCATTTGCTTCCGAAAACGCAATTGCTTTTGCCAATCTTTGCGCCTGCCCCCTCGATGTACACGCAAAAGCCTTAACTTGTTTTACAACAGTTCCAATTTTTGCTGATAAAGTAGTATTTTCAAAAACTTCAAAATCTACGTCTTGCGAATCCATATTGTAATAACTGACAGAAATTACAGAATGTCTTTGTTTTAAGCTTGAGCCAGAATAATTAAAACCATCACTTGAAATATTGGCAAGTGAGAAAAGGAACGAGGTCGATTTGGGGGAATCTTGAGCCAATAATATAGAACCCGTTGACCAGATAGGCATACAACGCATGACACCCGCAAGTTCATTTATCAAATCAAACGCGGAACTTGATGATTGAATATTCACATTGCAAGAAAATCTGGCTTCCTGTCCGCCAAAGCCATCATCGACAAGAGTATTTGCAAATTTTGATGCAGTTACAAAAGAAAATAAATCAAGGTTTGCATCTGCAATATGTGTTCCGAATCCATATCTTTCTGTTGTCAAGAGGTCAAGCAAAATCATCGCAGGGCATGAACACCAAGTCGCGGCTTGAAAAGTACCTCCAAATATATAGCCGTCAGGATAAACAATACGGCCAGTTGCAGAATCAACAGTTGGCGTTCCTGAACTAGAAGCGCCGGCACCCGGAATCCTTACTTTTATTCCGCGAATACGGAATTTCCGGCGGGGGATTGCGCTGAACTGTTGAGAGTCAACTCTTATTAAGTTATATGCTGAGTTTGCATAAGTATTTGATTCATCAATTATTTCTGCAAATTGTGTAAATTGAAAAGAATCTATTAATGAAGTATCTGTTGAATCTGCCGTAACTCTAATAACTCTAATATCAACAGGAAAAGAACCTGTAATTTTAACTGAATAATCTTTTTGATATGCGTCAGCGGTTCGACCTGTAACAGTATCTTCAATAACATCTGTAAAGCCTCCTGAATTATATTGAACAGCAATTTTCAAATCAACAGTTGAACCAAGAAGATCGCCTTCTGTTGTGGCTTTTTGTATTTGGGGAAATGTTACAGTTACTTTTATGCGCTCAACATTTGTATTTGTAATCTGTCTTGTAACTGGCGAATCCGCTGTAACTGTAACACCAACAGGTGTGATTGAAGAAGAACTTTCAACCCCATCAACTTTTGTTTGATTTGAGGTTCCAAATCGCGGTGTAAAGGTTACATTTTGAAAATTAAAATCTGAAGTAGCAGGGCTTGATGAATTTGCCGTTGCTTTTAAAACAGGTGTATCGTTAAGGAAAACGTCCTTCAAATACGCGTTGACATAGGCAGTTGAAGTGCGGTCTGTTATACCTTCCTTTGAAGCCGTTGCACTTCCTTCGATTTCGCCTTCTGATACAAGATCAAGAAAACTTGCAAATTGCTTACTATGTAAGGTATCAGGGGTTCTTGTCGGTTGTCTTGGAGGTGGCGGCGAACTTCCTCCACCAAATGAACCGCGAATAATTTTCTTTTTATCGGTCATGCTTGTACCTGTTCAGTATCAGTTGAAGCACTAATCACAACTGAGCCAGTGAAGATTTCTCCATATACAATTGGGACGGGCGTTCCGGCCCGGCTTGTTTGTTGCGTTCCTGAAAAACTAAACGACAAACGCGGGTCTTGTTCACTAGAAAATTCAGGTTGTTTTGGAACTGGAAACAGCATCCCACTTACTCCACCCAAAACTAAACTTGCGCCAATAAGACCGAGAGCCGCCGAACCATAAGCCCCTGCCGCATATAAACCTGTTGCACCTATTAAACCACCTCCGCCCGCTAAACCCGCACCTGAACCGCCTGCAAAAAGCCCCGCACCCATTGGCGTAAAAGATAAACCGATTAAGGCCACTCCAAGTAACACCTTTCCGAAATTACCCCCCGAACCTGAAATAACAGGTACAAAAGATATATCTGATTTACCAATAGGATTGTGAAGCTCGTCTTGACCAATTTCATCATCATTAGCAATAACCTTATAATATCTATTCGCCATATGACTTTCCAGTTGCGGAAAATTATTTATTAAAAAGCTTACAGCTTGCGCGACATTAGAAACATTTATATCTTCAAATTCTTTATGACCGACCTGTTTTGCCAGTTCTCCATATAATTTAATTTTGCGAAGCATAACGATACCGACCCCCTGTACATTTTAACAACCAAGGATTGTATGGTTCTTTACAAGATAGTCTATCGCCTAAATGATGTAAAACATCACCATCTAAAAAAATCCCAACATGATTTAAACCTTTACCTAAAATACTCATCGCCAAAACATCCCCATTTTGTAACTTTTCATTTGGTGCTAACAAACGAAATCCCGCAGTTGTTAAATAATTATCAAAATCGCCATCTTCTTTCGATTGTGGATTTTCTGCAAATATTTCAGGTGTTAAGGGTCTTGTAGCTTTTTTAAAAGAAATTTGTTTTTCTTGCAAATACCAATCCTCTACCAAACTTAAACAATCAGTAACACCCCATACCCAAGGCCGACCTAGTAAAGGCGCTTTGTATCCGCAAGGCTCATAGTAGCCCCAAGTTTCGATTTTTGGATTAACAATATACCAAGGTAAATTCGACTCCTCACAGCTTATTTTATCAGCTTCAGAAGCAACAGGCGGCGTTGTCGGGTGCGAGTGAATAATACCAATTATTTCGCCGATTGAATCAGCAACAACATAATCTTCTGGGTTCATTATGAAACATTGATGAGAAGTTATTGCTAAATTTTGACAAGGAAAGTATTTTTCTTTTCCGCGAATATTTAACAAAAGACCACAAGATTCTTTCGGGTCTTGTTCCTTGGCATGAATCAATGCGTCATCTTTCCAAGTCATTTAAACTATTAATCCAATGCTAGGAAATTCTGAACGGGTGCATTGACGTTTAGGCGCTCGAACTCCCGCCATATCAAAAACCGCAGCAAGTTCAAAAGAAACTACAGTCCTATTTTCCGCCGCTTTTCTATCAATAATATAAATTTCTTGCGGATATTCTGCCGTATTGTCTGGCGTTCCATAAGGGTTCACATTGCTTGGAAAATTAGCGGCATCAATAAACCTTGCCTGCGTTCTAATTCTTTTAACAGTTGCGCCTGTCAAATCGTTTCCTGTAGTTGTTGCGTTTACCAAAAGAAGTATCGCTGAAATAGTTCCAACAGCATTTGAAAAAGTAAGGGTTGGCCGTGGTAATTGTCCTTTTCCATATTGAAAACCTTCAGCCTGAACAGGGTATCTTGTATAAGAATTACCCTGCCAAATTATTTCGCCGTTATCTTTCAAACTTGTTCCAGCATGAAAACGATAAGTTGTTGTTGCGCCATGTAATGAATTATCAAGAGTCAAAGTAAAAAGTTCAATTACCGCTGACGGATTGACATTCTGTAATTCACTTACAATCTTGTCTGTACTCATGCTTCAAATACTTGCCTGAATGTAGCGCTTATCGAAGCCCTGTTGTTATAGGGAATTGATTTTGACCAAGTTTCGCAAACAAATTTTTTTGCACCTGAAAGAGTTATTGAAACATTTCCGCTATTTGTTGCACTTGAAGCGGCTGTAACTGTAAAAGTGTTTGCGTCAACCGCTGTTGCAACTGTAAAAGAACCATCAGTTGCAGAACCTGATGTGTAGTCGATTGTCAAAACATCGCCTATTGCAACACCATGATTTGAAATCGTAATTGTTACTGTGGTTCCTGACTGAGAATATGTTCCTGTTTTTGTAAATCCTTCGCCAGGCGGTGTAAACGTAAAACTTTCTTGATCGTTTGCGCGACTATCAAGAAATGCTTCAACAACATCTGATTCAGTTTCGCTTAATTCAAAATTAACATTATAAACCTTCGGGTTTTGATTGCTTGCTAGTCCAAAAAATATTCTTTGTTCAAATCCATCTGCAAATCTTACTGTACGAACAGCGGGCGCAGATTTTTTTGAAAATCCTTGATATGTGGGTGTGACGCTTGGAAAGGTTGCCATTTTAAGTTGCTAATAAACCGCCCGGTCTTTTTTGTTTTATTAATTCTGATTGTATCGCTGAAGCTAGAGCAACGCCAAGTTCTTTCCCGCGATCTTCATTTGCATTTGATTGCATACCTTCAGCCGAAACATTTACATTAATATTGTTGACAATACCACCGCTTCCACCGATCTTATTATTTGGGATAATAGTACCCGCAGAACGAGGAACAAAGATTTCCGGCCCACGCTCGCCCACGATTGAAGGTTTTCCGACAGGCGGCCTTCCACCATTTGCAAACCCTAAGAATTTGCCAACTTTGGTTCCACCAAATAAACCAGTAAGCGCCATATTGATTCCAAGTCTTAACAAGGACGATGCAAGATCATTAATAATTGACTTGGCCGCTTCTCCGAGAGTTCTGGTTCCTTCAATAGCACCGACTAGAGCATCAGTAATACCTGTTCCAATATCTTCTCCAATCTGTTTAAAAGCGCCATTAATTTTTTTCGCGATTTCTTCTTGTCTTGTCATTTGTTCAACTTTCTTCTTTAATAATTCTTCTTGTTTTATTAAATCTATAATTTGCTGTGCATCTAATTCGCCAAACCTTTCTTTTAGTTCATTTATTCTTTGCTCCATGTTAAATTCTTCTTCTTTGCCTGCAAGTTTCGCTTCCATCGCAGAAATATTTTTTAAAAGTGCAATTGTTTGATCGTTAAATGCTTTATCAAGAGCAAGTAAAGTTCAAATTCTTTGTTTGCAATAGTAAGGCTATTTAAAGCGGCTTCTGTTTGTGGTGCCGTTTCAGTGATTCCTTTTATATTATCGTCAAAGGCTTTTGCGGCATCCGCGGCTTCTTGTGCTGAATTTTTATTGTCAATAAATTTTGCGGCTAAAGTTCCTAAAATAACAATTGCTGCCCCGATACCTGTTTTTATTAATGCTATTTTCAAGGCTGAAAGAGCAATTGTGGCTTTTGTAATACCACCCGCCGCCAAGAATGAAGAAGCCGCAACACCTTTCAAACCAGTTGAAGCTAACGCGGAATTGATAGCGGCCACCTGAAAAGATGTTGCCAAAGTTGCCAATTGTCCGATTATTACAGGCGTTATAATTGCAACACCTTTTGCGGCAACAGCTATTGCTGTAAATATCAAAGTGACTTGACCCGCACCTGATTTAACAAAATTAGTTATTGCTTCCGTTACTTTTGTTAATGCTCGAATTACTGGTAAAACAGCGGGCGCCAATTGATCGCCAAATGCCCTTGATAAATTTTCAGCTTCATTTCCTAAATTTTTAAATACTTGTGTCGGGTCATTTTCT
>LULQ01000254.1_pt1 | contig 13450 bp, 14 predicted proteins | sample 728091 | NCBI WGS metagenome assembly LULQ01 (sample SAMN03860285, study PRJNA289734) | marine metagenome | biome: seawater column; feature: ocean; material: water; isolation source: Red Sea water column Station 149 - depth 10m | place: Saudi Arabia: Red Sea | collected 2011-10-15 | depth 10 m
TTCAATATCTTGTTTTAAATCAATAAAAGGTACTTTCAAAACTGTTTTTTTGAGTATTATTACAAATTTGACTTGATTTAATGTATTTATAAGACTGCACGTGCGAATTGCCTCTCTAGCTCTTCTTTTAGCCCTATTTCTTTCCACAGCATTACCAAGCTTTTTACTAGCTATAATACCAACTAGAAAAGTTTCTAAATCTGCATCATGAAGAATATAGCCAATAAAACTTGAACTTTTAAAGTAGTTCCCTTTGTTTCTGATTTGAGAAAATTGGGAAGATTTTTTTAGTGTAGGAAGTCTCAAAAATTAAGCAGATAGTCTAGATCGACCTTTAGCTCTTCTAGCATTAATGACTTTACGACCACCAACAGTTGACATTCTAGAACGAAATCCATGCCTTCTTTTTCTGACTAATTGACTTGGTTGATATGTTCTTTTCATTGCTAATACACCTAAAAAATTGGTTCCTACATTTAACAATTATTGATATGAAGTCAATAAATAAAAACAAATTATGTTGATAATTAAAGACATTTCTAATTTACAGTCATATTTGACTGCTTATCAAAATCGAAAATACTCAATCGGTTTTGTTCCTACTATGGGCGCCCTTCATAAAGGACATGGAGAGCTGATAAAAAGATCAAAAACTGATAATCACAAAACTATTGTAAGTATTTTTGTAAATGAAAAACAATTTAACAGTAAAGAAGATTTTAACTCTTATCCTAGGAATAAGGGCCTTGATTACGATTTTTGCTCTGACAACGACGTAGATCTATTATTTGAACCATCAGCAGAAGAAATTTACAACAAAGATGAAACTATTTTAAAAAATAATAACTATAATAATATTCTTTGTGATAAATACAGAAAAGGACACTTTGATGGTGTAATCACTGTACTAAATAAATTTTTTTCAATTGTAAAAAGTAACAAGGTTTATTTTGGTGAAAAAGATTTTCAGCAACTCAAGATAATTGAAAAATTTATTCAAGAAAAATATAAATTTTTAAAAATAGTATCTGTACCAACAAAAAGAAATGAGGAAGGTATTGCCTATTCATCGAGAAAAAAAGTAGAAAATTTTCTAAAAACTTTAGAAAAATCATTTGATATTAATACTGCAAACCAAAAAGCTAAAGATTTTATTGTTGAACAAGATATTGAAGAATTTGATTACTTCGAATTTAGAAATAATGAGGACCTAAGTTTCAATGGTAAAGTTTCTGAGTCGAGACTTTTTTATGCAATCTATAAAGGCAAAGTTAGACTCATTGATAATTTAAAAATTTAAAATGGCGGTTCTGCAAGGATTCGAACCCTGAATTCTTGATCCGTAGTCAAGTGTGATATCCGTTTCACCACAGAACCATACTGTATCTAGTACATTTTTAACAAAATTTGTCATCCAAAAAACGACTGCACGAAAAACTGCACGAAAATTTCAACAATGTATGTGGATGTTGGATAGTTTACAAAACTAATTTACTATAATTATAGGATGCCAAATTCGCCTGAGGGTTATACTTTTCTTATAATTATTTCTATTCTTCTCACTACTTATCTTGGATATAAGTTTCATAAAAATCGTCACTCTATCTTCAAATACGGAAAAAGACTTGGTTTTATTGTCATTGGTTTTTGGATTTTATATACAATTTTAAACGTAAGATCACAGTCTTTAGAAAATCATCAATTAATTGTCATAATTGTTACAGGTATTATTGCATATATTTTTGTTAGATCTTTTTTTAACAAAGATAAAGAAATCAAAGAACTAAAAAGAAATTTAAAAAGTTATGACAGTAAAATTCTTAATGAAAATATAGATAGTGTCAAAAGAGTAGAGATTTTAAAAACACCTATCAGTCATCGAAAAAAATTATTCGAAACTATCGATCAAAGTCAATCTACTCTTATTATCATTTCTGGTTGGGCAAGGGAAAATGCGATGAATAATGAATTTAGAAATAAAATTAAAAATGCATTAAATAGGGGTGTAAATATATTTCTTGGTTATGGATATAAAGGATTTTCTGAAGAAGAAAATGAAAAACATCGAGTTGCATCCAAAAAAGTTATCAATGATCTTCAAGAATGGAGTTCAAATATTGCTTCTATTGGATTACTTCGCAGTCGTTATTACCCCGAACACTCGAAAATATTGATATGCGATGATCAGTTTGCAATCTACGGAAGTTTTAATTGGTTATCTAATAAAGGAGAATTTTCAAAAAATAATGAAACTAGTTGTGTTGTTTTCGATAAAGAGATAATAAAAAAAGAAATGAATTTAATTGTAAGACAATATGATGACTTTCAGACTGAACAATCAAGAAGAGAATTTTTCAGAAAATTTTATCCAAATCTTTATCCCTTAGATTGAATATGAGAATCTGCACCCTTGATTTAGAGTAAATACCAGATAGCAATTTACTTATGAAAAGAGTTTGTATTTACGCAAGAGTTTCAACTGACAAACAATCTACAGATCGTCAAGTTGAACAGTTACGAGAGATCGCAAAAAATCATGAGTGGGAAGTTGTCAGTGAGTTCGTGGATATCTGTTCTGGCGCAAAGACTTCTCGCCCTAACTTTGACCAGATGATGATAGATGCTTTCTCTCGCAAGTTTGAAACAGTGATGTGTCTAGAACTATCTAGAATAGGCAGAAACACTAAGCATTTACTTGATACTGTAGAAAAGTTAAACGAAAAAAGAATAGATTTGTATATCCACAATCAACAAATCGATACTAGCACTCCATCAGGTAAACTATTCTTTACAGTTGCATCTGCATTTTCAAATTTTGAAAGAGATTTAATCCGTGAAAGAGTTGTTAGTGGATTACAGAATGCAAAGAAGAAAGGAAAAGTTCTCGGAAGAAGAAGTAATCTTACGCATGATGTTAAAATTCAAATTGAACAATTACGCAAAGAGGGAATAGGGATTAAGAAAATTGCAAAACAGTTTCATGTTGCACCCAATACTATACGCAAAATGCACCTAATTTCCTCATGAGTGGAATAGACTGAATATTAAATGTGTGTAGAATAGGTTATGTACCTGACAAAGTTTTCTATATTAGAAACTGTTTCCGATTATATATATCTACTAGATATCCAAAGTTCTTAACTTGAATTAATATTAAAATAATCATCAGGTAAAGTTCATTAGAGTCTGTTAGGTATCGATAAAAATAATTTTATTACAAAGTTTTTATAAGGAGTTTTATAAAAATGGATAAATCAAAATATAATATTAATGCAGAAGAGATTAAGAAGAGTCATCTACAACGACAAGAACTATACAAAAAGTTTAATAAAAAAACTGATTTTACTACTGCTTTTAAGGATAAACATATTGCAGACGCATTAAAGGAAGTAAGACAAAGTACAGAAACGATTAAGGACTCACATTGGTTGAGACCAGACAATCACAATAGGAAGAAGTAATGGGAATAAAACAATACTTACTTGGGGAACAAAGTGTATCCAAGAAAGAAAAAAAACAATTAGATGAAATGGAAAATTGGTTAATGAATTTAGAAAACTTCAAAAACGATGAAGAAATATTAAATGAAAAATTACTAGGAATTGCAAAAGTAGGAACAGTAGTTTTACAATTTACTAATTCATTAAAACAAATCAAAAGTGCAGAAACGTTTTTTATGAGTGCTAAGGGTGGTATTAATTTGATATCAGATAAATCCTCTATTGCACCACTTAAACCTGTGCTATCACCAGTTTTAGATGGATTAAGCAGTATTGCTCAAGCAGTTAGAAGTCTAATAATCATCAGTTCTGTTGGTGCAATACTCACAGATCGTGTAACTAAACAAAATCGTAGGAGAAGAAATTGAGTGCAAAACATTCATTCTTAACAAGAATAGACAAACAACTTTGGGAAGACATTACAAAATTAAAGAACTTAGAAGGTGGAACTTCCACAATCAACGGATATGTCCATGAGGGATTACGTTATGTGAGAGATACACATTTACAAAACATGACAGTTCAAAGAAAGAAACGAGAAACCCTCAAAGCAATCTACGGGTAAGTAATTCTACTCATTACAAGGGGTGCATTAAACCTATCATAAATCATCCTTTCAGATTATTGATATTGTTTGTTTTTATTATCTTAATGCATGGGGATATAAAACAGATGTTTAATGCACCACCCCCCCGCCAGAATGCTAGAATATTTTGTAATCTATAAATGCAATAAAAGTTTCTTTAAATAAAAAAGAAAAAATATTTTAATCCCAACATAATCCACCATTTACAATTAATTCTTTATTTTTACATTTAGGACAAATTATCTGATGCAGTAAATTATCTTTCTCTCGGACTCTTCTGCGTTTGATTTTGCACTTACTGCATTTAGATTGAGTACGATAAATTAACTTCTCTTGTTTATCGTAAATAAGTAAATGCAATTTTTCTTGTATTGAAAAACAGTTTCGACATTGATAAACGCAGTGTCCGTCTGTTTCAAAGTGTAGGTCTGAATTTTCTTGAAGTATTTTTGAAACTTCATCTGAACTTCTCTTATCCATAAATTCTAAAATATTTTGCAAACTTCCATACATCATGCCAACACCTAACATGAACTCTCTTTCGTATTCACAACTCTTACAAAGAACAAAGTTACCGTGACCCATTAATCCTCTTCACCATGAACTAAGTTAGTATCCGCTAATTTATTGATTGCATCTAAAAGTAATTTGAAATTCGGTGGATAGTCATTGCTTCCAAAGATACGCCTTCTTCTTTTACCTTCGCGATCAATAACTAATTCCCATTGAGTTCCATCAAGTACGTGATTATCAAAGTAGTCTTTGTTCCATCTCCATGCATCTAACTCATCAATAACTTTCCAAAATTCATCCCATTTTTTAGATGAAACTTGGTGATTAAATTCTTCGTAATTTACTCTTTGATGATTAATTTCAACTATTAAATCAATACCATTATTGTAGATTTTGTATTGATCAGACCTAAAACCTCCAATTTCAAATGAAAATACGAAAATTTTACTTCCTTAATTCAGTTTGTTTCTTGATGTAATCGGAGTAAATTTCTCCAACTATTAAATTTTTTACTGACTCATCTTCATTTATTTTTTTATAGAAATCAAAGTGAGTATTTACAAAACTTAACATCACGCTCTCGAATTCCTTTTTCATAAAATCTCTTTTATTTTGATCAGAATTAGCGCCATTCATGTATTTTTTGACTTCATTGCTCTCCATAATTTTTTTATGTGCAGATTTTAAATTTGTAAAATTTTCTTCAGATAAAGTTATCCCATACCTAGAATTAATAAGTGCTATTATTTCTGATAGGAAATCTCTACTTGCTTCTTTATACGTTTGAGGATTTACAGAAATTTCTTCATAAACATGATCTACATTTTCAAGAGGATCAATGCCCGTGTGTAGTTTTTGGACTCTTAGGGAATGAAGATCAATTAAACTACTAATATCTATTCTTTCTTTTTCAGGTTTAATTAATTTTTTATAAAGATAACGATAAAAAATATAATGTTTTTCTAATTCTAAATCTTTGAAATTTATTATTTGTGCAAGGTAACTATATAATCGATTGAAAGATGCAATTTTTAATCTGAAATCTTCTCTCTCTTCTAAAGAATTTATTGTCATCCATTTATCTACAACTTCATCTAAAATAGGATGTAAAAGACCTTCGTCTCTATTTTTATCAAAAAATACTGTACAAAAACCTTCAACCTGATTAGGAGTGAAGAGTTTAAATAATTTGATATTGCTTTGTATGTCATAAAGTTTATTTGGATCTGTTTCTTCTTGGAGTGATAATTCTTTATAAAATTTTTGAAAAGATGAACGTACGGACTCGGGGTCATTTGCAAAATCAAGTATGAATGTATTTGTCTTACCTGACATAGTTCGATTTAATCTTGAAAGTGTTTGTACACATTGAAGATCTTTTAAAATTTTATCTATATACATTGATTGCATCATAGGTTCATCAAATCCTGTTTGAAATTTATTAGCGACGACTAATAGTCGAAATTTGGGATCTTTTAATCCAATTGGAACATCTCCGTCATGTCCAAGAGTTAAATTCAATCCTTTTTCAGTAAATTTTTCTTCACTTTCTTTTAATTTTACTTCACCTGAAAAACCAACTAAACAACGATAATTAATATTTCTTTCTCGAAGTTGTTTATTAATCTCATGGAAATATCGCACACATAATTCTCTTGATTTGACTATTATCATTCCTCTACTTTTACCTTGGATTTCTTTGGAACCCTTCTTGATGAAATGTTCAAGCATAATATTTACTTTGTTTTCAATTGTTTCTTTATGAGTGTCCACATAGTTAAAGATCTGGCGAGTCCCTTCAGCAGTATCAATTTCTATTTCATTTCCACTTAGTTGTTTAATTTCAAAATATCTTTTGTATGTTGTGTAATTTTTAAGGACATCAAGAGTATAGTTCTCAAAGATAGACTGTTTCATTGTATAAGAATGAAAAGGTTCTAGTTGTCCTTTGGAATTTTTTGTTCCAAATATTTCAATTGTTCTATCTTTGGGAGTTCCCGTAAATCCAAAGAAAGAGATATGTTCTTGTCTTCCTCTTGAGTCAATTTGATCAGAAAGAAAATCTTCTAGTGTGTAATCAGTATCCTCTTCTTCATTGGTAAGGGTTTCATTTAAAGACCGTCTAAGTTCACCACTTTGACTTGAATGAACTTCATCAATAATCACTGCAAATTTTTTCTTTGAAAGAGAAGTTATTTCATTTGATATATAAGGAAATTTTTGAATTGTAGTTATAATAATATCTTTGCCAGACTCTAGATATTCCTTTAATTGACTTGATCCCTCTTGTGCTCCAAATACAACACCATCCATTTTTGAAAGAGAAGAGACAGTGTTGCGTAATTGGTCATCTAATACTGTCCGATCCGTTACTACAATAACACTATCAAATATTCTTTTTGTATCATTTCCTTTTCTATAAAGAGATGTCAAAAGATGTGCTAACCAACCTATCGAATAAGATTTACCTGAACCAGTTGTATGTTGAACTAGATAATTATTACCTTCTCCATCTAATCGGATTTGATTTTTTAAATTTCTAATTAATTCTAATTGATGATAACGAGGAAAAATTTGAACTTCAAAACTACGTGTTTCTATTTTTTTTGATTGTTCATTATAAAATACATCTTTTTCTTTTGATACATGCGCAAAATTTTCAATGATATCTAATAAAGAATTTTGTGTGAGTATCTCTTTCCAGAGATATGATGACCGATAATCACTCTCAACTGGGGGATTTTCAATGCTTTTATTGTATGGAAAGAAACGAGTTTTAGTTCCATTTAGTCTCGTTGCCATGGAAACTTCATTATTATCAACACAAAAATGGACCAATACTCTTTTAAAATTTAATAAAGGTTCTTTAGGGTCCCGGTCATATCTATATTGATTCTCAGAGTGTTTTACGTTCTGACCCGTGAGTTGATTTTTAAGTTCCATAGTGACAACTGGGATACCATTTAAAAATAATCCCATATCAATTGAGTTTTGATTTTTTGTTGAGTAATAAAGTTGTCGAACAACACTGAATGAGTTTGATTGATATTGTTTTAGATGGTCAGGATTTAAATCACTTTTAGGTTCAAAATAACATAAGTGTAAATTTACGCCTCTATCAACTACTGGGTTACGCAAAACATGAATAACACCTTTACTTGCTATTTCAGAAGATATACGAGAAATAATTTTATCTTCTGTATTGCTATCATAAATTTCTCTTAGTCTATCCCACTCTTTAGGTTGGGTTTTTTTTATAAATTCTATGACCTTGTCTTTAATAAGACATTGGGTTCGATCATAATTACTATAATCAATTGAATCAAAACCGATTGAATTTAGATGTTTCTCTATATGATTTTCAAACTTCTTTTCAGTTGGGCGAATATCGCTCATATCATGTTCTCCGTTATTCGAAACTTACCCATTATAATAAAAGATATAAGTGATTGACGATACTCTTGTAGCATCTGTATTTTTTGTATTTCTTTTTTGGAGATTTTATCAATAGTACCCAATTTTTTTGTAAGAAATTTCACAATTTTTTCTTGTTCAATTGAAGGCGGAATAAGGATAGGAGTTGTTTTCAATGTCCCCTGACTTAAAGATGCCCTAGTCACCAGATTCATTTCTTTGCTAAAATGTGTTAATGGAATAAATGATCTAAAATAGAAACGTGAATAATCAGTTTGTAAAGTATCATCATTAGGGCGAAATCTCACCAAAAACCCAGAAAAACAGGATCGTTCAATTGTTTCAATACAAACTGAGGAGACTCCAATATCATCAATTGTTTCTGACGTTCTTGTAAAAAATATATCTCCCTTTTTTACAGAATATCTTTCCCAATCATTTTCATTGGATCTAAATAAACCACTTGGTTTCTGAATAATTTCATTTTGATAAACGTCTGAGTAATTAAGAAATGGATTTCCATATCCAAAGTATTCAGATCCTTTTGAAACTCCATTTGAAAATTGTCCTAAAAAACCCAATTTATTAAAACTCCAATGTTCTGGAATTTTGCCAATCCATTCAATACCACTGTCTTTCATCTTAACATTTAAGTCGAGACCCTTAGTTACACATTGATTAATCAGAGATAACCTTTGTTCTTTGAGAAGTGCAATTTTTTTGTGCGTCTTATCAATCAATAAGTCAATCATTTCAGTCTTTTTTTCTATATACTTAGAAATTAATTTTTGTTCTTCTAATTTTGGATAAAAAATAAAAATATTTTTGAATTCCTCGGGTGTTAATACCCATCTTCCATAATTATCGTGACTAGCAATACCTTTGCCTATGCTAAAAAAAGTTTTTCTATAGTAATTAGACTGTAAAAAATAATTAAGAAATTTAACATCAAAGTTTTCTTTAGGTATTAATGTGTAATAGGCAGGACTTATTAATCCATTTATTGGAGAAATATCTACCCAACCAGATAATAAATCCATTGGGTTCAGGCAAATTTGATTTTCTTTTATAAAAATATATTTTTTATAGTCACGTGCAATTTGTCCTTCATTTAATTCAATGTTTTTTTCGATAATTCCTTTTTTTGTTAAGGCAAGATTTTTCTGAAGTTCATATTCAGTGCTAGTTTCATTTGAAAATTCAAAAACATATTTAAGTCTTGATACTTCCCAATGATTAGGGATATCATTAATTTCATAAAATTGTTTACTCATATACACTTTCTAAATTTCTGATATCTGACTCAATTTCATTCAATTCAAACTTTATTTGATCTAGAGACTTAGGTGTTTCAAATTTATAGAATTCTTTTGTTAGGGAAAACTCGTATCCAATTTTATTTAATTTTTCATCATAAAAAAATTCATCAACATAAGGTGAAACTTCTTTTTCGATATAATCATTTATATCTATCGAAGATGGGACTATTTCATAATCTCTTTTCTGTTTATCTATTTTAGGATTATTTTTCTTATCCAAAATCTTTTGACCATTTTGGTCCTTTAAATACTGATCAATTGTGATTTTTGTATATTTGAAATGATTGCTTTCATAAATCTTTGAATGATCATTTTCTTGAAATTTTGAATATAAATCTAAAATTTTAATTCTATCTTCAATTGTTAATTCTTTACTTTTTTCACCAAATTTAAATTTGGAATGTTTGAAGAAATCTTTTGCATTTATTAATTGTATTTTATTTTTTCTTATAGGTTTCTTTTTGTTATTTAATATCCAAATATAGGTAGTTATCCCTGTATTAAAAAATAGTCTATCTGGTAACATTATTATTGCTTCTAAAAGGTCTTTTTCTACTATCCATTTTCTAATATCTGACTCACCACTACCAGCATCGCCAGTAAACAAAGGAGATCCGTTAAAAACAATTCCTATTTTGGATCCTTTTGGTTCCATTTTATGTATCAAATGTTGAAGAAACAAAAGCGCTCCGTCTGAGACTCTTGGGATACCAGCATGAAATCTACCATTGGTATCTTTTGCTTCATTTTCTATAAAATTCCTCTCTTTCTTCCAACTTTGTCCAAATGGGGGATTAGATAACATATAATCAAACTTCCTATCCTCATACTGATCTAATGATAGTGTTGTTTTCGGTCCTTGAATATTATTAGGGTCTTCATCAGACATTAAGAAATCTGATTTGCAAATAGCATAAGTTATAGCATTTCTTTCTTGCCCAAAAAGTTCAATTTTTAAATCTGATTTAATGTTTTCCTTAATCCATTCTTTTCCGATTGTTAGCATTCCACCTGTACCACAGCATGGATCATAAACTGTTCTTATAATTCCTTCTTTTGATAACTCTTCTTTGTCTTGATCAAAAACTAAAGAGACTAATAGTTTGACTATGTCCCTAGGAGTGAAATAGTCACCACTTTCTTCATTTGTCATTTCTGAAAATCTTCTTAATAGTTCCTCATAGATTTTACCCATTTCATGATTATCAACTTTATTTGGATGAAGATCGAATTCAGTGAATTTACTTATAATAGAATAAAGACTTTTATTTTTATTAAGTTCATCTACAAGTTCATTAATTTTAAAATTTTCAATGATTTCAAAAACATTCTTTGAAAATCCACTTACATAATTTTGAAAATTTATGTAAACATTGTTAGGATCATTTTTTATTCTAGACAAATCATATTTTGAAATATTATAAAAAGGCAGATTTAGTTTTTTTTTAATTACTGAACTTGGGTCGTTGAGTTTATTTTTAAATTGTTCATATAATTCATTTGCCAAATCTTTCTGTGGTTCTAATACGCAATCTAATCTTCTTAAAACTACAAATGCTAAAATAATTCTACCATATTCGCTTGCTTTAAAATCTCCTCTTAAATCGTCATCTGCTGTGCTCCAAATTAGAGAAGATAGATTTTGACTTTCAGACATATATTAATCTTAGAGGGAATTTCCTTTTATCTCAAACTTGTTTCTATGGAAAGGTTCCATTTATTACGTTTTTCAGGTGTTTCCGTGCTCTCATTAAAATCTTTGCACTATCTTGAGGATTATTAACTGCAATATAACGAGTGAATTTTTGAGTTATTCCTTCACGAGTTTTTTCAAAAATTTGTTCATGAGTTAAACCACTGTGTTTTAGTTCCAAGACTTTAAGTCTCTTCTTGTATGCTTCTGGTCTTACTTGATTAGTGGATGTTCTAACAATGGGATTATCACCTGGTTTTTCTATTGCAAATAAATGTTGATGTTTATCAAACCAATCATCAAATTTTGTAATGGATATTTCTTCTTTTATTTTCCATTTTTTATATTTTGACCATTTAACAAGTTCCCCACTATCAACTGCAAACTTAAGAAACTTATACCAATAAAGATAAACAGACCTTTGATGTTTTAATAACACCTTACCTTTTCTTCGTGTCTTTCTATCTTTTCGAATAACTCTCTTATTTTTCCTCATGACTGCCATGTAGAACTCAACCTTAATTTGATATTATAGATTTGAGGAGTAAAAATATGAAGAACATTTATCACACAGACAGAGATATGGGATTTCAAAATCCTATTGCTCTCCAAGAACTAGAAATAATCTTGATGAATGAGATCAAGGAACTACATGTAACACTTAAGAAAAAACAAAAGTACCTATCATTTGTTCAAGATAAAATTGACAAAAAGAAATATACCCAATAGCAGTCTGCTAAATGACACCCAAATTAAAAATCATACAGAGAGGGAATATCTGGTGGGGTAGAGTTTATATTCCAAAGGAATGGTCCACTAGTAATTTAAAAAAACAAGAAGAATGGAAATCTAGTAAGACAGATAACTTTGAAAGAGCAGATAAAATTCTTAATGAATGGTTTAATGATTTATTTTATTTGATCAGAAAAGGTAAATATCTTGGGAATATTCCATTACTAACTATCATTGACAAATTTGATGATTACCTAAAAGAGCAGTTGGAGTTATTTTTAATTAGAAAAAATTACTATGCTAATTTTTCTAATCACATCAAACCAATAATTAGGTTTATTAGTTCTCAAAAGATTAGGAAGTTCACTAGAAAAACCTTAGATGTTGATTACATGGACTTTAGACGAAAAGAAAAAAGTGATGTTGGACAAGCATCATTAAGGTTAGAAATGAATGCTTTGAGGTTAGTAATGAACTATGCCTTAAGTCATGAAATGATTGATAATAACCAATTACCCCATTATCCAAGTTTCAAGAAGACCGATAACAGAAGAACATTCCTTCGCCCTATAGATTACAAAAAACTATTAGTTAAAAGTAGGAATAGGTTTTCAGATACTTCAATAAAACAAAGTGATCGAGATAAGAGATTTCAATTACATCAATGGATTGTGTTTATGGTTAGTTGTGGGATCAGAGTCGATGAAAGTAAAAATCTAAAATTCAAAGATGTTGAAGTTATTAAAAATAAAAAACAATTAATGTTTTTTGTAAAAGGTAAAACTGGTCAAAGAAAAGTTATTAGCGAACAATCAGGTTATTATGCACTATTAAAACTAAAAGAATTTTATTTAAAAAATGGTTTTGGATTTCAAAAAGAAGATTATGTTTTCTCAATTAAAAAATTTGATTATTTATTTAGACAGTTATTGCAAAGTTGCGATTTAAGATATGACAAACAGACTGGTAAAAAGATTGATACTAAATCATTACGACAAACCTACATCTCATGGGAAGTAGTAAAGAATGAAAAAAGTTTACCTCAAATATCAAAGAATTGTGGGAATACTGTTGAAGTTATTATGTCCAACTATGCAAACAATCTTGAACAAGAGGACTTCTTCAAAGAAGATTTAAAATCAACTCCATTCATTTAAAATTGCACGAAGACTGCACGAAAATATTTTAATTCAAATTAATAAAAAACTACAAGATACAGTGGTTTTAGAGGGAAAGTAAGTTTTGTGACATCATCCGTAGTCAAGTGTGATATCCGTTTCACCACAGAACCGATAGCTTGAGTTATATACTCTTTTTATTAATAATAAAATTTAATACAATGTTCGTTAGGGACTCAATACGGGCAAAACTATGAAGACATTCTTAACTTTATTTATATTTTTGCCAAGTTTAGTGCTTGCCTCAAGTTTTAGTGAAATTAAAAAAGCTTTAAAACAAGATGGTTTTGGAGAAATAATCCCTGAAGAACTTCATCCATTAATCTCTCCAAATGCAAAAAATCCTATATCAGTTAGCGGCAATTCAATTATTGGAGATAAATCTATAAAGTTTGAAGTTAATAATGGAGAGTGCGGAGAAGAACCTAAATCAAGTGACTGTGATACAGATAGAGAGAGGTCTGAAATATATTACAGCCACGAAAAGTGGAAAAAAGAGAAGTGGTATAAGTTTA
>LULQ01000654.1_pt1 | contig 13402 bp, 10 predicted proteins | sample 728091 | NCBI WGS metagenome assembly LULQ01 (sample SAMN03860285, study PRJNA289734) | marine metagenome | biome: seawater column; feature: ocean; material: water; isolation source: Red Sea water column Station 149 - depth 10m | place: Saudi Arabia: Red Sea | collected 2011-10-15 | depth 10 m
GCGCGGGACGGCCCGGGCGCCCCCGGAGGAGGGTGGATGGGCCTGGCCGCCCCCTCGTGAGGGACGAGCGAGGGGCTGGTTCCGACGGAGGGGGCGCGGGGGCCGTTCCGTGCCCCGCCTCAGCCCCCGGCCGCCCCGAGGCCCACCTCGACCACTCAGGCCAACGAGTCCGCCCAGGCCTGGTGGAGACCCGCGAAGCGGCCCTCTCCCCCGGCCACCAGCTCGGCGGGGCTGCCGTCCTCGACGATCCGGCCGTGCTCGAGGACGAGCACCCGGTCGGCGATCTCCACCGTCGAGAGCCGGTGGGCGATGATCACGGCCGTCCGGCCGGCCAGCACCGTGCGCAGCGCCTGCTGCACCAGCCGCTCCGAGGGGATGTCGAGCGAGGACGTCGCCTCGTCGAGGATCAGCACGGCGGGGTCGGCGAGGAACGCCCGGGCGAACGCCACCAGCTGACGCTGGCCGGCCGAGAGCCGACCACCGGAGTTGGTCACCTCGGTGTCGTAGCCCTGCGGCATCGCCTCGATGAACTCGTGCGCCCCCAGCGCCCGGGCCGCCGCGACCACCTCGTCCAGGGAGGCCTCGGGACGACCGAAGCGGATGTTGTCGGCGACCGTGCCGGAGAAGAGGTAGTTCTCCTGGGTCACCATCACCACGTTGTCGCGCAGCGAGTCGCCGGCGAGCTCGCGCAGGTCGATGCCGTCGAGCAGCACCCGACCGGCGGTGGGGTCGTAGAAGCGGGTCGCCAGCTTGGCGATGGTCGTCTTCCCCGCACCGGTCGTGCCGACCAGGGCGAGGGTCTGCCCGGCGGGCACGACCAGGTCGAGGTCGGGCAGGACGGGGCGCCCCTCGACGTAGGCGAACTCCACGTGGTCGAAGCGCACCTCCCCCGCGGCTCGCCCCAGCGGCGTCGGGTCGGTCGGCTCGGGCACCCCGGGCTCCTGCTCGAGCACGCCGGCGAGCTTCTCCAGGGCCGCCGAGGCGGACTGGAAGGTGTTGTAGAACTGGCTGATCTCCATCATCGGCTCGAAGAACTGCCGCAGGTAGAGCAGGAAGGCCGCCAGCACGCCGACGGTGACGTCGCCGTTGTAGGCGAGGTAGCCGCCGTAGAGGAGGACCGAGGCGATGGTGACGTTGCCGATGAGCCGGATGCCCGGCATGAACCACGCGACCAGCCGGAAGGCCACCAGGTTGGCCCGGCGGTACTGGTCGTTGACGTCGTCGAAGATCTCCTGGTTGCGACGCTCGCGACGGAAGGCCTGGACGGCGCGGATGCCGCCCATGGACTCCACGAAGTGGACGATCACCAGCGCGACCTTCTCGCGGGTGACGCGGTAGGAGGCGGCCGAGGCCTTGCGGAACCAGTTGGTCAGCAGCACCAGGAACGGGAAGCACAGCAGCGCCACGAGACCGAGCTCGACGTCGAGGAAGAGCAGGATGCCAGCGGTGCCGACCAGCGTCAGCGCGGCGGTGACCAGGCCGTCGAAGCCGGTCTCGAGCATCTCGTAGATCGCGTCGACGTCGGAGGTCTGGCGCGAGATGACCCGGCCGGAGGTGTAGGTGTCGTGGAACTGCGGGTCAAGGGCCTGGAAGTGTCGGAAGACCCGGCGGCGCAGCGCGTGCAGGACGTCCTGGCCGATGCGCCCCTGCATCACCAGGAACCGGTTGCGCGCGACCGCCTGGGTCAGCGTCGCGCCGAGCACGAGCGCCACCACGGTGGCCAGCGGGGTGAGGTCGTCGTCGGTGCGGATCGGCGGGATGCCGGAGTCGATGCCGACCTTGACGAGGTAGGGGATGGAGAGCCGGGCGACGTTCTCGACCAGCACGACGAGCACGAGCAGCTTCAGCGCCCCGGAGTACGGCGACAGCAGCTCGCGCAGGAGGCGCCGGGAGCCCCCGCCGAGCCGGCCGGCCGTCAGTCGCTCGGCCGCCTCGTCGGCGTCGACGGCGGCCTCGCCGCGCCACGTCCTGGAGTCCTGCGGGGTGCTCATGCCGGCACCCCCTCGGTGAGGCCGGTGCCGCTGGGCCCGGTGGGGCCGGTGGGGCCGCGCTCGGCCTCGGCGGCCAGGAGCTCGCGGTAGGCGGGGACGGTCGCGAGGAGCTCGCTGTGCTGGCCGACGTGGGTGATCCGCCCGCCCTGGAGCAGCGCCACCTTGTCGGCGAGCAGCACCGTGGAGGCACGGTGGGCCACGACGATGCCGGTGGTGTCGGCCAGCACGCCAGGGCGAGCCGCTGCCGCTGGCCGCCGGAGAGCGCCATGCCCTGCTCGCCGATGCGGGTGTCGAGGCCCCACGGCAGGTCGTGGACGAACTGCGCCTGGGCGATCTGCAGCGCCTCGTCGATCTCCTCGTCGGTCGCGTCCGAGCGTCCCAGCGTGAGGTTCTCCCGGGCGCTCATCGAGAACAGCGTCGGGTCCTCGAAGGCGGTGGCGACCAGCGAGCGCAGGTGCTCCAGGTCCAGCTCCCGGACGTCGACCCCGTCGAGGGTGACCCGGCCACCGGTGACGTCCCACAGCCGCGGCACCAGGGCGGTCAGCACGGTCTTGCCCGACCCGGTCGCCCCGACCAGGGCCACGGTCTCCCCCGGCGCGATGTCAAGGTCGAGCCCGGCCAGCACCGAGGTGTCGGGGGTGTCGGGGAAGGCGAAGTCGACGGCCTCGAAGCGCACGTGCCCGCGCGGGGCGTCGATGCGACGCTCACCGCCCACGATGGACGGCTCGGTGTCGAAGATCTCCAGGATGCGCGCGGACGCGGTCATCGCCTCCTGGGCCATCGCGAGGATGACGCCGAGCGAGGAGACCGGCCACACCAGGCTCAGCAGCAGGGTGATGAACGCGACCAGCTCACCGGGCGTCAGCGAGCCTCGGCCCACGCCGTACGCGCCGAGGGCCAGCACGATCACGACCGCGACGTTGGGGATGACCTCGAGGAAGGTCCAGAAGCGGGCGGAGAGCCGGACCTTCTCCATGCTCGTGGCGTGCAGCCGGTCGGCGGCTCGCTCGTAGCCGGCCGAGACGTGCTCGCTGCGGCCGAAGGACTTGATGACCCGGATGCCGACGGCACCCTCCTCGGCGTACGTCGCGAGGTCGCCCTGCTCGTCCTGCACCCGCCGGGAGATCACGACGTAGCGCTTCTCGAAGCGCATCGAGAGCCACACGATCGGTGCGGAGGCGGCCGCGACGACCAGGCCGAGCGGCCAGTACATGTGCAGCAGCACCACGGTCGTCGCCGTCAGCTGCACGACGTTGATGAGCAGGAACAGCAGGCCGAAGCCGCTGAAGCGCCGGATCGCCGACAGGTCGGTCGTCGCGCGCGAGAGAAGCTGACCGGACTGCCAGTGGCCGTGGAAGGCCATCGGCAGCTCCTGCAACCGGGCGTAGAGGTCGCGGCGCATCGTGGTCTCCAGGCCGAGCACGGCGGCCGACTGCACCCACCGACGCATCCAGACCAGGAACGCCTCGGTCACCCCGAGCAGCAGCGCCAGACCGGCCAACGGCCACAGGGCGGAGAGGTCACGCTCGGTGATCGGCCCGTCGATGATCGCCCGGGTCACCAGCGGGATGCCGATGGCCAGCGCCACGCCGCCCAGCGAGGCGACCAGCATCAGCGAGAGCGACCACACGTAGGGCCGCAGGTAGCCACGCAGCCGCCACAGCGAGTGCACACCCGCCGCCTGAGGCGCTTCCCGAGATTCCGTTGTCATCGTCAAGCAGCCTAGGTCGGCCCTCCGACAACGGTAAAACCGATAACGGGGAGGTCTCGGACCTCCCCGTCACCGGGTCTCGAGGCTCGGCCGTGACCGGCCTCGCACCTCGACCAGCGGTGCGGCCTCGCGCCTCGACCACCGAGGGGCTACCCCGTCGCCAGCAGCCCCCGCACCACCCGCAGCCCCACCGAGAGCCGTGCGAGGTCGGCGGCGTCGTCGGAGCAGATGTCCCGCAGCGTGCGGGCGGCCCGGTCGACCTGCACGGCGTCGGCGTCCTCCCAGGCCTGGATGCGCGCAGCGGCGGACTCGTCGTCCTCGGTCGCGGCGAGCACCTGCCCCGTGAGCTGCAGGTGGACCTGGTGCAGGTCGTCCCGCAGCGCCGCCCTGGCCATGGTCTGCCAACGGTCCTCGCGCGGGAGCCCCAGGATGCGCTGCACCAGCACCGGCAGGCCGAGCCGCTCGCCGAGCGCGAAGTGGACCCGCGCGACGTCGGCAGGCTCCAGACCGGTGCGCAGTGCGGTGTCCACCACCCCCAGCACCATGTACGCCGGTGGGAGCACCGCCACGCGCTCCGCGAGCTCCTCGGGCACACCCTGCGCGAGCAGCCGCTCGCGACGCTCCTCGAACGCGGCCAGCTCGCGCCCACTCATCAGCTCGGGCAGCCGCGCCATCGTCTCCTGCACCGGCCCGGCGAGCTGGTCCACCTCCGCCTGGCTCTCCATGGGCGGGCGACGGTTCGCGACGAACCACCGGCTCGCCCGCTCCACCAGTGTCCGCATCTCCAGCCGCATCCGGGTCTGGACGGCCGCGTCCAGCTTGTTGTCCCAGGCGCTGAGCTCCTGCCGCAGCGGCAGGGACCCGAAGACCTCGCGGGCCACGAAGTTGGCCCCCACCAGCTCCGGCGCGCTCGCCCCGGTCTCCCCGCCCAGCCGGGCCAGGAACGTGATGCCGGCACCGTTGACCAGGTCGTTGACGACCTGGGTCACGATGATCTCCCGGCGCAGCGGGTGGTCCCCGATCTGGGCCTGGAACCGCTCGCGCATCGCGGAGGGGAAGTAGGCCGTGAGGTCCTGGACGAGGTAGGGGTCGTCGGGCAGGTCGCTGGCGACCAGCTCGTCGGCCAGCACGATCTTCGTCCACGCCATCAGCACCGACAGCTCCGGCGCGGTGAGCCCCTCGCCGCGCTCGGCACGTCGCTTGATGACCTTGGTCGAGGGCAGGCCCTCGACCTCGCGGTCGAGCACCCCGTCCGCCTCGAGCTGCCGGATCTGCGCCTCGTGGACGTGGAGCATCGACGGCGCGTGGTTGAGTGCGTTGGCCAGCGCGAGGTTCTGCTCGTAGTTGTCGCGCAGCACCAGCGCCGCGACCTCGTCGGTCATCTCGGCCAGCAGCGTGTTGCGCTGCTTGTGGGTGAGGTCGCCGTCGGCGACGACCCGGTCGAGCAGGATCTTGATGTTGACCTCGTGGTCGGAGGTGTCGACGCCGGCGGAGTTGTCGATGAAATCGGTGTCGAGGCGTCCGCCGCGACGGGCGTACTCGATGCGCCCGGCCTGGGTCAGCCCCAGGTTGCCGCCCTCGCCGACGCAGGCCGCACGCAGCTGGCCACCGTCGACACGGATCGCGTCGTTGGCCTTGTCGCCGACGTCGGCGTGGGTCTCCTCAGCGCCCTTGACGTAGGTGCCGATGCCGCCGTTCCACAGCAGGTCGACCGGGGCCGTGAGGATGGCCCGCATCAGCTCGTTCGGCGTCATCTGCTCGACGCCCTCGTCGATGCCGAGCGCCCGCCGGACGTGGTCGTTGAGCGGGATCGACTTGCGCTGGCGCGACCACACGCCGCCGCCCTCGGATAGCAGCGAGGTGTCGTAGTCCTGCCACGAGGAGCGGGGCAGCTCGAAGAGCCGCCTGCGCTCGGCGTACGACGTGGCGGCGTCCGGGTCGGGGTCGAGGACGATGTCGCGGTGGTCGAAGGCGGCCACGAGGCGGGTGTGCTCGGAGCAGAGCATGCCGTTGCCGAAGACGTCGCCGGACATGTCGCCGATGCCGACGCAGGTGAAGTCCTCGGCCTGGCAGTCGATGCCCCGCTCGCGGAAGTGCCGCTGGACCGAGACCCAGGCGCCGCGGGCGGTGATGCCCATGGCCTTGTGGTCGTAGCCGACCGAGCCACCGGACGCGAAGGCGTCGCCGAGCCAGAAGCCGTAGGACAGCGCCACCTCGTTGGCGATGTCGGAGAAGGTCGCGGTCCCCTTGTCGGCCGCGACCACCAGGTAGGCGTCGTCGCCGTCGTGGCGGACCACGTCGGCCGGCGGCACCGTGCGGCCCTCGACCAGGTTGTCGGTGATGTCGAGCAGCCCGGAGATGAAGGTGCGGTAGCAGGCGATGCCCTCGGCCATCCACGCCTCGCGGTCGCCGGGGTCGGGGAGGTTCTTGGCGTAGAAGCCGCCCTTCGCACCCACCGGCACGATGACGGTGTTCTTGACCATCTGGGCCTTCACCAGCCCCAGCACCTCGGTGCGGAAGTCGTCGCGTCGGTCGCTCCACCGCAGGCCGCCGCGGGCCACCGACCCGAAGCGCAGGTGCACGCCCTCCACGCGCGGGGAGTAGACGAAGATCTCGAACTTCGGCCGCGGCGAGGGCAGGTCCGGGATCGCGGACGGCTCCAGCTTGAGGCTGAGGTAGTCCTTGGGCCGCCCGTCCTCGCCGTGCTGGAAGTGGTTGGTGCGCAGCGTGGCGCGGATGTGGGTGCGGTAGCCGCGCAGGATGCGGTCGTGGTCGAGGCTGGCCACGTCGTCGAGCGCACTGCCCAGACGGGCCTCCAGCGTCTCGGTCTGCTGCTCGCGGTCGGTGACCTCGGGGTCGAAGCGCAGCTCGAAGAGCCGCACCAGCAGCCGGGTGATGTCGACGTTGGCGGCCAGCGCCTCCTCGATGGTGTCGACGGCGAACGGCGAGGCGCCCTGGCGCATGTACTTGGCGTACGCGCGGAGCAGCATCGCCTGCCGCCAGCCCAGCCCCACGCCCAGCACCAGCCGGTTGAAGCCATCGACCTCGGCGCGTCCGTCCCACACCGCCCGCAGCGCGTCGACGAAGAGCTCGCGTGCGTCGTCGGGGAGCGCCGACCCGTAGCGCAGGCCGAACTCGTAGACGTAGGTCGGCCGGTCCAGGTCGTCGAGCTCGTAGGGTCGCTCGTCGACGACCTCGACGCCCAGGCTCGTGAGCATCGGCAGGACCGCGGACAGCGACAGCGGGCTGCCCACGCGGAAGACCTTCAGCCGTGCCTCGCCGCGCCCGGCGTCGAGGTGCTGGGCCAGGGACAGGTCGAGCCCCTCCTCGCCCTCGATGCCCTCGAGCCGGCCGACGTCGACGGCCGCCGCACGGGGCGAGAAGTCCTCCTTGTAGGCCTCCGGGAACGAGTCGACGTAACGGCGACCCAGGGAGGCGCCGACCTGCTCGCCGTACTCCGAGAGCACCGCGGCCAGGAAGTCGTCGCGCCACGAGCGCGAGGCGTCGGCGAGCCGCCGCTCGAGGTCGGTGGTGTCGAGCGCCCGCAGGGTGCCGGTGACCGTCGGGTCGCCGACCTCGCGCGGCAGGTGCACGACGAAGTGCACGCGCGCGGTGGTCGACTCGTTGATGCGGACGGTGAACTCCACGGACTCGCCGCCGAGCTGGTCGAGCAGGATCTCGCTGAACTTCTCACGGACCGCGGTGTTGTAGCGGTCGCGCGGGAGGTAGACGAGCACGCTGACGTAGCGCCCGTAGGTGTCGGCACGGGTGATCACGCGCACCGCCCGTCGCTCACGGGCGTGCATCGCGGCCACGGCCATCGGCGCGAGCTCGTCGACGGTGGTGTGGAAGAGCTCGTCGCGGGGGTAGCCCTCGAGGGTGTCCATCAGCGCCCGGCCGGCGTAGCTGCGCGGGTCGAAGCCGCTGCGCCGCAGCACCTCGCGCGCCTTCTCACGCAGCAGCGGGATGCGGATCAGCGACTCGGCGTACGCCGACGAGGAGAACAGCCCGAGGAAGCGCCGCTCCCCCGTCACCTCACCCGCGGCGTCGAAGGTCTTCACGCCGACGTAGTCGAGGTACGCCGGTCGGTGCACCGTTGCGCGCGAGTTGGCCTTGGCCAGCACCAGCAGGGTCTTCTCGCGTGCCTTGGCCTTGACCGGCTCGGGCAGCCGTGCGAACGCCTCGGAGGTGTCCTGGTCCGCGCGCAGGATGCCCAGACCGCTGCCGGGGACCGCGCGCAGCGCGTCCTCGCCGTCGTGCTCCTCCAGCGCGTACTCGCGGTAGCCGAGGAAGGTGAAGTGGTCGTCGGTGAGCCACTCCAGCAGCTCGGCGCCCTGGCGGACCTCCTCGGCGTCCAGGCTGCTCGGGGCGTGCGCCCGCAGCTCGTCGACCACGTCGAGCATCCGCTGCCGCGTGCGCGGCCAGTCCTCGACGGCCTCGCGCACGTCACGCAGCACCCGCTGGACGTTCTCCACGATGCTCGCGGCGTCCTCGTCGGCGATCCGGTCGATCTCCACGTGCATCCACGACTCGCGGACCGAGTCGTCGTCGGGCTCGAGCGCCCCGTCGTCGACCGGGGCGACGTGCAGCAGCGCGCCGGTGATGTCGCGGCGTACGTCGAAGTGCGGGTGCACCACGACGTGCACGTCGCGCAGCTCACGGGAGAGCTCCATGGTGAGGCTGTCCACCAGGAACGGCATGTCGTCGGTGACGACCTCGACCACGCTGTGCCCGCCCGCCGACCAGCCGTCCTCTGCCAGCGTCGGCGTCAGCACCCGCACCCGGGCGGTGCCCTGGGGCCGCTCGGCCGCCAGCCGGTAGTGGCTCGCGAGGGCGCCGTAGACGTCCACGTCGGCCCGGCCGGAGACGTCCTCGGGGGCGACGTGACGGTAGTAGGCCGTCAGGAGCGCGCCCACCTCGTCGTGCGGCGGCCCTCCCGTCCCCTTCCCGGCCTTCGCCAACTCGGTCGCCTTCGCGATCAGGTCCTTCAGCTCACTGTCGTGCGTCGTCGTTGACACGTCTCCGACACTAGGACCCACGTCACGCCCGGGCCAACCGGGCGCGCCCGGAGGCCGCACGGCGGGGCGGCGCGGGGTTCCGACGAAGGGGTGGTGCCGCGCCGCCCCTCCGGGAGGGCGCCCGGCACGGAGAGGTCAGAGGTTGCTGCGCAGCTCCCACAACAGCGGGTAGTACTGCAGCGGCAGGCGCGATCGCAGGTACGTCGACCCGGAGCTGCCGCCGGTGCCCGACTTCGCCCCGATCATCCGCTCGACCATCACCACGTGCCGTGCCCGCCAGGAGGCGGCGAGCTCGTCGTGCTGGAGCAGCGCCTCGGCCAGCGCCCACAGCGCCGCATGGGTGTCCCGGTCGTGGGCGACGGTGCGCAGCGAGGTGGAGACCTCCTCGTCGGACCCGACCGCCAGCCCCGCCGAGGCGAGCGCGACCAGGAAGGCGTCCCACAGGGTCGGCTCCTCCAACCGCCGGGCCAGCCGCGCCTGCTCGTCGGCAGTCAGCCCGCGGAACCTCTCGACGTACCCCGCGTCCTTGGCGCCGGAGACGAACTCGAGCTCGCGGAACTGCACCGACTGGAAGCCGCTGGCCGGACCAGCGTGCGCTCGATGACGTGCACCCGCTGCAGCAGGTGCTGCGCCCACCAGAGGCGGCTGCCGCCCTCACCCCCGCCGCTGCCGACCCCGCCGAGCATCGCCTCGCGGGCGGCCTCGACCTCGTGCAGGAGCTGCTGGAACCACAGCTCGTAGACCTGGTGGATCGTGATGAAGAGCAGCTCGTCGTGCGCGGGCGGGGCGCCGTCTCCGCCGGACTCGCAGCGCTGCGCGTCGAGCAGCTTGGGGAGCTGGAGGTAGGAGCCGTAGGTCAGCTGCGCGCCCTGCTCCCCGAAGGACACGAAGTTCTCGCCACTCATGACCACAACGTCCCACACGGGGACCCGTGCAGCCGCGGCACGGCATGATGTGCGCCGTGAAGTTCCGACACGAGCTGACCTACGACGCCCCACCCGACGAGGTCTTCGCGATGCTGGCCGACCCGGCCTTCCGCGCGAAGGTCTGCGACGCCCAGGGCGTGGTCTCCCACGACATCGACCTGACCCCCACCGACGAGGGCTTCACCCTCGTCAACGACCAGGTGCAGAACACCGCCGGCCTGCCGGCGATCGCCAAGAAGATCGCCGGCGACACCACCCGCGCGGTCATCGAGGAGCACTGGACCTCCCACGCCGGCGGCACCGTCTCGGTGACCGCGCCGGGCAAACCGACCACCGCCACCGGCACCGTCCGGCTCGAGGCCCGCGGTGCCGGCACGGCAGAGGTCGTCGAGCTCGACGTCAAGGTCAAGGTACCGGTCATCGGCGGCAAGCTGGAGGGCCTGATGGCCGACAACATCAAGGCGGGCCTCGAGGTCGAGCAGACCATCGGCACCGCCTGGCTGGGAGGAGAGCGATGAGCAAGCGACTCGTGCACGAGATGGCCTACGACGCCCCCGCCGAGAAGGTGCTCGCGATGCTCGCGGACCCCGCCTTCCGCGAGGAGGTCTGCGACCACCAGCGGGTGTTGCGCCGGGAGGTCACCGTCGAGACCACCGGCGACGGCTTCGACGTCACCATCGACCAGTACCAGGCGGCCCAGGGCATCCCGTCGTTCGCCAAGAAGTTCGTCGGCGACGAGATCAACATCGTCCAGACCGAGTCCTGGCACGGCCCCACCGGCGACGTCACCGTCACGATCCCCGGCAAGCCGGGCGAGATGTCCGGCACCGCCGCCGTCGCCGGCTCCGGCGACACCTGCGTGGAGACCGTCGACCTGACGATCAAGGTCAACATCCCGCTGGTCGGCGGCAAGATCGAGGGCCTGATCGCCGACCTGCTGCTCAAGGCGCTCAAGGCCGAGCACAGGGTCGGTCGGGAGTACCTCGCCCGCTGACCGGGCCCGCCTGCATGGGGACCTGCTCACCCGATACCTCACCCGATGGGTGCAGTGACCTGGTGGTGGGTGGCTCGTTGAGCAGGACGTGCCACTCCACCACTGGACCCGTCTGCTGATCGGCCTGATGGCCGTGCCGGCCTTCGCGCTGGCCAGCGACGCCGTCTACGACCGGGCCGAGGGCCTGCGGTGGTGCCTGGACCACGCCGTGGCCGCCGAGTCCCCCGGGCTCACCGACTCGCTGTGCACCACCGTCGGCATCGACGGCGGGGCGCTCCCCCAGCGCCTGGGCGACGTGGTCGGCGGCGCCGTCGACGCCGGCTGGGCCCCCCTCGAGGGCGAGCTCCGCCGGGCCTGGGCCGCCCTCGGCTGAGCCACCACCACCCGCCGAACCGGCGTATTGATACGCCGGCTCGGCGTGGGATGGGGTGGGGTCAGTCGGGGTCGGAGGGGTCGTGGGAGGTGGGGTGCGTGGCGGCGTCCTGGCGGCGGCGTACGGCGACGACCACGCCGAGCACCACGAACGGCCCGAAGGCCAGCAGCAGCGTCAGACCCTTCTCCACCGGGTGCAGAGCACCGAGGTGGAGGAGGACCGTCAGCAGGGTCGGGGTCACGCTCAGCCCATGTAGGGGTAGCGGTAGTCGGTCGGCGGGACGAAGGTCTCCTTGACCGAGCGCGGGCTGGTCCAGCGCAGCAGGTTGACCGCCGCGCCTGCCTTGTCGTTGGTGCCCGACGCCCGACCGCCGCCGAAGGGCTGCTGCCCCACGACCGCGCCGGTCGGCTTGTCGTTGATGTAGAAGTTGCCGGCGGCGAAGCGCAGCTCCTTGCGCGCCCAGGCGATCGCGGCGCGGTCCTGGCTGATGATCGCGCCGGTCAGCGCGTACGGCGCGAACGACTCCATCTGCCGCACGACCGACTCGAAGTCGGCATCGTCGTAGACGTGGACGGCGAGGATCGGGCCGAAGTACTCGGTCGCGAACATCTCGTCGGTGGGGTCGTCGATCTCCACGATGGTGGGCCGCACGAAGTAGCCGACCGAGTCGTCGACCTGGCCGCCGGCGATGACCTCGAGGCCGTCGGTGGCCTGGGCCCGCTCGATGGCGGCCTTGTGCTTGGCGAACGCGCGGTCGTCGATGACGGCGCCCATGAAGTGGGAGAGATCGGTCGGGTCGCCCATCGAGATGGACTCGGTCTGCGCGACGAGGTCGTCCTTGATGACGTTCCACACCGAGCGCGGGACGTAGGCGCGCGAGGCGGCCGAGCACTTCTGTCCCTGGAACTCGAACGCACCACGGATCATCGCGGTGGTGAGGACGGCCGGGTCGGCCGAGGGGTGGGCGACGATGAAGTCCTTGCCGCCGGTCTCGCCGACGATGCGCGGGTAGGAGCGGTAGCCGGTGATGTTCTCCCCGACCGAGCGCCACAGGTGCTGGAAGGTCGGCGTGGAGCCGGTGAAGTGGATGCCGGCGAGGTCGCGGTGCGGCAGCGCCACCTCGGAGACCGCGAGACCGTCGCCGGGGACCATGTTGATGACGCCCGGCGGCATGCCGGCCTCGATCAGCAGCTCCATCGTCAGGGACGCGGCCAGCTGCTGGGTCGGGCTGGGCTTCCAGACCACGGTGTTGCCCATCAGCGCCGGTGCGGTCGGCAGGTTGCCGGCGATCGCGGTGAAGTTGAACGGCGTGATCGCGTAGACGAAGCCCTCGAGCGGGCGGTGGTCGGTGCGGTTCCAGATGCCGGGGCTGTTGGCGATCGGCTGGTCGGTGAGGATCTGCTTGGCGTAGTGCCGTCTTGGACTGGCCGAGCACGGTCGCGGCGTTGAGCTTCTGGCGCCACGGGCCGGCCAGCAGGTCGGCGGCCTTCAGGATGATCGCGCAGCGCTCGTCGAAGGGCATCGCCCGCCAGGCGGGGGCCGCCTCGAGCGCGGCGTCCACAGCAGCCTGGGCGTCGCCGGTGGTCGCGTTGCGAGTGACGCCGAGGACGTGCTGGTGATCGTGGGGCTGCACGACGCGGATCTCCTCGCCGCCGCCGGCACGCCACTCCCCTCCGACGTACGCCGGGAGGTCGCGCGACCCGGACTCGAGCGCGGCGATCTCGGTGAGCAGCGACTCGCGCTCCGGGGTGCCGGGCGCATAGGTCAGGTTGGGCTCGTTCGTGGGAGCCGGAGGGAAGCTGATGGCGTCCATGGTCGCGACGATAGCGAGCGGGCCCCCGCCGGGCGAAAGCCGCAGGTCACCGCTCGGGGCCGTGCTCCCGCCGGCGGCTCATCGCAGGGCGTGCACCCACCGTCCGACCTGTCGCCCGGCGGCCAGCGCCGACTCCCAGGCCACGCCCAGGGCCAGCAGCACCGCGCCGGCGCAGCCCAGCAGCAGCCAGGTCGGGACGTAGGCGAGGTAGGGGCTGCCCTGCATCAGCGCGACCACCGTCAGCGTGACGGCCCCGACCAGGAGCGGCGCCCGGAGCGCCTGGACGGCGCCCGCCACCAGGCAGACCAGGCCGACGATCACGACCAGCGCGAGCCGGAGCAGGTCGTCGCTGCCCACCGCCAGGGCCAGCGTCGGCATGATCGCGATCGAGAGCGCCGGCGCCATCGTCAGCATCGTGCCGGGCGGAGGCTGTGCGGCGCGGTGCTGCAGCAGCCCGAGCACGGCGAACGCGGCGGCGGCGGGCAGCGTGTAGACCTCGAGCACGGCTCCTTCCCAGCGGCTGACCAGCAGCACGTGGCCCCAGGAGACGAGCAGCGCGGCGAGGTGCCCCACCGC
>LULQ01000229.1_pt1 | contig 13373 bp, 12 predicted proteins | sample 728091 | NCBI WGS metagenome assembly LULQ01 (sample SAMN03860285, study PRJNA289734) | marine metagenome | biome: seawater column; feature: ocean; material: water; isolation source: Red Sea water column Station 149 - depth 10m | place: Saudi Arabia: Red Sea | collected 2011-10-15 | depth 10 m
GCAAAGGAGGTGATTCCAATAGAGACTTTGACTGTTATAGCGATTGCAGGGCTTTGCCTTGCCTTCGCAACACTCGTTTTGAAGATCGTTGAAGTGGCGCGTTCTAAGTGACGCAAAGCTAGCTTTCTACAAGCGTGAGGGGTGGCGTTGCCGCGTCACCCCAATACAGTAAAGGGCAGGCCATTGCCGTGGCCCGCCCTTTGGATGTGATTCCGAGATCACTTTGACTGTGATGTTTAGATAGCACAAACTTACCACCTGTCAAGTTTCCCCTTCTTAAGAAGGGGAAGCTCTTGACTTTTGGTTAAAAATGTGCTACGCGTTCGGCTAGACAGCGCTGGCGAACCAAGCGAAGCTTGGATGCGGCCAAGGCACGCAGCCAGCGCTGTCTAGCCGAAGTCTTCACTAAAATGCGTGAAGTATGCTTGCGTAGCGCGCGGCAAGTTTTCCGAACCATACTTAAACCTCTTTTTCCCGATCTGATTCGGGCGCTAATTATTGATCTAATAATACGCTCTTTATGGGGTTAAGTCAATATTATCAATGGCTTGGCCAAGAGAAGTATAGCCGATTCATTTAGGTGAGGCCGTGTTTTTATAGCCCTTTGTGCGCTATCCGATGCTGCCAGGAGGTCTTTGCGCAAATGCAAAAGAAACGCATAAGAGGCGTATGCCAACCGACCATCTGATTCCGCCCGACTTATGGGATAAGTATGAAATTAAGGAATGGCGCAATGCCACAGGCGTTCTCGAGACCGCCTGTCATGCAGAGTGGGCCGAAGTGGTCGAAGTCCTCCGTGGTTTTCAGCTATTGGCTTCGGAAGTGAAGGTAGGGGGCGGAAACCGATCTCTTATTAGCCGCCGTATTGACGAACCGCTTTATGCCAAGGGTTGGGAAGAGAAATCCTTCCAAACCGCCATTGTGGTTGACGATAATCGTATCGAAAGCCCGACCCACGGTGTCGACTGCTTCAAAGGCGGCGTGGCGGTGGAGATGGAATGGAATAATAAGGATCCATTCTTCGACCGTGACCTCAACAACTTCCGCCTGCTTTTCGATCTCAGAGCCATCCAGGTCGGTATCGTCATCACAAGATCCTGGGAACTGCAGGAGATATTCAAAACGCTTGGGAAAGGGTCATCCTACGGGAAGGCGACCACGCATCACGAAAAACTCTGGCCGAAAGTCGAAGGGGGTGGCGCCGGCGGTTGCCCAATTCTCACGTTTGCAATCAAGCCAGCGGCCTTCGTCGACGATGGAGAAGAAGCTCACGAGGCGTTGAAAGCGAAGCAGGCTGAAGAGAAGGCAGCCAAGGCCATCGCACGTAAAGCCGCCAAGAAGGCGGGCATCGAATTGCCTGAAGACCAGGACGAGGAGAGCTAATCCTTTTCTATCCTATTCGGCGGCGATCACGTCTGTGGATTTAGAATTATGCGAATACGTTGGCCATGATGGTTCGTAGGCTTCGTCGGCTTGATTGCCCCAGACAGTCCACTTATCCCTTACCCCGCGTGAGAACATTTCCAAATAAGGGCCATGGCTACACTCTTCGATGAGCTTGTATTGCTCGTCAGGTTTACGGCTATGCTCGCGCTTTCTGCTTTCAATGTAGTTGACTTGCCTCCGCCCAGCATCACGAGTGCGCGCTTTTTTGCCTCGAACCCCGAATAGAATAAGCTCGGTGACGTTGCGGAAGTAGAATCCTACCCCCCTCCCATCGGAACCACCGTCTTTACGAATTTTTCGCCACACGAGGTTTGATTTATACTGGAAGCCCCATTCCTGCATGACGCGAAGGCCGTCAGGAAGAAGCGCGTTGGGAACCCAAAGATAGAGATGCGCGGTTTCTGCGACGCAATCCTCAACTGGCAGTGCGCAGATCTCATCGAGGGTCATGGTCCCATAACGGTTGAGGCGTCGATGTTCGGGAGCAACTTTGCCCGTGCGGTTCTGGAATTGCCAAGGAGGGTCAGCGAGAACGGTGCGAAATTCGCCGCCACCAGCCACTCGGCGCAAATCTTTCGACGCCGCCGCCAGTTTCACTTCATCAATTTTGGATTTCACAGCCATTAATTCACCAATAAACCCACATACACACATAACATCATTTGCGGGTTATCCCCGCTTCGTTCTCAAGTTCTGCCGTTCGTGCCTCGATAAAAGCAGTCAATTCGCCAACCATTTTGCGGCCCGTGGCGCTGCAAGCAGTCTTGAACCGAGTGTGCATCGATTGAGGTAGATCAAGGCTTAGGCGCTTAGTAACCTCGCCCTGATTTCTGTCATGCCTCGCAGCGGGTAAGGGACGAGCAGCTTTGCTATCGTGCCCTGTTCCGCCCTTCTCGAAGGCTAGTATCTGTTCATCGGTTGGCTGCTTCGGCTTTGGAGCCGCCGCAAATGTCTTTTTAGACATGGCTCTCGATCTCACTCACAAGGGCTTCAATTTCCCGCGCAGCAGCCCCCACCCCTGCCCATTCGAAGATGGTTTGGCCCATCGTCATGCTCTCCGCGAAGGCTACACGCTGCTCGATTTCGGCGGACAGGATCGCTATGCCTGTTTCGGCAGCCATCGCGCGAATTTCCCGCCCGATCACTGTATTACCTATTTTGCGGGAAACCACAAAACCACATTTGAGGTTGGACTTGAAATCCTGCGCCTCGCGCACTTGCTTAACCGTCAAATCTGAGGCCCATGTCGAAAGGCCAGATGGTTCGATAGGCAACGCGACGAAATCGGACGCGGCGATGCAGGACCGAGCGATTTCTTCCGCATGGGGTGGGCCATCGATGACAGCAACGTCGTAGTCCGCTGCCATCTTAAGAGCATCGCGCGCCATATTGGCCCTAGCAAGGCTAACCACCTGGAAAGGGGTTTCTTCACGCAGGCCCGCCCACGTTGAGGCGGAGCCTTGCTTGTCTGCGTCAATTAGAAGGACGCGCCGCCCCCCTTTGGCAAAACAGGCGGCGACGTTGATGGAGAGCGTCGATTTACCGACGCCACCCTTTTGATTGAGGAAAGACACGATCATGCAGGGGCATTACCACAAATGATCATTTGTTTTAAAGTGGTAATACGTTAAACCACAAACCCACATTTATGCTCGCCCATTCCGCTCGAACCATTTGCGGCAGAAGCCAACGAAAGCGGCGTCCGCATTGCGGGGAGGCTCCGTGATCCATCCCCGCCATTCGCGCTCTAGGTAATAAACATCCCACGAGGGTGCAGCATCGCGCGCTTTCTCATACGTGTCGAGCTTGAGAGCGGGCACGGTTTCGGGAGCAGGAGAGGGAAGGGCTTTGTCGGCCATTGTTCCGCGATTGGTGAACGTCACCATATTGCCCGCTTCGTCTAATTCGGTGCGGTAGTCGGGCAGATGATCATGGTCGGCCAGATGCCGCAAGGCACGCCGAAATTCGCGCAGATCAGACTTTGAACCGCTTTTCTTATGCAACACTTCCAGCGAACACTTCCAGCTATCCTGTTGCCCGCAGTGTTTGCGCGCGAGTTCATACACGCGCCGCTCGATAGGTTTGCGAAGGCGGAAATAGTCGCGGTGCAGGGTGAGCACTTCATGCGATTTGATCGCGTTGAATACCCATTCAGAAAGCGTGACCTCGCACCATAACAAACGGCCATCAAGGCCGTGCTTGCGGCGGATTGAAGACGATTCAATCAGGGCGAATGTGTCGATTTGCTCCTCGTCACCTGTGATAATGTTTGTGCGAATCTGCGTCCCGCCGAGCCGATAGAGGGCATCGCCGAGCGCCTGATAATCCTTGCCCGCCGTCCCACGATTGGTGAATTGCAGCAGATCGCGCGAGTTGATCCGAACCCGTTTTGAGACTTGCTCGCCCTTGCGGAGCTTCGCCATTAGCTGGCTGATGCAGTAGATTAAAATGTCCTTGTCGTAGATCGTCGCCAGCCCCTTCACGCTAGGGACGACTTCGAGCCAGTGGCCATTATGTTCATAGCGCCTGATTGCTGTTTCAGGCTTCTTGGAGAGCGAATAGAAGGGGTGCTCCATGTGAACCATCACGTCCTTAAGAACGGCGTCGGCAACATCACAAATGAAGAGATCGTGTTGGGGATAGCGATCAGGGACAAGCTGGCTTTCAGCGTGTGAAATTTCGCGTGCCATGATGTGCCTTCTGATTCGGGGTTTCACCCACGAGAAGGCCTATTCGGGGTTTCACCCACGGGCAAGAAAGATTCGGGGTTTTACCCACAAAATAACGGGGTTTTACCCGCAGAGATTCGGGGTTTCACCCACGCTGTGGATAACTTAGCGCAGATTTTTCAGTGTGTTGCGTGGACTTTAAAAGCCTTAACACAGAATCTAACCCATAATAACACAAGAGAAGCGGCGGCTTCGCCGCCAATGATGTGCGGCGCATTAGCGCCGCAGTGTGTTTTCGTCCTTTAAGATCAAGCCTGACACCGTGCTCGTCGCTGGCAAGGCAACCTGCTTCGCAGGCGCGCATAGCGCGACCTTGCCAGCGACTGCGCGCGGCGTCCTTCAAAGGCTATCAGGACGGAGGACATCAGCTTTGTTCGATTGGCAATCGAACGAAGGACAAAGGATTTTCCTGGGGATACAAACCGTGAACGCGTGCTGGCCCAGCCCTTACTAGGTATAAGGTGGGCGCAATGACGACAAAATTAACAACAGCGAGCATCGGCCCCAAACAAGCAGGGCGAGCATTCCACGCCGTGCGCTTCGCAAACGATAACGGATCACCGCTCAATTTGATGGTGACTATCGACTTCACAAGCCTGGGCATCGAAGCCGAAGATGCAGGCGACCTTTTCCGAAAGATATGGGCGCGGTTTGGTCGTTGGTATGCCTATCAACGATCGAAAGGCCGCGAGTTCGGAAGTTTTGACGCATACGCCGTTCATGAGCACCCACAGGGAAAACCTCGGCACGTGCATTGGGTAATGCGTGCGCCGGAAGGGACACGCCGTGAGATCGAGCGCGTGATACGGAACAGGCTGGGAAAACTAACGGGATTGGATTGCCTTGGAAATGCAATCCATTTCAAAAATGTTGGCGCGGCAGGGCAACTCGCCAAATACACGATGAAGGGTATCCATCCCGCGTTTGCGGCACTGTATTACGTAAGACCTGAACCACAAGGCGACATCATCGGGCGGCGACTGACAATCAGCCGCAGCATTGGTTATGCTGCTCGAAAACATGCTGGCTGGACCCGCAGCCGACGGACGAAGCTTTAACAGCTCTACCCGATCATGATTCGCAGGAACCCGGCATCAGACAAAAAACCTGCAAGCAGCACTTTTTTCGCCTCGCTAAAGGCGTTTGCATTTAAGTTCTTCGCGCTTTTCCGCCGTTCTCGGCAGCCTCTGCATCATCACCAACACGCAGAGGAAACTACCATGCCGACCCTTACAGATTTCCGTGATCCCGATATCATTGATCATCCCGAGCTCGCCAATATCTATGGCGGAGTTGGCGTGTTCGACAGCGACGGTAACGGTTATCTTATGCTGCCTTTCTCGCCACCGACAAAAGCCGAGCGAGGGCGTCGTTCGCTCGATGAAGACCAGCGCCGCATCCAGCAAACTATGGCAGCTTGGAGCATCCGAGCTTTCCAGATCGCCCGAGCGGGCGGATGGACCTCAGATGCCGCGACCCAGGAACTGGAAGCCAACAAGGTCATGGAAGTGAGCAGCGCGCGAACGCTTGGACGCCTCGCGTGCCCTGATGTGTTCGGGCGATCCGCAAGCAAGCTTAATAAGGTGCTCCAGCGCCATGTTGAGACGCTCAAAGATGAACAAGGTCAGGAAGCCGTCGATACGCTAGTGCGGTCGGAGTTCGCAACCTTCGCTAATCTAGGCCGCGCGCATCTGCGCAGTCGTGATTTCGATGATCGCTTCTATGAGGCGTTCCATGGTCGGGAGCCAGGGACGTTCCACGACAAGATGGCGGATGCACTCAACCCTCGACCGACCGAGCCCCACTTCTCACTCCCCATCGCCGCACAACTCTCGTTCCTGACTGGAGTCAACCTCGCCTTCCTGTGGCAGCAGCAGTGGTATTATCGTCTGCTGCTCGGCACCGCCGCTGCCCTCAAGCCCTGGTCCACGCGTGACGACGCCAAGCTCCTGCCCGAGCAGCTCTATGTCCTCTATCGCTGCGTCGAGACAGCCACGGACCATGTTGGCTACCAGCCCAACGAAGAGCAGCACGATGGCGTAAAGCGCTTCCTCGCCCACCTCGTGGGCGACCGCCCCACCTTCATGGAGCAGGCTGAGCACATGCTGTCTGCCGAAGCCCTGCTCCCCGATCGACCGCGCACCGTTTTCGAGTTGGAGCGCCACTGTGCTGGTCTCGGCGATCCGCAAGGCGACCCGTTTCACTTCATTCTCTCCGTGCCCCGCTGATCGCGCCATCCCTACCGGTTTTCCAACCGGACCACGATGCTGCGCATCGTGAAGGGAAGGCCACACACCCCACGCACATCGTGCAGACCCTCATCACCAGCTTTTTCAGAACCTTAGCTGTATGCCGCCGTATTCGTCGCGTGCGTCATACTCAGCCAAGCGTCTGATAACGCACTGTATTTTTCGAGATACGCATGTCCGCCACCACCGTCGTCCAGACTCGCCTCTCACCCAGCCTCGTCAAGATGCTCGATTCCCGCGCTAGCGAGGCCGGGATCACCCGCGCCGAGCTGCTGCGCATGCTGCTCGAAGCCGCGCTCGACGAGTCGCAGACCTCCACCGATGCAGTCGCGACCGATCCCCTGATTGCCCAGATCGCCGACGAGCTGGGCACCCTCATGGCCAAGGTCGATGCCTGCCTGACCACGAGTCGCAACGCTCACGCCGCCGCCAAGTTGGCCGGGTTGATGCTGCTCCCGGCGGACAAGCAGCAGGCCTATATCGACAAGCTCACCCAGGCGGTGCGCCCGTGAGCCGCGCCGCCGACCAGATCGGGCGCGGCCATGCGCTCGAAGCCCACCGCTTCCACTCGACCCTCATCCTCGTGCGGGTGTGGTTCGCGCTGACGCTACTGGGTTTCATGGCGGGCATCGCGCTCGCCTTCGTCACCACCCACGAGGCCGATCGCCAGCTCGCCGTCTCGCATATGCGAGCTGAGGTTTTCCAGCGGCTCGACCCGGTGGCATTTCTCCGCACCCGGCAACAGCCCGCCGTCACAATGGCGGAGGATCCGCTGGCGCGGATCGCCGCCGCCCACCTGCTATGGCGCAGCGGGATCGCCGGGACCGCGTTCGCCCTCCTGCTCGGCACCGGTCTTACCATGCTGCTGCGCCATCACTGGATCGCTACCGCGCGCGAGGCCGCGCTCGACCAGGTATTGCGCGGCAACCGTCTCGCCAGTGCCGACGAGCTGGCAGCACTGGTGAACAGGGCCGCACCGCAGGGCACCCCGCTCACGATCGGCGGCGTGCCTATCCCGCGCGAAGACGAGGCCCGCCACCTGCTCGCGATCGGCAAGACCGGATCGGGCAAGACCACCTTCCTCCATGCCCATCTCGCCCAGGTGGAGGCGCGCGGCGAGCACGCGCTCATCTTCGATCCCGATGGGAGCTATTCCGGGCATTTTTACAGGCCAGGACGCGGCGATGTGTTGCTCGATCCCTTTGATGCCCGCAGCGCGCGCTGGAACCCGCTCGCCGATATCGCCAGCCTTGCCGACGCCCACCGCATCGCCTCGGTCCTGCTCCCCAAGCCTACCGGCAACAGTGATAACGGCTTCTGGTTCGACCAGGCCCGCACGCTGCTCGCCCATGTCCTCGACCATTGTGCCCGCAGCGGCACCACCGATCTGACGGACCTTGCCGCCATGTTGAACACCGCCACCAGCGACAGCCTGCGCGCCATCGCGGCAGGAACGCCTGCAGCCCGCATTTTCGAGTCAGGCGGCGAACGCGCCACCGCCTCGGTCCTATTCATGATGACTCGTGCCGCCAGCAGCGTCACTATGCTTGCCGCCGTGCCCGATACCGCCCCGGCATTCAGCTTCGACCGGTTTTATTCCTCGCTCGCCGAGCATAACGGACCCAAGCCGTTTATCTTCCTTGCCGCCCCGCGCCGCTACCGCGAGGCCGCAGCTCCCGTCATCGCCGCCTGGATCGATGCGGCGGCCAGCGCCATCCTCCAGCGCCCGATCGATGACGCGCCCAACGCCTGGCTGTTCATCGACGAGCTGCCCTCGCTTCCCCCGATCGCGAGCCTGCTGACCCTGCTCCCCGAAGGCCGCAAGCACCGCGCCTGCATCGTTCTCGCCTTCCAGTCGATCGCGCAGATGCGCCAGACCTACGGCAGCGAAGGGGCGGAGATTGTCACCGGTCAGACCGCCACCCAGCTCATCATGGCCGCAGGCGACCATGCCAGCGCCAAGTGGGCAACCGAGTTGATGGGCACGATCGAGGTCGAGAGCCAGCGGCCCAGCGACCAGCTCTCCGAAGACCGTAAGACCCACGGCTCGCTCGCCACCACCCGCGAACGCAAGGCGCTCGTGCTCGATGCCGAGGTGACCGGCCTCAGGATCGGCGAGGCGTTCCTGCGCCTGTCCTCCTATCCGATCGCCAGGATCACCATCGATCCGCCCGCAGCCAGGCCCGCCATCGCGCCCGCCTTCGTGCCAGCCCCCATGCCGCCGCGCATCGCCCCCGATCCCGCCACGCCGCCGCAGATCCGCATCGAGGACCGCGAGGACTGGCTCTCCAGGGAAGGACCGTTCTGATGGTTGCCACCCTCACCAAGCTCTCCGACCCCGCCGCAGCCGCCGCCTATTATGAGGCCGACGACTACTACACCCGCGATGCAGGCGGGCACTGGCATGGACGCGGGGCCGAGGCGCTCGGGCTGTCGGGCGAGGTCGATCCCGAACAGTTCACCGAGCTGCTCGCCGGTCACCTGCCGGACGGCACACTGCTCGGCACCACCCGCTACGGCACCCGCGAGCACAAGGCGGGATGGGACCTCACCATGTCCGCGCCCAAGTCGGTCTCGACCATGGCGCTGGTTGCAGGCGACCGCCGCCTGATCGATGCCCATACCCGCGCGGTCATCACCGCGCTCGATTATGCTGAGCGCCATGCCGCCGCCACCCGTATCCGCGATGGCGAGAGCGTCGAACGCATCAACACCGGCAAGCTCGCCATCGCCCGGTTCACCCACGTCACCGCGCGCGCGACCGAGAACGGCACGCCGGCGCCCCAGCTCCACACCCATTCCGTCATCGCCAACGCCACCCAGCGCGAAGACGGCGCATGGCGCTCGGTCGAGAGCCGCGACCTCTATCGCCTGCAGAAGGATATCGGCGCGATCTACCACCGCGAGCTGGCAACCGAGATCCAGCGCCTCGGCTACACGGTCACCACCAACCCCGACACCACCTTCGAGATCGACGGCGTGCCGCAGGACGTATTGCGCGCCTTCTCCCCGCGTGCCGCCCAGATCGAGGCGGCATTGGACGAGCGCGGCAAGAACCGCGCCACCGCCTCGGCCGCCGAGAAGAACGTCATCGCCCTCGATACCCGCGCCCCCAAGCGCCACGTGGACCAGACCACGCTCACCGGCACCTGGCGGGCGGAAGCCGAGGCGTTGGGATTCGATGAGGATACCCGCCGCGCGATGATTGCCCAGGCTGAGGCCCGCAGCACCTTCCTGCCCCAGCCATCCGCCACCGATCGCAGCGCCGCCGCCGAAGCCGCGCTCCGGTTCGCCGCCGCCATGCTCTCCGAACGCGATGCCACTTTCTCCTCAGCCCAGCTCGAACGCGATGCCAGCATCCGCGCGCGCGGCAGTGCCACCCATGCCGATATCCTCGCCGCCGTCACACGCGCCGAAGCGACCGGCGACCTCGTATCCCGCGCCGCACCCCGGCTTGCGAGCGGAGCCGCAGGATTCGCCACCCGCCAGGCCGTCGCCACCGAGACCCGCATGCTCGCGATCGAGGCCGAGGGCCGCGAGCAGTTCACACCCTTGCACGACCGCATCCACGCCGCCCGCACCATCGCAGCCGCCGAGATGCGCGCTGCCGACCACGGTCACGCCTGGACCGACAGCCAGCGCGAGGCGACCCGGGGCCTGCTCCTTTCCCCCGCATCGGTCACTGCCATCCAGGGCCATGCCGGGACCGCCAAGACCACCACCGTCATCGCCACCTATGCTCAAGCCGCACGCGACCAGGGGCTGACCGTCCGAGCACTCGCACCCACCGCCACCGCCGCCGAGCTGCTCGGCCAGGCGATCGATGCCGAACCGCTCACCGTTGCCCGCATGCTGCTCGGCCAGGCCGATGATATCGAGCGCGGGCGCGAGGCCTGGATCGTGGACGAGGCCTCCATGCTTTCCGCACGCGACAGCGAGGCGCTGCTTGTCCTTGCCCGCGAGGCCGATGCCCGCCTGATCCTCGTGGGCGACGTGCGCCAGCTCGGCAGCGTCGAAGCGGGCCGCGCGTTTGGCCAGCTCCAAGAGCACGGCATGGCAACCCACGTCCTCGACCAAATTGTGCGCCAGACCAACGCCCACACCAGGGAAGCAGTTGAGGCGATCCTGGCAGGCGAGGCCGCGCGTGCGTTTGAGGCCATCGACAAGGGCGGTGGGCGGATCGTCGAGCAGGCGGACGACGCTCTGCGCTATGCGATGATGGCGCGGGACTACGCGCGCCTATCGCCCGCAGACCGCGCCAGGACCCTCGTGCTCGACCCGACCCGCGAAGGACGCCAGCGGCTCACCGACGCCATCCGCACAGAACTGGTCCGCGATGGCACGCTGGGGGCCGACGCGATCACCGCCACCACGCTGGAGCCGCTCGGGTTGACACGTGCCGAGGCGTCCGACGCCGACAGCTACTCACCCGGCCAGATCGTCACGTTCCGGCGCGGCAGTTGCGAACATCGGTTGAGTAGGGGACGCGCCTACCGAGTTGATGCGGTGAACGCCAAGGCGGGCATGGTCTCGCTCGCGACCCCGGAGGGCAAGTCCGTCGCCTGGTCGCCTGCACGATGGGGCGGCGATCAGGTCGAGGCGTTCGCGGAAGTTGAGCAGGAGCTGCGCACCGGGGACCGCATCCAGTTCACCCGCAACAACCGACGCGCCGGACGCCTCAACGGCCACACCGCCAGCGTGGTCGGGATCGATCCGCAGCGCGGCGGCATCACCGTCGAGCGCGAGGACGGCAAGCAGGAGGCGCTCGACCTCACCCGCCTCGCCGATCGGCATATCCGGCCCGGATGGGTCCGCACCATCCATTCTGCCCAGGGCGCAACCGCCGATCGGGTCATGGCCCATCTGGAGAGCTTCCGGGCCAACACCGTCGATACTCCGGCGGTCTATGTCTCCATCAGCAGGGCAAAAGATGCGGTTGCACTTTATACCAACAGTCGCGCCGGGCTTACCGAAGCCATCGGGCTACGTGACGGAGCAAAGATTGGAGCTATCGATGATGTTCAACCGCGTAGAGGGCTTGGGGTGACAGTTGGGTAAGGTTGTCTCACCGCTTTTCGTGTCTTTGATTTCTACTGCCTTGCTGCGCTAAAAAACGACCCTTTTCGAGCGCAAGATCGGTGGTCAATTGCGTGACGATATCTCAATGGGATAGAGCGCCAGAAAACCCCCACGGAAAGGTTACAAATGCAAATCGGCTATGCCCGTATAAGCACGGACAAGCAGACCGCTGCAGCGCAGCGCAGGGCACTAGAGGCCGCAGGGTGCGAACGGATCGTAGAAGAACAGGCCAGCGGAGCGAAGGACAGACCGCAGCTTATCGCGCTGCTCGACATCCTAGAGATAGGCGACACGTTGACCGTTTGGAAGTTCGACAGGCTAGGGCGATCCTTGCCCGACTTGCTTAACATAGTAATGCGGATCGAGGCGAGGGCCGCACACCTTGTCAGCCTAACCGAGCAGATCGATACCAGCACCAGCAGTGGGCGCATGGTGTTTCATGTCATGGGCGCGCTGGCACAATTCGAGCGCGACTTAATCAGCGAGAGGACGAAAGCGGGGCTTGAAGCGGCGAAGGCCGAAGGCGTGACGCTAGGCAGGCCGCGCAAGTTGACTCCTGCCAAAATCAAACACGCCCGTAAATTGATCGACAGCGGCGAAAGCCCGCCGCGCGTGGCAAAATCGCTAGGCGTAGGAGCATCGACCTTGCGAGCGGCCTTGGCCGTGGATCGCGTGTGTAAAGAGCAGGCGAACTCTTCATGAAGGCGCAGTGATCGCGAGTGAGGCAATTTTGGAATTGTCGATTGAGAGGGACCACAATGTCCGCTAAAGCCAGATCGTAGAAAAAACAGCCTAAGAGGGCGGCAGGTAGGCCTAGAGCGGTAGGCGGTAGGACCTCGCCCCCCGAGCCCTACATCCTCCCCCCTGCGGACCCAGTGCCGCCCAAAGTAGGACACTGGTTCACATCCCGTGAATCACATGCCCGTTGCGCATATTCCAGCATGCCTGAACCCCCACGGCCTCCGCGCCTAGGGGGGCTGTTTGCATTCCTTCGAGAATTGCCGACATAGCGGAGTGTGAAAGGAATTACCGATGGCGAAGGAAAAGCCAAAGAGTGTCGAGCTTGGTGCTCTTGAAGCGAAATGGACCCCAGCCCTGCTTGAAGCAGGTTGGACGGTGTTGCCCGCTGCGCTGATCGAGCATCAGAAGGCGCTCGGGATCGATGCAATCGATATGAATATCATTCTGCACCTCGCTAATCGGTGGTGGACAGCCGACAATCGCCCGATGCCGTCGAAAAATTCGATTGCCGAGGCGATGGGCATTCACCCCAGCACCGTGCGAAAGCGCATACAGCAGCTAGAGAAAGCAAATCTTGTCAGGCGTGAGGAGCGTCGCGTCAGGGGCAAGGGCAGTAAGACGAACATCTACCACCTCGATGGCCTTATCGATGAGTTGCAGGCTTTCGCTGCCGAGATGGTCAAGAAGAAGAAGGAACGTATGGCCGAGAAGGAGGCGCGCTATCGGCAGAAAGGCAAGCCGAAGCTCGTGGTGAACAACGACCAGGACGCATGAGATTGGCAGCGTAGCTTAACGGATAGAGCACTCGGTTACTAGTTGCAGTGGTGTTGGCATGTCCCTGTAGCGCCGAGAAGATGGAGGTTCAAATCCTCCCGTTGTCCCCAAAGATCGAAAAAGGGCGATAGATGATTCTATCGCCCTTTAGGGTGTAGGAACGGTTAGTCGCGGTGCGTTGCCTTTTCCCTGCCATAAACTCGCGCTGTTTGCTAAATAGACATATCGGCATGGCTACATAGCCAAATCACGCCGAGCAAAGGAGGTGATTCCAATAGAGACTTTGACTGTTATAGCGATTGCAGGGCTTTGCCTTGCCTTCGCAACACTCGTTTTGAAGATCGTTGAAGTGGCG
>LULQ01000272.1_pt1 | contig 13331 bp, 8 predicted proteins | sample 728091 | NCBI WGS metagenome assembly LULQ01 (sample SAMN03860285, study PRJNA289734) | marine metagenome | biome: seawater column; feature: ocean; material: water; isolation source: Red Sea water column Station 149 - depth 10m | place: Saudi Arabia: Red Sea | collected 2011-10-15 | depth 10 m
AATAAAAACACAAGATTAACGAAAAAACCTTATTAATGTGTTAAAATAAAATCCAATAATGTTTTTTTGGGTATATAAAACATTTTAAAAAATGAGCGAAAAATTACTTGTTCCTGACATTGGTGACTTTGAAAATGTTGAGGTTATAGAGATACTTGTAAAACCTGGTGATCAAATTAAAGAAAATGATCCAATAGTTACAATTGAAAGTGACAAATCAAGTGTTGAAATCCCTTCTACAATTGCTGGAAAAGTAGATAGTTTAGCAGTTAAAGTTGGTGATAAAGTTTCTAAAGGTGATTTATTGCTTAATCTTACATCATCACCAAAAACATCATCAGAAAGCACTCTTCCAAAAGATACAGAAAATATAATTAAACAAGCTGAAGAAGCAATGGCTGAAAAAAAAGAGGAAAAAAAAATTATATCTGAACCTATAATTGAAAAAAAACAATCCATAATTCAAGTAGTTAATGGGGCTGATATTGATCCACTTGAAACTCAAGATTGGTTAGAGTCTTTATCTGCAGTTATTTCGAAAGATGGAAATCAAAGAGCTCATTTTTTAATTAAAGAACTAATTAACAAAGCTTATCGTGAAGGAGCAAATATTCCTTATACTCAAAATACACCATACATTAACACAATACCTCCTGAGGCTGAAGTAAAGTCTGGTGGCGATCAAAATATTGAAAGAAGAATTAGATCGTTGATTAGATGGAATGCAGCAGCAATGGTAGTTCGAGCAAATAAAAAATATCCTGAGCTTGGTGGACACATTGGTACATTTGCATCTGCTGCAACATTATATGATGTTGGGATGAATCATTTTTGGAGAGCAAAAAATAACAAATTTGGTGGAGATTTAATTTATTTTCAAGGACATAGTGCTCCAGGAATGTATGCAAGAGCTTTCTTAGAAGGTAGATTAAATGAAAAACAATTAGATAGTTTCAGACAGGAGGTAAAACCTGGGGGTCTATCGTCATATCCACACCCTTGGCTAATGCCAAATTTTTGGCAGTTCCCCACTGTATCCATGGGGTTAGGTCCTATGCTTGCTATATATCAAGCTAGATACATGAAATATTTAATCAATAGAGGTTTGATTAAAGATGAAGGAAGAAAAGTATGGGCCTTTTTAGGCGATGGGGAGATGGATGAGCCTGAGTCAATGGGAGCTATTGGATTAGCTGCTAGAGAAAATTTAGATAATTTAATATTTGTAATAAATTGTAATCTTCAAAGATTAGATGGTCCCGTTAGAGGTAATGGAAAAATTATTCAAGAGCTTGAGGGAAGTTTCAGAGGATCTGGCTGGAATGTAATTAAAGTTATTTGGGGGTCATATTGGGATTCGTTGCTTGCTAATGATAAAACTGGTCACTTAATAAAAATTATGAACGAGACAGTAGATGGTGAGTACCAAGCAATGAAAGCAAGAGACGGTGCTTATGTAAGAGAAAAGTTTTTTGGGAAATCTCCTGAAGCATTAGAATTAGTTTCAAGCATGTCAGATACAGATATTTGGAGACTTAATAGAGGTGGTCACGATCCTCACAAAGTTTTTGCTGCATATGATAAAGCGACTAAACATCAAGGAAGCCCAACAGTGATAATTGCAAAAACTATTAAAGGTTAAAGGCTATGGAATGGGAAAATCAGGAGAAAGTGTAAATACTACTCATCAAACGAAAAAATTAGATGTTGATGACTTGATGTACTATAGAGATCGATTTGATGTTCCCTTAACAGATGAACAAGTGAGAAATATTGAATACTTTAGGCCTGACGAAAAATCTCCAGAAATAAAATACATAAAAGACAGAAGAATTAAATTAGGTGGATATTTACCCGAACGTTCGACTTTCGCTAAACCAATCAAAGCACCCTCAAAAGATATTTTCGATTTCATGAAAGTATCAACTGGTGAAAAAGAAATGTCTACTACTATGGCACTTGTGAGAATGTTAACAAATTTATTAAGGGATAAAAATATATCTCCTAGACTGGTTCCTATTATTCCCGACGAAGCAAGAACGTTTGGCATGGAGGGATTTTTTCAAAAAATAGGGATTTATGCTCATGAAGGACAAAAATATGAACCTGAGGATGCAGCTCAATTAAGTTCTTATAGAGAAGACAAAAGTGGTCAAGTTTTAGAGGAAGGTATCAATGAGGCAGGTGCTATGTCTTCATGGATTGCTGCTGCCACTGCATATACTAATCATGATATCGAAATGATCCCAATTTATATTTTTTATTCAATGTTTGGTTTCCAAAGAATAGGAGATCTAGCTTGGGCAGCCGGGGATAGTCAGGCTAGAGGATTTTTGGTAGGTGCAACAGCTGGAAGAACAACATTAGCTGGAGAAGGCTTACAACACCAGGATGGGCATAGTCATTTAATTGCATCAACTATTCCAAATTGTGTAACTTATGATCCTACATTTCATTATGAATTAGCGGTAATTTTTCGAGAAGGTCTAAGAAGAATGCATGAGAAAAATGAGAATGTTTTTTATTATATTACAACAATGAATGAAAATTACTCACACCCAGAAATGCCAAAAGATAAAAATTGTGAGGAAGGCATTTTAAAGGGTATGTATAAAATAAAAGAATTTAACAAATACAAAAAAACTAAAATCCAACTTTTAGGATCAGGAACAATCTTAAGAGAAATGATGTCTGCTGCAGAGATTTTACAAAATGATTATCAAATTGACAGTGAGATATGGAGTGTAACAAGTTTTAATGAATTAAGAAAAGATGGAATGGAGGTAGAAAGATTTAATCTTTTGAATCCTGATAAAGAACCTAAAAAATCTTATGTTGAGCAATGCCTGGGCCAAACAGAGGGCCCAATTATGGCTGCATCTGATTATATGAGAATGAATTCAGATCAAATCAGACCTTATACTAATAAAAGCTTTTATTCATTAGGAGCAGATGGTTTTGGAAGAAGTGATACAAGAAAAAATTTAAGAAAATTTTTTGAGGTAGATAAAGAACATTTGGTTGCTTATGGTTTAAGTATTTTAGCAAAAGAACAGCTTATTACTTCCAAACATGCAAAAGATGCAATGAAGAAGTATAATATTGATACTAACAAACCAATGCCAACAAAATTATAATGTCAGAAACTGAGATTAAAGTACCTAATATTGGAGATTTTAAAGATGTTGAGGTTATTGAGGTATTAGTTACCGAAGGTCAATCAATTAAAAAAAATGATGCCCTAATAACAATTGAAAGTGATAAATCTAGCGTAGAAATACCATCAAATTTAGAAGGTAAAATTAAAAATTTAAAAATAAAAGTAGGAGACAAAGTTTCTGAGGGCGACTTAATTTTAACTTTAGATAGTGATACAGAAGTTAAAAAGGAAGAGGTTAAAGAAAAACCAGAAATTGAAAAAGAGTCAAAAAATATTGAGGTAATAAAACCTGAAATCCAAGAAAAAACATTTTCTAAAAATAATATTTCAGACATTTCATCTGCAAGTCCAAAAGCTAGAAAATTTGCTAGAGAACTTGGTGTAGATATTAATCAAGTAGCGGGAAGTCAGAAAGATGGCAGAGTTGTTGAAGATGATATTAAAAAATTTGTTTCATCTAATTCAAAAAACAACGTTGTAGTAAAAGATAGTAAACCAGATAAAATTAAAAACGAATTTGAACATTCTGATTTTGGTGAAATAGAAATTAAAGACATACCAAGAGTAAAAAAATTATCATCAAAATATCTTACAAATTCATGGACAACAATTCCTCATGTTACAAATCACGATGAAGCCGACATAACGGAGATGGAAAGTTTTAGAAGTTCATTAACAGATATGTATACTGGAGAAAAAATTAAAATTACACCTCTAGCATTTATAATAAAGGCTTTAGTTGCATCTCTTAAGAAATTTCCTAGTTTTAATTCTTCTATCGACGAAATTGAGACTGGAAAAATGACTTTAAAAAAATATTACCATATTGGGATAGCAGTTGATACGCCAAATGGATTAATGGTTCCAAAAATAAGAAATGCAAATAACAAAAAAATTTCTCTGATAAGCAAAGAGTTAAAAGAGGTAAGTGAACTTTGTAGAAATTTAAAAATTGATAAAAAAGAATTGTTTGGTGGCTCGATGACGATTACGAGTTTAGGTGGTATAGGAGGTTCATTTTTTACTCCTATAATTAATTATCCTGAAGTTGCTATATTAGGAGTAGGAAGATCAGAAAAAAAACAAATTTTTATGAATGGAAAGTTTCAAACTAGGACTATGCTGCCAATTTCTTTATCTTATGATCACAGAATTATTGATGGTGCAGAAGCAGCTAGGTTTAATAATGATCTAAAAGAAAACTTAGGCAAGAATTTTGCCTATAAACTAGCTGTCTAATTAAAAATGAGTAAATCCATATCATTATTAAGTGCCTTATTGTGCACTTTTATTTGGGGTACAACTTTTATTGCCCAAGATACGGGCATGGATAATATTGGCCCTTTTACATTTAATGCTGTGAGGTTTTTTGTTGGTTTTCTAGCCATAATTCCACTTATGATTTTATTTGAATTAAAAAATTTTAAATCAGAATTTAAATTAGATAAAAAAACTTTCATAATTTATTCATTATTAATTGGAATTTCTTTATTCTTAGGCTCAGCACTACAACAAGTTGCTTTGCTTTATACAGATGTTGCAAATGCTGCTTTTTTTACAATTTTTTATGTTCCAATGGTACCGATTATCATTTTTTTGTTTGGTAAAAAATCAATGCATTGGAGTGTATGGCCTTCTGTAGTTCTATGTTTAATTGGAGGATATTTATTAACAAATTTTCATGATGCAACAGTAAGATTAGGAGATACTTTAGTTGTTCTCGGAGCTCTATTTTGGAGTACTCATATCATTTTTACTGGGATCATTATAACTAAATACAATCTTCCACTTACCTTAGGAGCTGCGCAGACTTTAATTGTGGCTATTTTTTCATTTATAATTGGAATTATTTATGAAGAATTTATTTTCAGCAATATTTTAATGGAAATTTATTCAATTTTATATGCAGGTATATTATCTGGTGGATTTGCATTTGTATTACAAATTTATGCCCAGCGTAATATTACTCCAGCACCTGCAGCTATAATTTTTTCTCTTGAAGGTGTATTTGCGACTATAGCTGCTTGGTTTATTTTAAATCAAATTCTAGATGTTAATAATTTACTTGGATGCTTTTTTATTCTATGTGGAGTTCTCTTATCTCAATTACTCCCTTTAATTAAGAAGAAATATACTTAATAAACTAAACTAAATAAAATCAAAGCAATTATTATTCTATAAATTACAAACGCATTCATTGAAAATTTATTTATATAAATTAAAAAGAATTTAACTGTTAGAAAAGAAAAAATAAAAGAAGATATAATTGCGATAACAACTAAGTAATTAAACTGAATTGATTGTTCAAAAACATCTTTCAAGCTTAAGACACTAGCTCCAGCTAATGCTGGGATTGAAAGTAAAAAAGATATCTTACTTGAATCTACTCTATTAAATTTTAAAATTCTCGCAGCTGTTATAGTAATTCCTGCCCTACTCACTCCAGGTACAAGAGAGAAAATTTGGAAAATACCTATAAATATTATTGACTGAAAATTTAAATTTGAAGAAATTTTTTTATCAAATCGATTTTTGTCTGAGATGTATAAAATTATTGCGAATATTAAAGTAGTCCAAGCAATGACTTCTAAATTTCTTAACTGATAAATTAAATTTGTACTATAAAGTATGTATCCAACAATTATTAATGGAATAGATCCTAATACAATTAAATTTAAAATTCTTTTATTTTTTCTGATATCAAACAATTCATCTTTAAAAAAATAAATTATAGCTATTAGTGAACCTAGATGGAGGCTAATATCAATAAGCAAAGAACTAGATTTAAATTCATATAAAGTAGAAACCAAAATTAAATGAGCAGAAGAACTAATAGGAAGAAATTCAGATATTCCTTGAATTGCAGAGAGAATTAAAACTTCTATAATATTTTGAAACATTATTTCTTCGTAACTTATAAAGTATTTATTTAAAACAATTCGATTTAAGCATAATAGCTATGCAATAATTAAAAACGTGTTAATTGGCGGTAATAATTTAAAAATTAAGGTCAATATATATGACCTATTTTATGCTTTATATACATAAATCAGGGTATATTTTGCCAAAACTTAAATAATATTATGCCCGATAAAATGCTCAAATTTGTTAAAATAGGTCAACAAACTCCACCTAAAAGAGAAGTTGATACGAGAAAGAAAGATTTTAACGAAATTTATGACGAGTATATCAATGAAAAAGCCAAAGAACAGTCGAGTAGGTGTTCGCAATGTGGAGTACCTTTTTGCCAAGTTCATTGTCCTTTAAGTAACAACATTCCAGATTGGCTTAAACTGACAGCAGAGGGAAGATTAAAAGAGGCGTATGAATTATCCCAAAGCACAAACAATATGCCTGAAGTGTGTGGCCGAATTTGCCCCCAAGATAGATTATGCGAGGGAAATTGTGTAATTGAACAGTCTGGTCATGGAACAGTAACTATTGGATCAGTAGAAAAATATATTACAGATAATGCTTGGGCTCAGGGCTGGGTAAAACCAATTAAGGTAACGAATGAAAAAAATCAAAGCGTAGGAATTATAGGAGCAGGTCCTGCTGGTTTAGCTGCTGCAGAACAATTAAGAAAAAATGGGTATAAAATAACTGTCTACGATAGATATGATAGAGCAGGAGGATTATTAATTTATGGAATTCCAAATTTTAAATTAGAAAAAGAAGTTGTAGAGCGAAGAACAAAACTCTTAAAGGATGGAGGAATTGAATTTGTTCAAAATTTTGAAGTTGGTAAGGATGCAAGTCTAGACCAATTGAGAAAAAAACATGATGCAATTTTAATTGCTACAGGAGTTTATAAAGCAAGAGAAGTAAACTTACCTGGAAATGATCTTGATAATATTTTTCCTGCAATGGATTTTTTAACAGCATCTAATAAAAAAGGTCTAGGAGATGATGTTGAGTTGTTTGATAAAGGAATTTTAAACGCAGAAGGTAAAGATGTTGTTGTAATCGGTGGAGGTGACACAGCAATGGATTGTGTGAGAACTTCTATAAGACAGAAGGCAAAATCTGTTAAATGTTTGTATAGAAGAGATAAAGAAAATATGCCAGGATCTGCAAGAGAAGTTGCAAATGCAGAAGAAGAAGGTGTTGAATTTGTTTGGTTATCAAGTCCTAAAGAATTTAAAGGTACAAATAAAGTAGAAAAAATAATTGTAGATCAAATTAAACTAGGTGATCCAGACGAGACAGGAAGAAGAAAGCCACAAGTACAAGAAGGCTCAAGTTACGAAACAAAAGCAGATATGGTTATCAAAGCACTAGGTTTTGATCCTGAGGATTTACCGAATTTATTTGATAGTAGTGAATTACAAGTAACAAAGTGGGGAACTATTAAAACAGATTTTGATACTATGGAAACAAATATAAAAGGGGTGTTTGCTGCTGGTGATATAGTTAGAGGAGCTTCATTAGTTGTTTGGGCGATAAAAGATGGAAGAGATGCAGCAGCTTCAATTAAAACTTATCTAGAGAGTAAATCTAAAGTGGAAAAAAGAGTGGCTTAATGAAAAATTATAAAAAGAACCTTCACCTTTTAAAAGAAAATAATGTTTATTCAGAAGACATGGAGCATGATGCTTGTGGTGTTGGTATAATTGCATCAACTGAAGGTAAAAAATCTCGTAAAGTTGTAGAGTATGGTATTGAAGCGTTAAAAGCAGTTTGGCATAGAGGCGCTGTAGATGCCGATGGGAAAACTGGTGACGGAGCTGGAATTCATGTTGAAATACCAAAAGATTTCTTCATTGAAAAGATAGAAGTGACAGGACACACACATGACAATTCTGAAATATGTGTGGGTATGATATTTCTGCCTCGGAATGATTATGCAGCGCAAGAAAGTTGCAAAACTATTGTAGAAAGTGAATTAACAAAAAATGATTTTAGTATTTACGGTTGGAGACAAGTTCCAGTTAATCCAAAAGTTTTAGGAGAAAAGGCATTCCAAACAATGCCTGAAATTATCCAAGTATTGTTTAAACCTTATAATCCAGAATTAACAAATAAAGATTTAGAAAGAAAAATTTATGAAACTAGAAGAAAGATAGAAAATGAAGCTTTTAAAAAATCTTTAAACAATTTTTATATTTGTTCATTGAGTTCTAAATCTATCATTTACAAGGGGATGTTTTTAGCTGAAGCTATCTCAGATTTCTACCTTGATTTAAAAGATGAGAGATTTGTTTCAAGGTTTGCTATTTTTCATCAAAGATTTTCAACAAATACAGCGCCTAGCTGGAATTTAGCTCAACCCTTTAGAGCTATAGCGCATAATGGAGAAATTAATACTTATAGAGGAAATAAAAATTGGATGAAAGTTCATGAACAAGAGATGAACAGTCCCCTTTTTGACGATGTTGAGAACTTAAAACCTGTTATACAACAGGGAGCATCAGACTCTGCTGCATTAGACAATGTTTTTGAATTATTAAATATATCTGGTCAGCCTGCGCCTTTGGCGAAGCTTATGTTAGTTCCAGACGCATGGTCTAAAAAAAATAAAACTCTACCAAAAGATCACCAACAATTATTTAATTTTTTGAACAGTACAATGGAGCCATGGGATGGACCAGCTGCTATTGCTGGAACTGATAATGAGTGGGTTATAGCTGCAAATGATAGAAATGGATTAAGACCTTTAAGATACGCAATTACAAAAGACAAATTATTATTTGCAGGTTCTGAAACAGGAATGATTGAATTAAATGAAAAAAGAATTTTGTCAAAGGGAAGATTGGGTCCTGGGGAAATAATTGGAGTTAGAATAGAAAAAGGTAAAGTATTTACAAACAAGCAAATAAAAGATTATTTAGCCAAAGAGTATAAACACTTTAATTCACAAATTATCGACCTAGATGATAAGTTAACTATTTCAGATGAAAAAAATTCTTTTTCGGGAGATGATTTAAGAAGAAGGCAATATACTTTTGGAATAAGTCTAGAAGATCTTGAGCTCATACTGCATCCTATGGCAGAAGATGCTAAAGAAGCAACTGGATCTATGGGGGACGATACACCATTGGCTGTTTTGTCAGATAGGTATAGACCGTTGTACCATTTTTTTAGACAAAATTTTAGTCAAGTCACAAACCCACCAATAGACTCTTTAAGAGAAAACAAGGTTATGAGTTTGAAAACAAGATTTGGAAATCTTGGAAATATTTTAAATTTTGATAATTTAACAAAGCAAAATATTTATGTTTTAAATAGTCCAATATTATCAAATTCTCAGTTTGAAAAATTTATAAATTTTTTTGGTAACAATTCATCTATAATTGATTGTACTTTTTCTGAGGAAGAAACTTTATTTGATTCAATTAAAAAAATTCAAAAAGAAGCTGAAATTGCAGTAAGACAGGGAGTTACTCAATTGATTTTAAGTGACAAAGAGCTTTCTAGCTTAAAACTTCCAATACCAATGCTTTTAGCAGTTGGATCAATTAATTCATTCCTTATTGAAAAAAAACTAAGAGGATATGTATCAATAAATGTTCAATCTGGAGAGGCTTTAGATACACACTCTTTTGCAACCTTAATAGGAGTTGGAGCAACTACTGTAAATCCATACTTAGCATTTGATAGTTTATTTCAGCGTCATGAAAAGAAATTATTTGGTCAATTTAGCTTTGATGAATGTGTAGAGAGATACATAAAATCAGTAAACGCAGGTTTATTAAAGATCATGTCTAAGATGGGTATTTCAGTTCTAAGTTCTTATAGAGGTGGATGTAACTTTGAAACCGTAGGTTTAAGTAGAACAATTGTTGCAGATTATTTTCCAGGAGTTGTCTCTAAAATTTCAGGTATTGGACTTACGGGTATAGAGAAAAAAATTAGAGAAATTCATAAAGAGGCATTTGAAAGTTCTGAAACCATATTGCCGATAGGCGGTATATATAGATATCGTAAAAATGGTGAAACTCATCAATATCAAGGAAAATTAATTCATTTACTTCAAAGTGCAGTAGGATCTAATTCTTATGATGCCTATAAAAGATATGCGGATGGAATATACAGCTTACCACCTATTAATCTTAGAGACTTAATTGATTTCAGAGAAAAAAAATTAAGTGGGCCAATAGATATTTCTGAGGTTGAGCCAATAGAAAATATTTTAAAAAGATTTGGAAGTGGGAGCATGTCTCATGGAGCTTTATCAAAAGAGGCGCATGAAACTTTGGCAACTGGTATGAATAGGATTAAAGGTGCTTCATGTAGTGGAGAGGGCGGTGAAGATGCAAGTAGATTTAAAGTTTTAGATAATGGTGACAGCGCAAACTCAAGAGTAAAACAAATAGCTTCTGCAAGATTCGGAGTTACAGTTAATTATCTTAATAATTGTAATGAGATAGAAATTAAAATTGCACAAGGCGCTAAGCCTGGTGAGGGAGGTCAGCTACCAGGATTTAAAGTTACAGAGGAGATTGCTAAACTTAGACATTCAACTCCTGGAGTTACTTTAATATCACCACCACCACATCATGATATTTATTCAATCGAAGATCTTGCACAACTAATTTATGATTTAAAACAGATAAATCCTAAAGCAAGAATTGGAGTTAAGCTTGTTGCTTCCTCTGGAGTAGGAACAATTGCAGCTGGTGTAGCTAAAGCAAAAGCAGATATAATATTAATTTCTGGACATAATGGTGGAACAGGAGCAACACCACAGACTAGTGTTAAGTATGTTGGAATACCATGGGAAATGGGTTTGACGGAAGCAAACCAAGTATTAACTTTAAATAATCTTAGACATAAAGTTACATTAAGAACAGATGGTGGAATTAAAACAGGAAGAGATGTGGTGATAGCTGCAATGATGGGTGCTGAAGAATATGGTGTTGCTACTACAGCTTTAGTTGCAATGGGTTGTATAATGGTAAGGCAGTGTCATTCAAATACATGTCCTGTAGGCGTTTGCACTCAAGATGAAAAGCTCAGAGAAAAATTTACTGGGACTCCAGAAAAAGTAGTAAATTTGTTTACATTTATAGCCAGTGAAGTAAGAGAAATATTAGCAAATTTAGGTTTTAAATCATTAAATGAAGTGATTGGTAGGACAGACTTGTTAAAACAGGTTAGTAAAGGTTCTCCAAATTTAGACGATTTAGATTTAAATCCTTTATTTGTTCAAGCTGATACTGGAAATAATCCAAGGTATTGTGAGGATCAAGAAATAAATAGTGTACCAGATACTCTTGACCAACAAATTTGGCCAGAAATTGAACAAGCTTTAGATAATTCTGAAAAAATTGAGAAAGAATATCAAATAAAAAATACTCATAGGGCAGTAGGCACTAGAATTTCTCATCATTTGTATAAAAAATATGGTTATGAAAAACTTGATGAAAACTTTTTAGTTTTAAATTTTAAAGGATCAGCAGGTCAATCATTTGGTGCATTTTCTTCTAAAGGTTTAAAACTTGTATTAAAGGGAGATGCAAATGATTATGTTGGTAAAGGTTTGTCAGGAGCTACTATTTCAATAAAATTACCTGAAGAGAGCAATTTAGTTTCAAATGAGAATACAATTTTAGGAAATACTGTTCTTTACGGAGCTACTTCAGGAAAACTTTTTGCTGCTGGCCAAGCTGGTGAAAGATTTTCAGTTAGAAATTCTGGTGCAGTTACAGTAATTGAAGGATGCGATTCTAATGGATGTGAATATATGACTGGTGGAACTGTAGTAATTTTAGGAGATGTTGGTGATAATTTTGCAGCTGGTATGACAGGTGGAATGGCCTTTATATATGATAAATCTCAACAATTTGAAAAGAAAGTAAATCCAGAATCAGTAGTTTGGCAAAATGTAGAGACAGATTATTGGAAAGAATATTTAAAAAATTTAGTCAGTGAGCACTTCAAAGAAACTGAGTCTCAATTATCGAAAAAAATAATTGAAAACTTTGATGATGAAGTAAATAATTTTGTTCAGGTGTGTCCTAAAGAAATGTTGGATAAATTAAAAAATCCAATTACTTTAAAAAAAGATATAAAAAAAGTTAGCTAAATTAATAATTTAAGCTCTTTTAAAATTATATTTAACCATTTTTTATTTGATAAACTGTGATCACCTTTTTTTACAATATTTAATTTTTTCTTAGCTTTTGGAAATAATCTTAAAACTTTTCTTGAATATGAGACAGGAACTGCCTCATCTTTTTCACCATGAACCATTGTTACTTTAATATTTGAATTAATTTTTTTATTTAAGACTTTGTTTTTTCTTCCATCTTTTATTAATTGTAGAGTAATTGGATATTCATAATTGCCATGTTTTAATTGATAAATACCCTTACTTATTGTTTCCTCTTTCATTTTTTTAGTAAATTTTTTCCACATTAAATTTTCTAAAAATTCAGGAGCAGCCCCTATTCCTAAAAATCCTTTAATCTGTTTTTTGAAAATTTTGAATTGATTGAGCGAAATCCATGCGCCCATACTTGAACCAATTAGCACAAATTCTTTTTTTTTAACGTATTTTCTAATTAAAATTGACGTTTCTTTACTCCATTTTGAAATATTTCCATTTACAAATTTTCCAGAAGATTTCCCATGACCAGAGTATTCTAGTGCTAAAAAACTTACTTTATTTTTTTTAGCAAATTTCAAAAAAGCATTTGGTTTTTTTCCTTCAAGATCTGACATAAAGCCATGCAAAAAAACTATAAAAGAACTATTTTTAAAAATTTTGGAAATATATCTAATTTTCTTTGTATTTGATATTTGGTGAAATCTGAAATTTGCCATAATCATTTATAAGTTTTGTCTATTAATATATAATCATATCAAATGTCATCTGATTTAAAAGTTTTACAAGTAATTCCAAAATTAGGTTATGGAGGAGCTGAAACAGGTTGTTATGATATTGCACATTATTTACCAGAAAATAATTGTAAATCATTTATTGTAACAAGCGGTGGTGAATTACTTAAATTTGTAGATAGAAAAAAAGTTAAAATATTTAGACTTCCAGTGCAAAGCAAAAATCCTCTACTAATTTTAATTAATGCTTTTATCTTAATTGGAATAATTTTAGTTTATAATATTTCTCTTGTTCACGCGAGAAGTAGAGCACCTGCTTGGTCATGTTTGTTAGCAACAAAAATCACAGGACGAAAATTTGTAACTACATTTCATGGAACATACAATT
>LULQ01001147.1_pt1 | contig 13323 bp, 15 predicted proteins | sample 728091 | NCBI WGS metagenome assembly LULQ01 (sample SAMN03860285, study PRJNA289734) | marine metagenome | biome: seawater column; feature: ocean; material: water; isolation source: Red Sea water column Station 149 - depth 10m | place: Saudi Arabia: Red Sea | collected 2011-10-15 | depth 10 m
GGCCGAGCTGGTCCGGGCCGCGCACGACGCGGACCTGGTGATCGTCGGCAACCACCGCCGCAACCCGCTGGTGGCCGCGCTGCTCGGCTCGGTGAGCCGCACCTTCCTCGAGCACGCGAAGGGTGCGGTGATGGTCGTCCCCGAGGGGGACTGACCCCCGGGACGGCCCTCCGCGTCAGGGGGCCGGGGCTAGCGTGGGGACGTGACGGTCTCCTCCGCGGACTCCCCGCGCACCAGCCCTCCCGCCCCCTCCACCCTGCGCGAGCTGCGCGCCTCCGGTCACGAGCTGAGGCCGGTCCGCGTCGAGATGCGCGACAACCTGCTCGCCGCGCTGCGCGAGGGGCGCGACCCGTGGCCGGGGCTGCACGGCTTCGAGGACACCGTGATCCCGCAGCTGGAGCGGGCGCTGATCGCCGGCCACGACATCGTGCTGCTCGGTGAGCGCGGGCAGGGCAAGACCCGCCTGCTGCGCACGATGGTCGGCCTGCTCGACGAGTGGAGCCCGGTGATCACCGGCTCCGAGATCGGCGAGCACCCCTACGAGCCGATCACGGTGCAGTCCCAGCAGGCGGTGGCGGCGTACGGCGACGACCTGCCCATCTCCTGGCGCCACCGCGACGAGCGGTACGCCGAGAAGCTGGCCACGCCCGACACCTCGGTCGCCGACCTCATCGGCGACGTCGACCCGATGAAGGTCGCCGAGGGTCGCTCGCTGGGCGACCTGGAGACGATCCACTTCGGGCTGATCCCGCGCAGCCACCGCGGGATCGTGGCCATCAACGAGCTCCCCGACCTCGCCGAGCGCATCCAGGTCGCGATGCTCAACGTGATGGAGGAGCGCGACATCCAGATCCGCGGCTACGTGCTGCGGCTGCCGCTGGACGTGCTGGTCGTCGCGAGCGCCAACCCCGAGGACTACACCAACCGCGGGCGCATCATCACCCCGCTCAAGGACCGCTTCGGCGCCGAGATCCGCACCCACTACCCGACCGAGCTCGAGGACGAGGTGGCGGTGATCCGCCAGGAGGCCGACCTGGTCGCCGACGTCCCGCCCCACCTGCTGGAGATCCTGGCGCGCTTCACCCGTCACCTGCGCGACTCCAGCGCCGTCGACCAGCGCTCGGGGGTCTCGGCCCGGTTCGCCATCGCCGGTGCGGAGACGATCGCCGCCGCCGCGCTGCACCGGGCCACGGTCCAGGGCGAGCCGCAGGCGGTGGCCCGGGTCGTCGACCTCGAGACTGCCGTGGACGTGCTCGGCGGCAAGATCGAGTTCGAGTCCGGCGAGGAGGGCCGCGAGGCCGAGGTGCTCACCCACCTGCTCCGCACCGCCGTCGCCGAGACCGTGCGTGACCGGTTCCGCGGCCTCGACCTCGGGCTGCTCGTCGACGCGCTCGAGGCGGGGCAGATGGTCACCACCGGCGAGCAGGTCACCGCGCTGGACTTCCTGGCCGGCCTGCCGCGCCTGGGGGAGTCCGACCTCTACGACCAGGTCTGCGAGCGGCTGGGCGCCACCGACGACGGCCAGCGGGCAGGCGCGATCGAGCTGGCGCTGGAGGGGCTCTACCTCGCCCGGAAGGTCAGCAAGGAGTCCGGTCGCGGCGAGACGGTCTACGGCTGAGCCATGGCTGACGTCTGGTCCCAGCGCCGCGCCTCCCGCTACGGCCGCTACGACGGCGGGCCGGACCCCCTCGCGCCCCCGGTCGACCTCTCCGAGGCCCTCGACGCGATCGGCGAGGACGTCATGGCCGGCTACAGCCCCGAGCGAGCGCTGCGGGAGTTCCTGCGGCGCGGCGGGCAGGACCAGCAGGGGCTCGACGACCTGGCGCGCCGGGTGGCCGAGCGCCGTCGCGAGCTGCTGAAGCGGCACAACCTCGACGGCACCCTCGAGGAGGTCCGCGAGCTGCTGGACCGCGCCGTGCTCGAGGAGCGCAAGCAGCTGGCCCGCGACGCGATGATGGACGACGGCGACCGGGCGCTGCGGGAGATGACGCTCGACAGCCTGTCGCCCAACCCGGCCGCCGCGGTGAGCGAGCTGTCGTCCTACGACTGGCAGAGCAGCCAGGCCCGCGAGGCCTTCGAGCAGATCAAGGACCTGCTCGGTCGCGAGCTGCTGGACCAGCGCTTCCAGGGCATGAAGCAGGCCCTGGAGAACGCCACGGACGAGGACCGTGCGGCGATCGACGAGATGCTCAGCGACCTCAACGAGCTGCTGGAGAAGCGTCAGCGCGGCGAGGACACGCAGGAGGACTTCGAGGAGTTCATGCGCAAGCACGGGGACCAGTTCCCCGAGGAGCCCCAGGACCTCGACGAGCTGCTTGACGCGATGGCCGCCCGTGCCGCCGCCGCGCAGCGGATGCTGAACTCGATGAGCCCCGAGCAGCGCCAGCAGCTGATGGAGCTCTCCGCCCAGGCCTTCGGGTCCCCGGCGCTGATGGAGTCCCTGGCCCGCCTCGACGGCAACCTGCAGGCGCTGCGTCCGGGCGAGGACTGGTACGGCTCGGAGCAGATGAACGGTCAAAAGGGCCTCGGCCTCGGCGACGGCACGGGGGTCTTCCAGGACCTCGCCGAGCTCGACGCGCTGTCCGAGCAGCTCTCCCAGTCCTACGGCGGCGCCCGGATGGACGACCTCGACCTCGACGCGCTCTCGCGCCAGCTGGGTGAGGAGGCGGCGGTCGACGCCCGCACGCTGCAGCGTCTCGAGCAGGCCCTGCGCGAGCACGGCACCCTCCAGCGCGGCTCCGACGGTCAGCTCCGCCTGACCCCGCAGGCGATGCGCCAGCTCGGCAAGTCCCTCCTGCGCGACGCCGCGGAGCGGCTCTCGGGCCGACAGGGTCAGCGGGAGTCACGCCGTGCCGGAGCGTCCGGCGAGCGCTCCGGTGCCACCCGGGCCTGGGCGTTCGGCGACACCGAGCCCTGGGACGTCACCCGCACCCTCACCAACGCGATCGTCCGCGAGGCCGGCGAGGGGCGCTTCACCGATGGTCGAGCAGCGAGCGCAAGCGAGCGGGGGTCGAGACCCCGTGTCCGCCTGACGATCGACGACGTCGAGGTCCAGGAGACCGAGGAGCGCACCCAGGCCGCCGTGGCCCTGCTCGTGGACACCTCGTTCTCGATGGCCATGGACGGCCGCTGGGTGCCGATGAAGCGCACCGCGCTGGCGCTGCACACCCTCATCCGGTCCCGCTTCCGCGGCGACCACCTGCAGCTGATCGCCTTCGGCCGGCACGCCCAGCGCATGGAGATCGAGGAGCTGACGGCCCTCGACGCGATGTACGACAAGGGCACCAACCTCCACCACGGCCTGCTGCTGGCCAACCGGCACTTCCGCAAGCACCCCAACGCCCAGCCGGTGCTGCTGGTCGTCACCGATGGCGAGCCGACCAGCCACCTCGAGCCCGACGGCGAGGTCTTCTTCTCCTACCCGCCGCACCCGTTGACGATCGCCTACGCCGTCCGCGAGCTCGACAACGCACGTCGCCTCGGTGCGCAGACCACGTTCTTCCGGCTGGGGGAGGACCCCGGCCTGGCGCGCTTCATCGGCTCGATGGCCTCGCGGGTCGAGGGCAGGGTCGTCGCTCCCGAGCTCGACGACCTGGGCGCTGCGGTCGTGGGCTCCTACCTCGGCGACCGATCGGGCTTCGCGCGCTCGTCGATGGGCGGCGGCTACTCCGACTGGTTCGGCGGACGCGGCTTCTGGGTCGGCGGCTGAGGGCCTGACATCCCCGTCCCCGGTCTGCGCCGGGGTCCTCCCCCCGGGTTGTTGCTGAGACGTCTCTCGGGCAACAGGACGTCCACAACCGGAACCAGTTCGCCCACGTCGCCACCACAACGTCACGCTGAACCCGGTCAAGGTCCACGACCCGCTGTTCGTCGGCGCGGACCCGAACGTCACCTGCCCGGCCGGTGCGCTGGCCCGGGTGCGTGGGTGACCTGCTCGTCGAAGACCTACACGCTGACCCAGGCCGACGTCGATGCAGGCACGGTCGACAACACCGCGACCGCCACCGGCACCGCGCCGGACGGCTCGAAGGTCACCGACCCCGACTCCACGTCCCCCCCGGTGGTCGCGGCGCCGGCGATCAAGCTGACCGAGACCGCCTCGACGATCGACGACAACGACGGCAACGGCCACGACGCGGCCTCGACCAGCACCCCGGTCGTCCCGGTGAAGGCCGACCTGGTCGTCACCAAGACGGTGGACAAGAAGAAGCCGTACGCCGGGGAGACCGTCACCTACACCGTGACCGTCACCAACGAGGGCGGCCGGACGGCGGAGAACGTGACGCTCGTCGACACCCTGCCCGACGGCGTCCCCTTCGTCTCCGCGGCCCCGGGCGCCTGCCTGACCCGCTCTACCAGCTCGGCCGTCCGAGGGCTCCCTCCCTCGGGCGGCCGAGTGCTGTGCGGAGGTCCTCCACTCCCTCGACGATGCGCGGGCCGGGGCGCGCCCAGTGCGCGTTCGCGTCCACGGCGTACGTCGGCCCCCCGGGCGGCAGGACCCCCGCCGCCAGCAGCGCCCGTTCCTGCGCCCGGGCCCCCTCACGGTCGAAGCCGCAGGGGGCCACCACCACGAGGTCGGGGCGGGGCCTGGTGGTGCCAGGGGCCTTCGCACGCGCCGCGTCGAGCGCGTCGACGGTCGCGGCGAGCCGCTCGGCCTTCTGCTCCCGGCCCACCGCTCGGCCGATCGCGCGCACCGAGTCCGCGATCTCCGCGATCGTGTGCGGGTCGAAGGAGAGGACCTCGGCCCGGCACCCCAGGTGGGCCAGCGCGTCCTCGACCGTGTCGACGTCGATGGCGCACACGGCGCAGAGGTCCTGGGTGAGGACGAGGTCCGGGTCGAGGTCGGACAGCGCCCCGGCGTCGAGGGTGTAGAGGTCCTCCCCGGCCGCCGTCGCGGCGGTGACCCACGCATCGATGCCGGCCGGGTCGAGGCCCTCGGGCATGGCCGTCCCGGACACCACCCGTCGGCCACGCGCCTCGGCGGGGAAGTCGCACTCGAACGTCACGCCGACGACGTCCTCGCCGACGCCGAGGGCGAAGAGGATCTCGGTGGTCGAGGGCAGCAGGGACACGATGCGCACGCGGCCACGGTAAGGGCGTCACCTAGGGTCGGCGCGTGGAGGACCCGACGACGACCCTGCTGCTCCTCCTGGCCCTCGCCGGCCTCACGGCCGGCTTCGTGGACGCGGTGGCCGGGGGCGGCGGGCTCATCCAGCTCCCCGCGCTGCTGCTGGGTCTCCCGCAGGCCGCGCCGGTGCAGGTGCTGGCCACCAACAAGCTGGCCTCCATCTGCGGCACCACCGTCAGCTCGGCCACCTACTTCCGGCGCGTCCGTCCGGACCCACGCACCTTCCTGCCGCTGATGGGGCTGGCGTTCGTCGGATCGGCCCTCGGCGCCGCCGTCGCCTCGCACGTGCCCCGCTCGGCCTTCGAGCCGATCGTGCTGGTGGCGCTGGTGCTCGTCGGCGGGTACGTCGCGTTCCGGCCCAACCTCGGCGGTGCGACCGTGCTGCGCTTCGCCGGGCACCGGCACACCGCGGCTGCGCTCGCCGTCGGTCTGGTCGTCGGCTTCTACGACGGCGTGCTGGGCCCGGGCACCGGGTCGTTCTTCGTCGTCGCCCTCGTGGCCCTGCTGGGCTACGGGTTCCTCGAGGCCTCGGCCAAGGCGCGGATGGCCAACTGGGCCACCAACCTCGCGGCCCTCGTCGTGTTCGTCCCCCAGGGCGCGGTGCTGTGGAAGGTCGGGCTGCTCATGGGGGCGGCCAACCTCGTGGGCGGGTACGTCGGTGCGCGCACCGCCGTCGCCAGAGGCTCGGGCTTCGTGAGGGTCTTCTTCCTCGTCGTCGTCGGCGCCTTCGTCGTGCGGATCGGCGGAGAGGTCGCGGGCTGGTGGTGAGCCGATGGTCGAGCCGGTCGTGACCTACCGGGTGCCCGGACGCTCGGCGGAGGCCGAGATCGAGGTGAAGCGCTCGCGCTTCCGGTGCACCCTGGAGCGGGTCGAGGACGAGGCGGCGGCGCGGGCCTTGGTCGAGCGCCTGCGCCGCGAGCACTGGGACGCCCGGCACCACTGCTCCGCCTTCGTCGTGGGCCCGCCGCCCGTGCCCGTGGAACGGTCCTCCGACGACGGTGAGCCGGCCGGCACCGCCGGCGCCCCGATGCTCGAGGTGCTCCGCGGGGCCGGGCTGTCGGACACCGCGGTCGTCGTGACCCGGTGGTTCGGCGGGACCCTGCTGGGTGCCGGGGGACTCGTGCGCGCCTACGGCGACGCCGTGCGCGCCGCCGTCGCGCGAGCCGGGCTGCTCGAGCGCCGGCTGCGCAGCGAGGTCGAGGTCGACCTCGACCACGCCGAGGCCGGCCGGGTCGAGACGGAGCTGAGGTCACGCGGCGTGGACGTGCTCGAGACGGCGTACGGGGCGAGGGTGCGGGTGCTGCTCGGGGTGGACCCGGCGCAGGTCGCGCGGACCGAGGGACTGCTGGCCGAGCTCACCTCCGGCGCTGCCCGCCCGGTGGTGGTCGGGCAGCGGTGGGTGGACGGCTCACCAGCAGCCGGGTGAGCGACGGCGCCGGGACTCCCAGACCGTGCAGGGCTTGGTCGAGTCCAGACGGCCCACCCCCGCACAGGTCGGTGGCCGGTCGGGCTCGCGGAGCTCGTCGGTGTGGATGTCGCGCTCGAGGTGCTCGCGCCGTAGGCGGTAGCCGTTGCTGAAGACCTCGCAGTCGCAGAAGCCGCCCGCGGCCTGCATGCGCGACTCGAGCGCGGTGGCCCGGGGCGACCGGAGCTCGCGGAAGCGACCGGCCCACCGCAGGGTCTCGTCGCACCCGTGCTCGTCGAGCATCCTGGCGATGTAGCAGAGCACGCACTCCGCCGGGTGCGGCGCCATCACCTCCGCCACCACGCGCTGGAGGTACTCCTCCGCGTCCCTGACCACCTGTCGGGCTGCCCCCGCGCCCTCCATGCCAGCCGAGTCCATCCCTGCTCCTCCCGATCGGACTTCCGTGGGCCCTTCCTACGGCCAGGCACCGACAGTCCGCTCCGTCCCGGACCGGGCTTGTGGAGAACTACGCTGCGGCCATGAGCATCCCGGTCGACCTCCACTCGATCCCCGACCAGCTGAGGCGGTTCGCGGCGGCGTACTTGCTCACGACGTCGGGTGAGAGGGTCAAGGCCGTGGCCGTCGGGGTCGCGCCCGAGGGGGAGGCGCTGCGGATCACGACTCCTGGGCGCGGGTCGCTGGCCAACGCGGCCGCCCACCCGGGCGCCACGCTGATGTGGCCGCCCACGCAGGCGACCGAGCCGGCGGGCTTCACGCTGCTCGTCGACGGCACCGCCGCAGTCGACGGCGACGACCTACTGCTCAGCCCGACGTGGGCGGTGCTGCACAAGCCGGCCGGCTCCGACCACGGCCCGGCGGTGGCCGGCGGCTGCGGCTGAGCCGACACCGGGGTGCTCCAGCCGGCGCCTTAGGGTCGAGGCGTGAGCATCCCCACCACGGCCGACGAGATCACCACGCTGCGGGCGTTCCTCGACCACTTCCGCGACACCCTGCGCCGCCAGTGCGCCGGTGTCGGCGCGGACGGGCTGGCATGGACTCTGGCGCCGGCGACGATGACCCTCGGCGGGATGCTCAAGCACCTGACCTTCGTGGAGCAGTGGTGGTTCTCGATCGTGCTGCACGGCCACGAGCCGAGCGGGATCTGGGCCGACGTCGACTGGGAGGCCGACGAGGACTGGGACTGGCACAGCGCCGTCGACGACAGCCCCGACCAGCTCCGCACCTGGCTGGACGAGGCCATCGCGACCTCGGACCGACTGGTCGACGAGGCGCTCGCCCGCGGGGAGGGCCTCGACGTGCTGGCTGCGCGGGAGCGGCGCGGCGGCCCGGTGTCGCTGCGGTGGATCTTGGTGCACATGGTCGAGGAGTACGCCCGGCACTGCGGCCACGCCGACCTGATCCGCGAGTCGATCGACGGCGCCACCGACCTCTGACCGGACCCCCTCGCCCGCGAGCCGGCGTATTGATACGCCGGTTCGACCTGCTGTGCCTGCCGAGCCGGTGCTCCGGGTCGGTCCGGTCAGTCGAGCGTGAAGCCGGGCAGGTGGTCGAGCAGCATCTGCCGGAACGGTGCCTCGGCCTCGAGCTGGGAGAGGATGCCGAGGCCGCCGAGCCAGGTGCGGTGGATCAGCAGGTACGACGGCGGCAGGTTGAGCTTGAGCCCGACCGTGTAGGCGGGGTCCCGGGGGTCGTTGATCTTCGCGAAGACCCCGCGCATCCACTCGCGGGAGAACCGGAAGGTCTCGGTCGTGGCGGGCTGGACGAAGGGCAGCAGGTAGTCACGTACCAGGTCGGGCTCGACCCGGATCCGGTCCTTGATGAACCCCTCCTCCCGCAGCGCGTCGACGAGGTCCTCCCCGGAGCGGGTGGCGGCGATCGAGAGCAACCGTCCCATCGCCGGCGGGAAGCCGCCGTCGAGCCGGGCGACCGCGCCGAAGTCGAGCACGCCCAGGCGTGCGGGACCGCCGTCGACGCCGGGGACGACCCGGAAGTTGCCGGGGTGCGGGTCCGCGTGGAGGAGACCGGTGCGCGCGGGCGCGGCGACGAGGAACCGGGTGAACAGCCGTCCGAAGTGGTCGCGCTCGGCCCGCGTGCCCTCGGCGATCACCGTCGCCAGGGACGAGGTGGACTCCAGCCACTCGGTGACCAGCACGGTCGGTCCGGTGGCGAGTGCGTCGGGCACGACGATCTCGTCGTCGCCCTCGAAGGCGTCGTGGAAGGTGCGCTGGCTGGCGGCCTCGAGCTCGTAGTCGAGCTCCTCGACGACGCGCTGCTGCAGCTCGGCGACCAGCGGCTTGACGTCGATGCCCGGGATCAGCGGGGCGACGGTGCGCCCGAGCCGGGTGAGCTGGCGCAGGTCGGCCTGGAGCGCGTCACCGGCGCCCGGGTACTGCACCTTCACCGCGACCTCGTGCTCGGCGCCGTCGTCGGTGCGCCAGCGCCCGCGGTGCACCTGGCCGATCGACGCCGCCGCCGTGGGGGTCCTGCAGCTTCGTCAGCTGCTCGCGGTAGGGCCCCGCCAGCTCGTCGGGCAGCGCGGCCTCGAGCACCGAGAGCGCCTGGCCGAACTTCATCGCCCCGCCCTTGAGCTCGCCCAGGGTGCGGAAGACCTGCTCGGCGGTGCGCTGCTGGATCTCGGTCATCACCGCCTCGGCGGGCTTGCCGCCGAGCCGCTTGCCCAACCCGACGGCCTGGCGTCCGGCGTACCCCAGCGGCAGCCCAGCCAGCCGCGCGGTGCGCGCCATCGCCTTGCGGGGCATCTCGGTCACGACCACATCATCTCCGACCGCCCAAGACCGCTGCGGGTGACGCGGCACCGTGGGACGTCATGCGTCCCGCGGCGACGGTGCTCCCGTCCGCATGACGTCCCGCAGGTCTCCACGGATCACGACGTTCTGCAGGGAGATCGGGCTCCCCACCTGCAGAACGTCGTGATCCGCGCGGGTGGGGTCAGGCGGGGAACGCCACGCCGGTGTTGGCGTGGCAGCGGTAGCCGAACGGGTTCTTGTGGAGGTACTGCTGGTGCGCGTCCTCGGCGTAGTAGTACGGCGTGTCCTCGGCCGAGCGGATCTCGGTGGTGATCGAGCCGAGGCCGCGGCGGGCGAGCTCCGCGCCGTAGACCTCGGTCAGCTCGCGGGCGGTGGCCTCCTGCTCGGGGGTGGTCCAGTAGATCGCCGAGCGGTACTGCGTGCCGACGTCGTTGCCCTGCCGCATGCCCTGCGTGGGGTCGTGGACCTCGAAGAAGCGCTTCACCAGGTCGGCGTAGGACACGACGGTGGGGTCGAAGACGACGCGGACGGCCTCGGTGTGGTTGGTCCGGCCCGAGCACACCTCCTCGTACGACGGGTGGGGGGTGTCCCCGCCGGCGTACCCGACCGACGTCGACCACACGCCGGGCACCTGCCAGTAGACCTCCTCGGCGCCCCAGAAGCAGCCGAGGCCGAAGATCGCGACCTCGTGGCCGGCGGGGGCGGTGTCGGTGACCAACGGTGCGTCGAGCACGGCGTGCCGCTCCGAGAGGTGCCAGGGGCGCTCGCTGCGGCCCGGCAGCGTCTGCTCGGGGGCGACGAGGGCGGACTGCTTGCGGCCGAGGAACACGGGCGTCTCCTTGCGACGGTGGGAGGAGGGACGGGTGTGACGCGTGGTGCGCGAGGGCCGGTGTGAGGCCCTCCACGTTTGCAACAACGCTGCTCCGAGCATGTTCCCCGGGTCCAAGAAAACGCGCCGGACCCCGCGTCCGACGTGCCACGAGGCCGCTCGGGAGGCTCGATCGTGGGGATGTTCCGTCGTCGGGCACCGGCGCGCCCCGGGTCGCGGCGTCCTGGTGGGGGCCCCGTACCGCCACCAGCTCGCCATCCGGGTCGTCGACGGCCCCGGTGCCGCGGCCGCGCTGGGCCACCTCGCCGACCACGTCCGCAGCACCTACGCGGTCGCCCCGGGGCCGGTCACGCCGCTGGTCCACTGGGTGCACGAGGGGCTGTGGCGGCCCGCCTCCCTCACGCGCGGCCAGGAGGCTCCCCTGGCGCGTGCCGAGGACCAGCCCACCGGCCACCTGGTGGACCCCGGCCGGCTCCACCCCGAGGTCGCCGCAGCGCTCGGGATCTGACACGCTCGGTCGGTGAGCGAGCACCCTGACTGGTCCGACGCCGGCTTCGAGACCCGGGCGATCCACGCGGGCTACGAGCCCGACCCCAGCACCGGCGCGGTCATCCCGCCGATCTACGCCACCTCGACCTACAAGCAGGACGGCGTCGGCGGCCTGCGCGGGGGCTATGAGTACTCCCGCTCGGCCAACCCCACCCGCACCGCCCTGGAGGGTGCGCTCGCGGCGGTCGAGGGCGGCACCCACGGCTTCGCGTTCGCCAGCGGCCTGGCCGCCGAGGACACCCTCGTGCGGGCCCTGTGCGGCCCCGGCCAGCACGCCGTCATCCCCGACGACGCGTACGGCGGCACCTTCCGCCTCTTCGACAAGGTCGAGCAGGTCTGGGGCCTGGTCCACAGCCCCGCGGCCGTCTCCGACGTCGACGCGGTCCGCGCGGCGATCCGCCCCGGCGAGACCCGGCTGGTCTGGGTCGAGACGCCGACCAACCCGCTCCTCGGCATCGGCGACATCGAGGCGCTGGCGGCCGTCGCCCACGACGCGGGCGCACTGCTGGTCGTGGACAACACCTTCGCGTCGCCGTACCTCCAGCAGCCGCTGGCCCTCGGCGCCGACGTCGTCGTCCACTCCACCACCAAGTACGTCGGTGGGCACTCCGACGTGGTGGGCGGCGCCCTCGTGGTGCGCGACGACGCCCTCGCGGACCGGATCCGCTTCCACCAGAACGCCATGGGCGCGGTGGCCGGCCCGTTCGACGCCTGGCTGACCTTGCGCGGGCTCAAGACCCTCGCGGTGCGGATGGACCGCCACTGCGACAACGCCGAGCGGATCGTGGCCCACCTGCTCGAGCACCCGGCCGTGGAGCAGGTCATCTACCCGGGGCTGCCCGACCACCCCGGCCACGAGGTGGCCGCGCGCCAGATGAAGCGCTTCGGCGGCATGGTCTCCTTCCGCGTCAAGGGCGGCGAGGCCGCGGCGCTGGCCGTCTGCGAGCGCACCCACGTCTTCACCCTGGGGGAGTCCCTGGGTGGCGTGGAGTCGCTCATCGAGCACCCCGGCCGGATGACGCACGCCAGCGTGGCCGGCACCGACCTGGAGGTCCCCGCCGACCTGGTCCGGCTCAGCGTCGGCATCGAGTCGGTCGAGGACCTGGTGGCCGACCTCGACCAGGCGCTGTCCTCGGCCCTGTCGCGCTGAGGTCGTCGGCGCGGTGATCTAGGTTGAGGCGATGAGCGACGAGCAGCCGCCCCCCGGGAGGTCCCAGGCGACCGACGGCTCCGGGACCCCGGACGTCGGCCCCGTCGAGCAGACCCGCCTCGGCGAGCGCCGTCGCCTGCGGCGCGAGCGCTCCCAGTCCGAGGCGGAGAGCCTCGCGCAGCGGCTCTTCTCCCAGTGGTCGGCGCTGCGTGACGAGCGCGAGCGCCAGCTCGCGCCGCCGCCGCAGCTGGTCGCGGCCGGCTCCGTGACCCGCGCGCCGGTGCCGGTCGGCTACGACCTCGCCGCGGCGTGGGCGTGGCGCTTCCTGGTCATCGTCGCGGCGCTGGCCGTCGTCGGGTGGGTGCTGGGCTACCTCATCGTCATCGTGGTCCCGGTCGTGGTGTCGTTGTTGATCACCGCGCTCGCGGTGCCGCTGGTGGACCGGCTGGCCGGTTGGGGCGTGCCCCGCGGGCTGGCCGCGCTGCTCACCGTCGCGGCGGGCATCGCCGCTGTGGTCGCGCTGCTGACCTTCGTGGGGCAGCAGGTGGCCGGCGGCGCCAGCGACCTCGCCGACTCCACCGTGGCCGGGCTCGGGGAGATCCGGCAGTGGCTCCAGGAGGGGCCGCTGCACGCCACCGACAGCCAGATCGACGGCTACATCGACCAGGCTCAGAGGGCGATCACCGAGCGCTCCGACGAGGGCGAGATCCTGGCCCGGCTCAGCGAGGTCGGCACCACGCTGACCCACGTCTTCGCGGGCTTCTTCATCGTGCTGTTCTCCACCTACTTCTTCATGGCCGACGGGTCCCGCATCTGGTCGTGGATCGTCCGGCTCGCGCCGCGCACTGCCCGCGCCCGCTTCGACTCCTCGGGCCGCGTCGCGTGGATCTCGCTGCGCCAGTTCGTGCGGGCCACGGTCATCGTCGCGCTGGTCGACGCCGTCGGGATCGCGGTGTGGGCCGCGGTCATGGGGCTGCCCTTCGTGCTGGCCATCGGCGTCCTGGTCTTCCTCGGCGCGTTCGTGCCGATGGTCGGCGCCACGGTCGCCGGCACCGTCGCGATCCTGGTCGCGCTGGTCGACCAGGGCCCGTGGGCCGCGGTGCTCATGCTCGTCGGCGTCATCGTGGTCCAGCAGCTCGAGGGGCACGTGCTCCAGCCCTTCCTCATGGGCCGCTGGGTCTCGGTGCACCCGCTGGGCGTCATCGTCGCGATCGCCGTGGGCGTGCTCGTGGCCGGGATCGTCGGCGCCCTCGTCGCCGTCCCGCTGGCCGCCGCGGTCAACGCGGTCGGCCAGCACCTCGCGGCCTACACCGACCCCGGGGACGACCCCGTCGAGGAGCTGGCCGAGGACTACACGGAGACCGGCGGGGCGCCCGCGGACCCGCGCGAGGAGCCCGCGGGCGGCCCCGCGTGAGCCAGGTGACGCTGGCCGACATCCGGGCGGCGTACGAGCTGCTGGAGGGGGTCGCGGTC
>LULQ01000649.1_pt1 | contig 13280 bp, 13 predicted proteins | sample 728091 | NCBI WGS metagenome assembly LULQ01 (sample SAMN03860285, study PRJNA289734) | marine metagenome | biome: seawater column; feature: ocean; material: water; isolation source: Red Sea water column Station 149 - depth 10m | place: Saudi Arabia: Red Sea | collected 2011-10-15 | depth 10 m
GGCGAGCGCGTACGCCGAGGCGGTGGCCGAGCTGCCGGCCTACCTCGGCGGGCACGGGTACTTCCCCACCGGCCTGCCGCACCTGCAGGCCGAGGTCGCCCGCGGCTTCGAGGAGCGGGGCCTGCCCACCGATCCCGCGCAGGTGATCATCACCCCAGGGGCCCTGTCCGGCGCGGCGATCGTGGCGCAGGCGCTGGCCCGCCGCGGCGACCGGGTGCTGGTCGAGTCCCCGGTCTACCCCAACGCCACGCTCGCGCTGCGCAACGCCGGGGGCCGGCTCGTCGGCGCCCCGGTCGACCCCGAGGGCTGGGACCTCGACGCCGTCGGTGCCCAGCTGCGACAGGTGCGCCCGGCACTGGCCTACCTCGTCCCCGACTTCCAGAACCCCACCGGCCACCTGATGACCGACGAGCAGCGTGAGGAGTACGCCGGCCACCTGCGCGCCGCGGGCACCGTCGCCGTCGTCGACGAGTCGTTGCAGGCGCTGGCGCTGGACGGTCAGGAGATGCCGCGGCCGTTCGCGGCGTACTCCCCCGACGCGATCACGATCGGCAGCGCCAGCAAGGCCTTCTGGGGTGGACTGCGCCTGGGGTGGGTGCGGGTGCCGCCCGGGATGGCCGAGCAGCTGACGCGGGCCAGGCTCAGCCTCGACCTCGGGACCCCGGTGCTCGAGCAGCTGGTCCTGGCCCGGCTGCTGGCCGCGGGCCCGGTGCTGCCCGACCAGCTCGCCGTCGGCCACCCCGACGGGATCGACCTGGGGGGATCCGCCCCGGGGGCGGGCTGGCGGTGTGGTGCGAGCTGCCGTCGGGCAGCGCGGTGGCCCTCGCCGACGCCGCCGAGCGGGCAGGGGTCGGTGTGACGCCGGGCCCGCTGTTCGCGGCCGAAGGCGGGCTCGACAGGTTCGTCCGGATCCCCTGGACCCGACCGGCCCCCGAGTTGGTCGCCGCCGTCGAGCGCCTCGCCCCGGTGTGGGCCGACCTCCCGGCCTCCCCGACCCGCGCCCGCCCCGGACGCGTCCTCGTCGCCTGACCCTTCCCGCCGAGCCGGCTCGACCTTCCGGAAGGACGCGCCGGCTCGACCCAGCCCTGACGCCGGGGGGCGGGTCAGGGGAGGTGTACGGCGCAGGCGCGGCTGGACTCGGTGGCCAGGGAGATCTCGTGCAGCAGGCAGCCGTCGAGGGCCGAGTCGACCTCGAGCACGACGAGCACGTCGCCGCCGGGGGTCTGCCGGGCGACCTGCATGCCGGCGATGTTGACGCCGGCCTCGCCGAGGATGCCGCCCACGGTGCCGACCATGCCGGGACGGTCACGGTGCACGAGGAAGGCCAGGTGCTCGGCGAGCGCCAGGTCGACGTCGTACCCGTCGACCTCGACCAGCCGCTCGCGGCCGTGCACGACGGTGCCGCCGACCGCGACCTGGCGGCCGTCGGCGAGCGTGCCGCGCAGGGTCACCAGGTTGCGGTGGTCGGGGCTCTCCCGCTCCACGACCAGTCGGCAGGCGGTGCCGCGCTCGGCCGCGACCAGGGGCACGTTGACGTAGGAGACCGGCTCCTCGACGACCTCGTCGAAGACCCCCTTGAGGGCGGCCAGCTCGAGCACCTTCACGTCGTGGTCGGCGATCTCGCCGCGCACCTCGACGTCGAGCGACTGGGCGACGCCACCGGCGACGGCGGTGAAGACGCGCCCCAGCTTCTCGGTCAGGCCGATGGTGGGCCGGATCGCCTCGGCGACCAGGCCGCCGTGGACGTTGACCGCGTCCGGGACGAGCTCGCCAGCGAGGGCCTGCGCCACCGAGCGGGCGACGGACAGACCGGCCTTCTCCTGGGCCTCGTGGGTGCTGGCACCGAGGTGGGGCGTGGCCACGACGTTCTCGAGGTCGAGCAGCGGGGAGTCCGGGCACGGCTCGTCGGCGAAGACGTCGAGCCCCGCGGCGGCGACCCGGCCCTCCTTGAGGGCGGCGTGCAGGGCGACCTCGTCGACGATCCCGCCGCGCGAGGCGTTGACCAGCAGCAGGGACGGCTTGACCTTCCGCAGCTCCTCGACACCCACGAGCCCACGGGTCTCGGGGGTGCGGGGCAGGTGGACGGTGATGACGTCGGAGGTGGCGAGCAGGGTGTCGAGGTCGACCATCCGCACCCCGAGCTGGGCGGCGCGCCCGACCGAGACGTAGGGGTCGTGGGCGATCACCTGCATGCCGAAGGCCGCCAGGCGGTGCGCGACCAGGACGCCGACCCGGCCCAGGCCGAGCACGCCGACGGTCTTGCCCGCGAGCTCGGTGCCGGTGAAGCGGCTGCGCTCCCACTCCCCCTCGCGGAGCGACTGGTGCGCCTGCGGGATGCGACGGGCGGCCGCCAGCAGCAGCCCGACCGTGAGCTCCGCGGCCGAGACCAGGTTCGCGGTCGGGGCGGTGACGACCATGACCCCCGCGGCGGTCGCGGCGCGTACGTCGATCGTGTCCAGGCCGGTCCCGGCGCGGGCGACGACCCGCAACCGGGGTGCGGCGGCGAGCACCTCGGCGTCGACCCGGGTGCCGGACCGCACCATGAGGGCGTCTGCCTCGGCAACCGCAGCGAGCAGCGCTGCGCGGTCGGTGCCGTCGCAGCGGCGCACGTCGAAGCCGTCGCCGAGCGCCGCCACGGTGGCGGGACTCAGGGCGTCGGCGATGAGCACGACGGGATGGCGCGATGGCACGGGGATCCTCGAGGGTCCTGGTGGTGCGGGTCGGGACGAGCAGGTGCACCACGTTGTGCCGTTGCTCAGGGTAGCCGAGGTCACCGGCTCGCTGACAGGCTGACCGCCATGACGTCACGCGACGAGCTCGCCGCCGGCACGTACCTGGCGCTCACCACCTTCCGCCGCGCCGGCGACCCGGTGAGCAGCCCCGTCTGGGTCGTGCCGCTGGAGGACGGGCGGGTCGGCTTCTGGACCGCCATGGGCTCGGGCAAGACCAAGCGCCTCGCGCACACCCCCCGCGTCGTCGTCCAGCACTCCGACGCCCGCGGGCGCGTCACCGCCGGCAGCATCCCGCTCGAGGGCTCGCTGACCCCACGCCGGCCCTGCTGATGCTCGACGAGCCCACCAACAAGCTCGACCTGCCGTCGTACGACGCCCTGGTGACCGCGCTCGCGGCGCATCGCGGGGCGCTGGTGGTCGTCAGCCACGACCGACGGTTCCTCGAGGAGGTGGGCGTCGGTCGCGTGGTCGACCTGGACCAGCCGGCGGAGCCTGACTGATCGGTCAGCGGCTCAGCAGGTGCCGTCGACCCCACAGGTGTCCCCGCCGGCGACGACCTCGACCGGCGGGTGCGACTCGGCCCAGGCCTGGGTGAGCACCTGGGAGAACACCTCGGTCGGCTGGGCGCCCGAGATGCCGTAGCGCCGGTCGACCACGAAGAACGGCACGCCGCTGACCCCGAGGTCCATCGCGGCGTCGATGTCCGCGACCACGGCGTCGGCGAACTCCTCGCCCGCAAGCACCTCGTCGACCCGCTCGGGGTCCAGGCCCGCCGACAGCGCCTCGCGCCGCAGCACCTCGTGGTCCCCCACGTCCTGGGCGTCCTCGAAGTACGCCGACAGCAGCGACTCCTTGAGCGTGGCCTGCAGCGCGAGGCCGCCCTCGGCCAGCGCGAGGTGCAGCAGCCGGTGCGCGTCGATCGTGCGCGTGTGCACGGTCTCGAGCAACCGGAAGGAGAGCCCCTCGACGGCGGCGAGCTCGGTGAGCTGCTGCTGCATCTGGCGCATCTCGTCCTCGGTGCGGCCGTACTTGCGGGCCAGGACCGGGGTGGTCAGCTCGTGACCGTGCTGCGGGGCGCTCGGGTCGAGCTGGAAGGAGCGGTAGACGACCTCCACCCGGTCGGCGTGCTCGAACTCGGCCAGCGCGGCCTCCAGACGGCGCTTGCCCACGAAGCACCACGGGCAGACGACGTCGCTCCAGATATCGATCCTCACGTCCTTCACAACGGGCGAGTCGGACACCGCATTCCGGGCCGCGAGCCACGGTTGCGCCACAGTTCGGACACAGGGGATGCACGCGGCGTCGGGGTCGCCCTCAGGGTCACCTCGGGGTCGGACCGGGGGGCGAGTGGGAGGCGCTCCCCGATGTGCGCGACCCCCTCCCGGCACGAGGCTCGGGGCCATGATCGAACTCCTCGAGCTCACCAAGCGCTACGGCGAGCACCTCGCCGTCGACCACGTCTCGTTCACCGCCCGCCCCGGGCGCGTCACCGGCTTCCTCGGCCCCAACGGCGCCGGCAAGTCGACCTCGCTGCGCATCCTCGCCGGCCTCACGCCGGCCACGACCGGCACCGCCACCGTCCTGGGCCGTCGGTACGCCGACCTGCCGGACCCGGGCCGCGAGATCGGCGTCCTCCTCGACGCCTCCGCCCAGCACGCCGGCCGCACCGGTCGCGAGGTGCTGCGCGTCGCCCAGGAGACCATGGGCCTCCCCCGGGCCCGCGTCGAGGAGATGCTCGACCTGGTCTCCCTCACCCCCGAGGAGGCCAAGCGCCGGGTGCGCGACTACTCCCTCGGGATGCGCCAGCGTCTCGGCCTGGCCACCGCCCTGCTCGGCGACCCGGCCGTGCTGGTGCTCGACGAGCCGGCCAACGGGCTGGACCCCGCCGGCATCCGGTGGATGCGCGACCTGCTGCGCGACCACGCCGCCCGCGGCGGCACCGTGCTGCTGTCCTCGCACCTGCTGCACGAGATCGAGGTCATCGCCGACGACATCGTCGTCATCGGCCAGGGCCGCGTCGTCGCCCAGGGCACCAAGGAGGAGCTGCTGCACGACGACCGCACGCTCGTCCGGGCCGCCGAGGTCGGCACCCTGACCGCTGCGCTCCAGCAGGCCGGCTGGACCGTCGTCACCGCCGACACCCAGCGAGAGGCCGCCTGATGTCCACCACCCTCACCACGCCGTCCGCCGCCGCGAGCGCGCCCGCCACTGCGTCGTCGTACGCCGACCGCCCGGCCCCGCCGCCGATCCCGTTCGCCCGGTTGCTCAAGGTCGAGATGCGCAAGATGTTCGACACCCGCTCCGGCCTCTGGCTGATGGCCTCGGTCGGCATCCTGTCGGCACTCGCCAGCGCCGCGGTCGTCCTGTGGGCGCCCGAGGACGAGGTGACCTACGGGTCCTTCGCCGGCGCGGTCGGGATCCCGATGGCGATCATCCTGCCGGTCATCGCGATCCTCTCGGTCACCTCGGAGTGGAGCCAGCGCACCGGGCTGACCACCTTCACTCTCGTCCCCCACCGTGGCCGCGTGCTTGCCGCCAAGACGGTCAACGCCCTGGTGGTCGCGGTCGTCGGCATGCTGGTCGCCGCCGTCGTCGGCGCCCTGGGCAACCTCGTCGGCTCCGCGCTCAACGGCACCGACGTGGTGTGGGACATCAGCGTCTCCGACTTCGGCGCCATCGTGCTGGCCAACGTCCTCGGGGTGCTGATCGGCTTCATGCTCGGCGTCGTGCTCCGCTCCTCGCCGGCCGCTCTCGTGGGCTACCTGGTCTACGTCTACGTGCTCACCGGCCTGACCTTCACCCTGGCCGCGGCACAGCCGTGGTTCGCCGACCTGCAGCCGTGGGTGGACTTCAACTACACCCAGGGCGCGCTCTTCGAGGGCTGGAGCAACACCGGGGAGTACTGGGCCCAGCTCGGCGTCACCTCGCTGCTCTGGCTGGTGCTGCCGCTCGCCGTCGGCTCCTGGCGGATGCTGCGCTCCGAGGTGAAGTAGCCGCCCGACGCCGCCGCTGCCGGACCGGAGGGTGTGTCGTGAGAGGGGTTCACGACACACCCTCCAGTCGCATGTCACAGCCCTCACCACGCTCACCCCGGGGTCGGCGTCGAGCCGGCGACCATGCGGGACAGCGATCTCGACGATGCGCCGCGCCCGGTCCTGCCCGGTGGCACCTCGCAGCCCACCCGCGCGCAGTGCCGACCGGCCGGCCAGCACCGATCCCGGGTGTCGCAGCAGGGTCGCCCACTCCGCCTGGGCCGTCGTCAGCTGGCCGGTGTGGTCGACGTACACGCCGTCGGCCAGTCGCACCCACTCGCGACGTCGCACCCGCCGGGCGACGAGCACCTCGCTCATCCCCGCGTCCAGCACCTGCCGGCGCGAGACCACCCCGGCCTGACGACGCAGCAGCCGCTCGATCGCATCCATGCGCCGATGGTGGTCGGGCATGCCGCCGCGCGCAGGACCCTCAGCGGCCGCTGTGGACGGCGGTGTGCCGACCGGAGGATGTGCAGTGAAAGGGGGTCACGACAGACCCTCCAGTCGCCGGGACACGCCGGCGTACGACGCACGAGACCCCCTGCACGGGGCAGGGGGTCTCGTGGCTCGTCGCGCGCTCCTCGCACCTCGACCGGCGGGAGGAGCAGCGGATCAGCGGGCGGCGGTGCCCTCGACGTAGTCGGTGTCGTGGCTCTTGACCCACGCCATGAGCTTGCGCAGCTCGCGACCGGTCTTCTCGATCGGGTGCTGCTCGCCCTGCTCGCGGAACTTGGTGAACTCCGGCGAGCCGTTGTCCATGTCACCGATGAAGCGCTCGGCGAAGGCACCGTTCTTGATGTCCTCAAGCACGGCCTTCATGTTCTCCTTGACCCGCTCGTCGATGACGCGGGGGCCGGAGACGTAGTCGCCGAACTCGGCGGTGTCGGAGACCGACCAGCGCTGCTTGGCGATGCCGCCCTCGTACATCAGGTCGACGATGAGCTTGAGCTCGTGGAGGCACTCGAAGTAGGCGACTTCGGGCTGGTAGCCGGCCTCGGTCAGGGTCTCGAAGCCGTACATGATCAGCTGTGAGGCGCCACCGCACAGGACGGCCTGCTCACCGAACAGGTCGGTCTCGGTCTCCTCGGTGAACGTGGTCTTGATGCCGCCGGCACGCAGGCCGCCGATGCCCTTGGCGTAGGACAGCGCGAGCGGCCAGGCGTCGCCGGAGGCGTCCTGCTCGACGGCGACGAGCACGGGCACGCCGCGGCCGTCGACGTACTCACGGCGCACGAGGTGGCCGGGGCCCTTGGGGGCGACCATGAAGACGTCGACGTCGCTCGGCGGGGTGATGAAGCCGAAGCGGATGTTGAAGCCGTGGCCGAAGACCAGGGTGTTGCCGGCCTCGAGGTTCGAGGCGATCTCGTCGGCGTAGAGCTTCCGCTGGTGCTGGTCGGGGGCGAGGATGACGACCACGTCGGCCTCGGCGGCCGCCTCGGCGGGGGTCATGACCTTCAGGCCCTCGGCCTCGGCCTTGGCGCGGCTCTTCGAGCCCGGCTGCAGGCCGATGCGGACGTCGACACCGGAGTCGCGCAGGGAGAGCGAGTGCGCGTGACCCTGGCTGCCGTAACCGATCACGGCGACCTTCTTGCCCTGGATCAGGGACAGGTCGGCGTCGTCGTCGTAGAACATCTCAGCCACGAGGGCTTCTCCTTCTTGTTGGGTGCTGCGTCTTGGGAAGTCTGTGCGGTCTTGCGAGGTGGATCAGGAGCCGACCGCGGAGGCCGCGGTCGGGGCGGGCACGGAGACCGGGCGCAGGCTGCGCTCGGAGATCGACCGGGAGCCCCGGCCGATCGCGACCATGCCGGACTGCACGAGCTCGCGGATGCCGAAGGGCTCCACGATGCGCAGGAAGTCCGCGATCTTGCCGGCGTTGCCGGTGATCTGGACCGTGACCGCGTCGGGGGCCACGTCGACCACCTTGGCGCGGAAGAGCTGGACGGTGTCGAGGACCTGGCCCCGGGTCTCGGTCGTCGCGGCGACCTTGACCATCACCAGCTCGCGGTGGACCGAGGCGGTCGGGTCGAGCTCGACGATCTTGATGACCTCGACCAGCTTGTTGAGCTGCTTGGTCACCTGCTCCAGCGGGGACTGCTCGACGTTGACCACGATGGTCATCCGCGAGATGCCCTCGTGCTCGGTCGGGCCGACGGCCAGGCTCTCGATGTTGAAGCCGCGGCGGGAGAACAGGCCGGCGATCCGGGTCAGGACGCCGGGCTGGTCCTCGACCAGGACCGAGAGGGTGTGCTTCGACATCAGAGCTCGTCCTCTTCCCACTCGGGCGCGAGGTCCCGGGCGTACTTGATCTCGTCGTTGCTGGTGCCGGCGGCCACCATCGGCCACACCATCGCGTCGCGGTGGACGCGGAAGTCGACGACCACGGGCACGTCGTCGATCTCCATGGCCTTCTCGATCGTGGCGTCGACGTCGTCGGCGGAGTCGCACGCCAGGCCCACGCAGCCGTAGGCGTCGGCCAGCTTCACGAAGTCGGGGATGCGCACGGGGCCGCCGTGGCGCTGGAGGTTGGTGTTGGAGTAGCGCTCGTTGTAGAAGAGCGTCTGCCACTGCCGGACCATGCCCAGCGACTCGTTGTTGATGACCGCCACCTTGATCGGGATGTTCTCGATCGCGCAGGTGGCCAGCTCCTGGTTGGTCATCTGGAAGCAGCCGTCGCCGTCGATCGACCACACCGTGGTGTCGGGGCAGCCGACCTTGGCGCCCATGGCCGCGGGCACCGAGAAGCCCATGGTGCCCAGGCCGCCGGAGTTGATCCAGGTGCGCGGGTTCTCGTAGTCCACGAAGTGCGCGGCCCACATCTGGTGCTGGCCGACCCCGGAGGTGTAGATCGCCTCGGGGCCGGCGATCTTGCTGAGCCGCTCGATGACGTACTGCGGAGCCAGGCCCTCGGCGGGCGGCTCGTAGCCCAGCGGGTAGCGCTTCTTCAGCCCGGCCAGCCAGGAGACCCACTGCTCGTAGTCGCCGGTGTGGCCGGCGTCCTGCTCGGCCTGCAGCGCCACGACGAGGTCGGAGATCACCTCGCGGCAGTCGCCCACGATGGGCACGTCGGCGTGCCGGTTCTTGCCGATCTCGGCCGGGTCGATGTCGGCGTGGATGACCTGGGCGTTCGGCGCGAAGGAGTCGAGGTTGCCGGTGACGCGGTCGTCGAAGCGGGCACCGAGGCTGATGATCAGGTCGCTCTTCTGCAGCGCCGCCACCGCGGCCACGGTGCCGTGCATGCCGGGCATGCCGAGGTGCTGCGGGTGGCTGTCGGGGAAGGCCCCCAGCGCCATCAGCGTGGTGACGACCGGCATGCCGGTCAGCTCGGCCAGCACCTTCAGCTCGCGGCTCGCGCCGGAGCGGATCGTGCCGCCGCCGACGTACAGCACGGGCTTGCGGGCCTCGAGGATCAGCCGGGCGGCCTCGCGGATCTGCTTGGAGTGCGGCTTGGTCACCGGGCGGTAGCCGGGCAGCGAGAGCTCGGTGGGCCACGAGAAGGTGGTCATCGACTGCAGCGCGGACTTCGCGACGTCGACCAGCACCGGGCCGGGGCGGCCGGTCGAGGCGATGTAGAAGGCCTCGGCGACGGTGCGCGGGATGTCGGCGGGGTCGGTGACCAGGAAGTTGTGCTTGGTGATCGGCATCGTGATGCCGCGGATGTCGGCCTCCTGGAAGGCGTCGGTGCCGATCATGGAGGCACCGACCTGGCCGGTGACGGCGACCATGGGGACCGAGTCCATGTAGGCGTCGGCGATCGGGGTGACCAGGTTAGTCGCGCCCGGGCCGGAGGTCGCCATGCAGACGCCGACGCGGCCGGTCGCTGCGGCGTAACCCTGCGCGGCGTGGCCGGCACCCTGCTCGTGGCGGACCAGGATGTGGCGGATGGAGGAGTCCATCAGCGGGTCGTACGCCGGGAGGATGGCGCCGCCGGGGATGCCGAAGATGTCGTCGGCCCCAGCCGCCTCCAGCGACCGGACCAGGCTCTGCGCGCCGGTGATCTCGCTCATGACCTGCTCATTTCCTCTCACTGCTCCTGTCTGCGCCCTGGCGACCGGCGGGCCACCGGGCTGACCCCACAAAAAAGCCCCTCGGCCCTGAAGGCTACGAGGGGACGACGCGCTGGCCGGACGGGGTCGGTCTCAGCCCACGCGTCGCGTGCGTACGAGAAGGTCCTGGCGCATGCAGCAAAGGTATCCCGACCGTCCACGCGCGTCACCCGCGAGTCCCGCTCGTCTCAGCATCCGAGACACGCGTCCCGAGATGTGAGCCGTCACGCTGCCGGACCGGGGCCACGCCCCAGCCACGTCGTCAGGCAGGCCCGGTTGCCCTGAGCGTCCTCCAGCACCCAGTACGCCGGAGCGTGGTCGTCACTGACCAACCGGCCGCCCGCCGCGATGACGGCCGCCATCCGCTCCTCGACCGCCTCCGGCGGCACCCGCACGTCTGCGTGCCACCGCTGCCGGGGTCCACCCAGGTGCACCCCGGGGTGCTGCTCGGTGGGCTGGAACCACACCGACGGCCACCGGCCACCGGGGTCGATGGCGTCGTCGTCGGCCTCCTGCAGGCCGAGCACCGCGGCCCAGAAGGGCTTGACCTCGGTGAGGTCCCAGGTGTCGAGCGCCCACTCCACCGACTGCAGCCGCGCCGGCGTCGCGCTCACCTCCAGCTCGGCGGCCACCTGGGAGACCGCCCTGGCCAGTCGCAGGTCGCGCCGGGTGATGCCGCCGACGTCGTGGCTCCACGTGCGCACCTCGACGAAGCCGTAGCGCAGGTCGACGTCGGGGTGGTGGTCCATGGCGTCGGCGAGCCCCGCGACCTCGGCGACCAGGCGGGCCCCGGTGGCGAAGTCGCCGGTGTCGAAGCGGGCCGCCAGCACGCCGAAGAGCGGGCGCCAGTCCCCCAGGCCCTCCTGGACGGCCGCGTCCACGTCGACGTCCGGGAGCAGGTGCTTGTCGGCCGAGGAGATCACGCCCTCCACCCTGCCGGTCCGCGGCCAACGGCGCCAGCGCTTCCCCCCACGGATGCCCCAGCAGCGCTAGCGTCACGACCGGCGCGCCCGCTCCCCAGGGCTCCGTGAGCGAGCATCGCGCCAGGACGGTGCCCCCTGTGTCCAGCCCCGCCCGGTCCAGCCATGCCAGGTTCCGCTACGCCCGCCCCCTCGACCTCGCCGACGGTCGGGGCGTCGAGCGGGTGGTGCCCCTACCCGTTCCTCGACGTCGGCGAGGAAGGGGCCGTCTCGGTGGCCGTCACCTCGGTCGTGATCACGCTGCTCATCCTCGGCGTCATGGCGCTCATCGGGTGGCTGGACCGTCGCCTACCGGCTCCTGGGTCTCCTTCTGGAGGGTCTCCCGAGCCACCAGCCACGGCAGGAGCGCCACGAGGCTGACCAGCCCGGTCACGACGAAGGCGGCCTCGAAGCCGGCCCGGTCGGCCACCACGCCGATGAGGACGGGCCCGAGGATCGCGCCCCCGTCCTGCGCCATCTGGAAGGTGCTGAGCACCGTGCCGCCGCTGCGCTCGTTGCCGATGACGTCGGCGACGGTCGCCTGCTGGCCGGGGTTGACCATGCCCGCGCCGAACCCGGAGACGGCCGAGAGCCCCAGCAGCACCCACAGGCTCTCGCTGAAGCCCATCAGCCCCAACGTCACCGCCGTGGTCGCCAGACCGGCCAGCACCATCGGCCGGCGACCCACCGAGTCCGCCACCCTCCCGGAGAACTGCAGGCTCGACGCCGTGCCCGCCGCCGCCACCGCGAGCGCTTGGCCCAGCCGTTGGCGAACGCCGAGGCCAGCGCGGCGCGGTACGCCGAGTCCCGCAGCCCCTCCCCCAGCCGCATCGGCGGGGCGGGGGTCGCGGTCGGGTCGGGCCGCAGGCTGGCGCCGGACAGCCGGACCCCGACCACCAGCGCCGCGACGACCAGCGCGACGGCGTACGCGACGAAGGGGACGCGCAGTCCGAACCCGGCCATCAGGCCCCCGAGGACGGGGCCGAGCATGCCGCCGATGAGGAAGGAGCTGGCGTAGGCCGACGACACGCGTCCACGCATCGTCGGGGGCGCCAGGCGCACCAGCAGCGCCATCGCCGAGACCGTGAACATCGTCGAGCCGAGCCCGCCGATGCCGCGGAAGACCAGCAGCTGCCAGTAGGTCTGCGCCACGGCGGTCAGCAGCGAGGAGGCCGCGACGACGCACAGCCCGGTCATGTAGACCCACCGCTCCCCCAGCCGCGCGACCAGCACGCCGGAGCCGGGCGCGCCGAGCAGCCGGAAGAACGCGAAGATCGACACCACGACCGAGGCCGCCGCGACGCCGACGTCGAAGCTGCGCGCGTAGGCCGGCAGCACCGGGCTGATCAGGCCGAAGCCGATCGCGATGACGAAGGCCGAGGCGATCAGGACCTTGATCTCGCCGGGGATGGGTGGTCTCGACGCCCGCTCGCTGGCGCTCGCTGCTCGACCACCGTCGTGGGTGCTCACGAGGAGGCCAGCACCTCGGCGGCCGCGCGCATTCCCTCCTCCACCTCGGCGAAGGAGGTCGACAGCGGGGCCAGGCCGATCCGCAGCCCACCGGGGTCGCGGTAGTCGGGGATGACGTCGCGCTCCCACAGCCTCGCGACGACCTCCCGCATGCGGGGATGGTCGACCGTGACGTGCCCGCCGCGCAGACCGGGGTCGCGGGGCGAGGCGACCTCCGCGCCGAGGGGCGCGAGCAGGTCGTCGGCCAGCCCGATCGCGTACGACGTCAGCGACACGGACTTGGCGCGCACCGCCTCCATGCCGACCTCGGCGATCGTGGCGACCGTGTCGCGCAGCCCCAGCATCCCCACGATCGGCGGGGTGCCCGAGATCATCCGGCGGATGCCCGGGGCCGGGGTCCAGTCCGGCCCCATCGCGAACGGGTCGGCGTGGCCCATCCAGCCCGTCACCGGCTGGTCGAGCACGTGGTGGTGCCGCTCGGCGGCGTAGACGAACGCGGGCGACCCGGGGCCGCCGCCGAGGTACTTGTAGGTGCAGCCGACGGCCAGGTCGACGCCCCAGTCGTCGAGGGCCAGCGGCACCGAGCCGACCGAGTGCGAGAGGTCCCAGAGCACGACCGCGCCCACGTCGCGAGCGGCCCGGGTGATCCCCTCGGCGTCGGCGAGCCAGGCCGAGCGGTAGGCGACGTGGCTGAGCAGGACGACCGCGGTGTCCCCGGAGAGCTCGGCCGCCAAGTCCTCGGTGGAGACGCCGCCGGCAGGGTCGACCTCGACCCACCGCAGGCTCAGCCCGAGCTCCCGCGCGACCGACGCGGCGACGTACCTGTCGGTCGGGAAGTCGTCGCGGCACAGCACCAGCTCGTGCCGGCCCGGCCGCAGCGCGCAGGCCGCCCGCAGCGCCTTGTAGAGCAGCACGGTCGTGGAGTCGCCGACCGTGGTCTGGCCGGGCGCCGCGCCCAGGCAGGCCGCAGCGATCTCGTCGCCGACGACCAGCGGGAGCTCCATCCAGGACTCGTCCCAGCCGCGGATCAGCCGACCGCCCCAC
>LULQ01000479.1_pt1 | contig 13237 bp, 14 predicted proteins | sample 728091 | NCBI WGS metagenome assembly LULQ01 (sample SAMN03860285, study PRJNA289734) | marine metagenome | biome: seawater column; feature: ocean; material: water; isolation source: Red Sea water column Station 149 - depth 10m | place: Saudi Arabia: Red Sea | collected 2011-10-15 | depth 10 m
CGTGTTCAGTTGACTCTCATATAATGCACAAAGCATCCTTTAAAGATTTTTTACTTTTATTTTTATTAGCTGGTATATGGGGAAGTGCGTTCTTTAACATCAAAATTGCTTCAGAAAGTTATACACCCATGGCACTTGCCTTTGGTAGAATTTTTTTTGCTGCAATAGTAATGCTTATTTACTGTTGGATAAGAAAAATTTCAATTGAAGCATTTGGAGAAAATTGGTTATGGTACGCAACTATAGGATTTGTGAATTTAGTTCTCCCCTTTTTTTTTATTTCATTCGGCATATTAAAGGTTCAAAGTAATCTAGCAGCAATCTTGATGTCTACGGCACCTATTGCAGCAACAATCTTAGGGCATTTATTTATTCAAAATGAAAAAATTAATCTTTTAAAATTTGTTGGAATATTAATAGGCTTTCTTGGTATCGTTTATTTATTTTCAGATAATATTCTAATCAATCAGTCAAATATCTTTTATGCTTTTATGGTAATCTTGGGTCCAGTTTGTTACACCATAGGTGGACTATTTTCACTCAAGCTAAAACATATAAAAAATGAAGTACTTACATCAAGTATTTTAATTTGGGCAGTTATTCTTTTATTACCAATTATGTTCATTTTTGAAAATCCAACAGAATTGAGACCCTCTCTTAATGCTACAATTTCTCTTCTGTATCTTGGTATTGTTGCGACAGCGATAGCTTGGTTAATGAGATTTTATATTCTTAAAAATAACGGCTTAGTTTTTCAATCACAAGTTGCCTACATCATTCCAATTTTTGGTTTGATATTTGGATATCTTTTTTTAAACGAAAAAATAACTTATAAAATTATTGTTGCCCTTATTGCTGTTTTAATAAGCACTTACTTAATTGAAAAAAGTAAAAAAAATAAGATTACTGATAAACTATCTTGATGTTATTTGCTTATAATATACTGTACGCAATCTAATTATGTCAGCAGATATCTTAATTAAAATTGATAATTTAAAAAAAACTTTTCAAGGAGGTTTAGAAGCCCTTAAAGGAGTCAATTTAGAAATTCAAAGAGGTGAAATTCTTGCACTTCTTGGTCCAAATGGTGCTGGAAAAACAACACTTATTAATGCCATATGTGGGATAGTCTTACCTACATCAGGAACCATTTCAGTTGATGGATATGATGTTGTTAAAGATTTCCGAAAAACTCGATCGATGATTGGTCTTGTGCCTCAAGAACTACATTTAGAAGCCTTTGAAAAAGTTTTTCAAAATGTTTCTTACACAAGAGGTCTTTATGGTAAGAAAAAAGATCCTGCATACATAGAAAAAATTCTTAAAGATCTCAGCCTTTGGGATAAAAAAGATAGTAAGCTTCGTGAGCTTTCTGGAGGTATGAAAAAAAGAGCATTAATTGCAAAGGCATTGAGTCATGAACCAAAAATACTTTTTCTAGACGAGCCTACTGCAGGTGTCGATATTAATTTGCGAAGAGATATGTGGAGAGCAGTGAAAGAACTCAAAGAAAATGGAGTAACAATTATTCTTACTACTCATTATATCGAAGAAGCTGAGGCTATTTCTGATCGAGTATCTGTAATCAATAATGGCGAAATTATAATCACTGATAATAAGAATGATTTAATGCGAAAAATGGGTCAAAAGAATTTAACTATAGAATTTCAAGAGCCTTTTAGTCAAATCCCATCTACTTTAGAGTCGTATAACTTAAAAATGAATAATAATAATTCTTTAACATATTCATATGACTCTCACGGATCTTCGACTGGTATTACCGCACTTCTTCAAGACATAAAGTCGGCTGGTTTAAAATTAAAAGATTTAAATTCCTCCCAGACATCGTTGGAGACGATATTTGAAAAACTTTTGGAGGAGAGTGTATGAACTGGACAGGCATAATGGCGATTTACTTGCATGAAATGGATCGAATGAGAAGAACAACTGTTCAAAGTATATTTTCTCCTGTGATATCATCCTCTCTTTATTTTGTTGTCTTCGGTGCTGCAATAGGAAGTCGCATCCCTGTGATTGAAGATATCTCTTATGGTTCTTTCATAGTACCTGGTATGATAATGTTAGCTTTACTTACACAAAGTGTCTCAAACGCTTCCTCAGGTATTTTTTTTCCAAAGTTTCTTGGAACTATAAATGAAATTTATGCTGCCCCATTATCAACAACAGAGATTGTTATTGGTTTTGTTGGTGCGGCCACTACAAAATCAATAATTTTAGGAAGCTTAATATTAGCAACAGGGTTATTTTTTGTTGAAATATATATTATGCATCCTTTTACAATGATTTTAATGCTCGTCTTAACATCATTAACTTTTAGCTTACTTGGTTTTCTCATAGGGATGTTGTCATCAAATTGGGAGGAGCTATCAATATTTCCTACACTAATTTTATCTCCACTTGTATTTCTTGGCGGCTCACTATATTCAATCAACTGGTTACCAGAGTTTTGGCAGAACGTTTCTTTAGTAAATCCAGTTCTTTACTTAGTAAGTGGTTTTCGATGGAGTTTTTATGAAATGGCTGATGTAAGTATTACAACAAGTTTGATTATGATATTTACTTTTTTAATTCTAAATATTTCTGCAATTATTTATATTTTTTCAAAAGGCTTCAAAATTAAAGACTAGTAACAGATGTCAAATAGGATCGTCTGGTTTAAGAAGAATTTAAGATTTAAAGACAATGAAATTCTTATTGATGAAAATAAAAGATCTATATTAATTTACATTATAGAACCCGAGCTGTGGAAGCAAAAAGATATGTCTTTAAGGCAATGGCAATTTACATTAGAGAGTGTAAATGAGCTTAAACGACAATTACTCAGAAATAATTTACATTTAAATATCTTTTTTGGTGATGCATTAGAAATATTCAAGTTTTTAAAAGATAAACATAGCTTTTCAAGTGTAATTAGCGAACAAGAAACAGGTATTCAATGGACTTACCAAAGAGATAAAAAATTAAAAAAATTTTTTTTTCAAAATAAAATTGATTGGATTGAGTGCTCTTACCCAGGTGTTATAAGAGGACAACATGATAGAAACCTATGGGCTAAAAATTTTAGAAACGAGATTATTAAAAAGTCTAATTTGCCCATCATAAAACAATCAGTTAATTTAGAATTAACAAACCATGAATTACCAAAATTTTTTTATGATTCAACACCATGTCCATATAGGCAAAAGGGTGGATCTGTTGAAGCAGAAAAATTACTTCAGTCTTTTTTGAATAAAAGAGGTGAAAATTATCAATTTGAGATGTCTAGCCCAATAACTGCTGAAAAAAGCTGCTCAAGATTATCAACTCATTTGACATACGGTACAATATCACACCGCACAATTTTTCAAGAGGCCGCAAAAAAAAGAGATCTAATAAAGCATACCAATAAAAATTTTGCTAAATCTATAAATTCATTTTTATCCAGGTTACATTGGAGATCGCATTTTATTCAAAAATTAGAGGACCAGCCATCAATTGAACATACAAGCTTTATTCCTGTGTATGATCAAATACGTGAAAAAGATGAAGAGAAATTAGAGGCTTGGATTGAAGGTAAGACCGGAGTTCATTTTATCGATGCGTGTATGATTTATCTAAGAAATTATGGATGGATTAATTTTAGAATGAGAGCAATGTTAGCTTCATTTGCTTCTTATAATTTATGGCTCGATTGGAGATATTTTGCTCCACGCTTGGCAGCATTGTTTACAGACTTTGAACCTGGAATTCATTACAGTCAAATACAAATGCAGTCCGGAACAACTGGTATCAATACCATTAGAATGTATAACCCTTATAAGCAAGCTATGGATCAAGATCCACACGGTAAATTTATTAAGTCACAAATTCCTGAAGTAAAAAATTTTCCACCTGCTTTTTTTCATAATCCTCCAAAAAAAAGTTCGAATGTAAATTTGTTCGATAATGAGGTTCAAAAAGAAATTATAAATGTCAAAGAAACTGCTCAGTATGCTAGAAAAAAAATTTTTGATATTCGCAAATCACAAGAACATAAAATACTTGCAAAAAATGTTTATTTAAAACATGGTAGTAGAGGAAGAAATTGAACTAATCTATGTTTGAAAAACCTGATTATATCGTAATTGGTTCTGGGTCAGCAGGATCTACAATTGCTTACAGACTTGGGGAAAACCCTCAATTAAAAATTCTAGTATTAGAATTTGGCGGCAATGACAATAGTCCTTTTATACAAATGCCTGCAGCACTCTCATACCCAATGAATATGAATAAATTCGATTGGGGCTATAAAGCAGAACCCGAGCCTACTTTAAATGGTAGGTCTCTCGTTTGCCCTAGAGGTAAAGTTATAGGAGGGTCTTCGTCAATTAACGGAATGATTTATGTCAGAGGAAACGCTGGTGACTATAATGAGTGGGCAGAAAGTGGTGCAAAAGGTTGGGATTATCCCGATGTCCTTCCATATTTTCAAAGAATGGAAGCAAGCCATGGAGGCAATTCAGAGTTTAGAGGAAAATCAGGCCCTCTAAACATAACTCATGGCAAAAGAGATAACCCATTACACAATGCTTTTGTAAAAGCTACCGAGCAGGCGGGATACACCTACACTGATGACTACAATGGCTTTCGACAGGAGGGTTTTGGACCAGCTGATATGACTGTTTGGAAAGGCTCACGTTTTTCAACCGCAAAAGCTTACTTAAAACCAGCATTAGCAAAAAAAAATGTACAACTTATAACAAAGGTCCTAGTCGATAAAATAATTTTTCATGAAGACAAAGCTAAGGGAGTTGAAGTATTTCATCAGGGCCAAAAAAAAACCTTTAGTGCAAATATTGGTGTAATTTTATCAGCTGGCGCTATCAATAGTCCAACAATTCTTCAAAGATCGGGTATTGGAGAGGGCAATGATTTAAATAATTTGGGGATCAAGGTTATTAAAAACTTACCAGGTGTTGGTAAAAACTTACAAGATCATTTAGAAGTTTATTTTCAAGTCAAATGTTTACAACCAGTAACACTTAATAAATATTTAAATCCTTTTTCTAAATTACTTATCGGCATGCAATGGATGTTTCTTAAAAGTGGGCCAGGTGCAACAAACCAATTTGAAACTCTTGGTTTCATTCGCTCTGATAAAAACATACCATATCCTGATATACAATTTCATTTTCTTCCAGTCGCAATTAGATATGACGGAAAGGCGCCTAGCGAAGGTCACGGTTTTCAATTGCATGTAGGGCCAATGCGTTCAAAATCTAGAGGTTTTGTAAAATTAAAATCTAGTGACCCATTTGATTCACCAACTATAAAATTCAATTACATGTCTCATGAAGATGATTTTCCAAACTTTAGAAAATCACTTAGACTTAGTAGAGAGATATTGAACCAAGAGGCCCTAGTTCCTTTTAAAGGAGATGAAATTCAACCTGGTGATGACGTTGTTTCAGATGAAGGTCTCGACGAATTTATAAAAAATCATTGTGAAAGTGCTTATCATCCATGTGGTACCTGCAAGATTGGAAAAGAAGATGACCCTTCTTCTGTCGTTCTAAACGATTGCAAAGTAAAGGGTTTTTCAAATTTATTTCTTGCAGACTCATCAATTTTTCCTCAGATATGTAATGGCAATCTTAATGCTCCATCTATAATGACGGGTGAGAAAGCCTCAGATCATATCTTGGGAAAACCTCTTTTAGCTCCATCAAATCTACAACCTTATACCCATCCAAATTGGCAAAATTCACAAAGATAAAATTTATGATCAGGTTAGTACTTTTGTTTTTGGTACTCCCATTAACTGCATATTCTGATAAACATATTCCATATTATAAATCTCTTGCTCATGATGAGTCTTGGCTACGTCACTATCCAGAAAATCAAGATTTGAATAAACAAACTGAGAAGTTTCTCCTTACAGAGGAAAATATGCCTGTAAAGGTTATTGAAGAGTTTAGAAATAGTTGGAGTTCTTATACAGACTGGTACCGCATTGAATTATTTAATGGAATACAAGGTTGGATTGCTCACAATCAGTTATCTAAAAAAAGAACTTTGCTGATACTAGAGGATATTGAGCTGTATGCATTGAAATCTTATGACCCTGAGTCTTGGATGACTATTCAAAAAGGAGTAATACTTGCACCAAAAATTGTAAACTTGTTAGAGGTAAAAGAAACAATGGTGAAAGTAAGTATACCTGAGGGCAATAAATCCTGTATTAAAGGATGGATACCCATAGATGATAGATTATGGGGAGTCTCTGATAAAGAAACGCAAATTTTAAATGATTAAATACTTACTATTTACATTACTCGTGGTACAAGACTTGATGGCCTATAATGAATCGCCTTATAAAGTAGTTCATCAGACAGATACATATGAAATTAGATTTTATGAGGAGCGTCTAGTAGTTCAAACCCAATACACTAATCAAAATAATGGATTTCGAAAACTTTTTAATTATATTTCTGGCAATAATAAACAAAGTGAAAAAATTTCAATGACCACACCAGTGAATGTTACTCAAATTGAAAACGAGTACGTTATGCAATTTTATTTACCAAGTAAATACAAACCAAATGAAATACCTATACCATCAGATAATTCAGTAAAAATTTCTTCAATTGAGCCAGGTTATTTTGCAGTAATTAGATATTCTGGTTTTGCTTCCGATAAAAATTTTTATAAACACCGAGATGTTTTAAAAAGTGATTTAATTACTGATAATATTGAAGTAATTGGACCCGCTATTAAAGCTACTTATGATGGTCCGTTTACATTGCCTAATCTTCGAAGGAATGAAGCAATCTATCAAGTTGGTTGGAAGAATCCTCTTTAAGTCACAAACACTTGCTTATTGATTTAAGATTTAGTCTTGCTCCTTTAATCATATTTATTGATGTTTTTTTACCAATATGACTGATTTTATTGGGCAATCTTGGATATTCACTAGATGCATAGTTTCATTAACTTCTTAGCATTATTTTTTTTTTGATTCAGTATTTATAAGTTTCTCAACTCAAAAATAAGAGAGGTATTTATGAAACTAATAACAGCAATTATCAAGCCCGATAAAGTTGAAGCTTTGAGACAAGCACTTACAGGTGTGGACATCCAAGGTTTAACTATTGTTGAGGCTAAAGGATATGGGCGCCAGAAGGGTCATACCGAACTGTACCGAGGCGCAGAATATGAGGTACATTTTCTTCCTAAATCTCGAGCAGAGGTTTTAGTAGATTCTGCAGACGTCGAAAAAGTCATCACAACAATTTCTGAAGCAGTAAAATCAGGAAAAATTGGAGATGGAAAAATTTTTGTAACTGAAGTGCAAGAAGTTGTCCGAATACGTACAGGAGAACGAGGCGCTGAGGCGATTAAATAAGGAGATCCAATGAAAAAAATATTAACTTTCTTAATCCCTACTTTGCTTTTCTCTGGAGTTGCAAGTGCGGAAGTATCTGCTGAAACAGCCTTTGTATTTAATACATTTTTATTTGTTTTTAGTGGAGTCTTAGTGATGTTCATGGCATTAGGTTTTGCCATGTTAGAAGCTGGATTTGTTCGTAAAAAAAACACATCAGCAATTTTATTAAAAAATATAGCTTTATACTCAATTGCAGGAATAATGTTTTATTTAATCGGTTACAGTTTAATGTATGTAGATGTTTCAGGTTGGATAGGTTCATTAGGTGGTATGTTTTACGATACTGCTGATGATTTAACAGCTGCAACTGAAGAGGGTGGCTACTCTTTAGCATCAGATTGGTTCTTCCAAATGGTGTTCTGTGCTACAGCAATTTCAATTGTATCCGGAGCATGTGCTGAAAGAATTAAAGTATGGCCATTTATGATATTTGCAGCATTTATGACAGGAATTATTTACCCAATCTATGGTTCTTGGACCTGGGGCGGTGGATGGCTCACAGAAATGGGCTTTTCTGATTTTGCTGGATCTACAATAGTTCACTCAGTAGGTGGATGGGCAGCTTTAACTGGCTGTTTAATTCTTGGTCCTAGAGCTGGAAAATATGGTGCAGATGGAAAGATCTCTCCAATCGCTGGTGCGAACATGCCTTTAGCATGTCTAGGAACCTTCATCCTTTGGTTTGGATGGTTTGGATTTAACGGTGGATCTCAACTAGCACTTGGTAGTGCCGCTGATGCTTCTGCAATGTCAATTGTTGTTGTAAACACAAATATTGCTGCATGTGGTGGTGTCGTTGCTGCAATTATTTTATCACAGCTACTGTATAAAAAAATTGATCTATCTATTGCATTGAATGGTGCCTATTACTGCAGGTCCAGATTTAAGCAACCACTTCTTATCAATGATTGTTGGTGCAATAGGTGGTATTCTTTGTACTATCGCTATCCCAATGCTCGACAAAATGAAAATCGATGATGTTGTCGGTGCAATATCAGCACACTTAGTTGCAGGTATTTGGGGAACATTGGCCGTAGGTATTTTTGGTAGCGGCGATTTCCTAGTTCAATTAATAGGAATTGTTGCTGCAGCTGTCCTAGTTGTACCTTTAAGTGGCATATTCTTTTATATTCTAAAAGGAACTGTAGGCTTAAGAGTATCAGAAGAGACCGAAGCATCTGGTTTAGATAGTGCTGAATTAACAACAGTCGCTTACCCAGAATTTAAATAATCTTATTTATAGTACTCCTAAAAAAGGGGCACATTATGTGCCCCTTTTTCTATATTAACTCATCAATTAAATTTGTAATTTTCGAACTGTCAGGTTTGGTCATAGAGGACCAACTTTTAACTAATTGACCTTCTCCATCAAAGAGATACTTATAAAAATTCCATTTTGGAGTTTCGTTATACTCTGATGTCATCCAACTGTATATCGGATGGGCATTTTCACCAACAACACTAATAATTTCTGATATAATAAATTTGGTTTCATAATTAACTAAACAAAATTCTTTAACTTCCTCATTATTACTCAGCTCTTGATGAAAACTATTAGAAGGAGTTCCAATAATTACTAAATTCTTTTTAAAATACTCACGATGAAGATTGGATAGATTAGCGTATTGTTTTGTGAAACCACATCTACTAGCCGTATTAACAAGAAGAATGGGTTTACCTTTAAATTTATCAAGATTAACTGTATTTCCATCAATATCTTGAATACTAAAGTTATATAAGTTTTTCGCCATAATGCTCCCTATGCTTGTGAGTAAAATACTCAAAGTTATCAAGAAAATTCTCATGACAATATATACTTACTTTAAATTATCTGGATTTATAGATTTAAACTTTTGGTAAACCTAAAACTTCATTTTTTTTGATGTATTCATCTTTGTAGGGAGGTCTGCTAAATACCTCTTTAATCAAGGGTTTAAAAAAATCTAGATCTTTATTTTCATATTCGGGATCAAAAGATTTTTGATCCCATCTTTCACAGAAATCTGCGCAAGTTTGGAAATAAATATTATCTTTAAATTTATCTCTAGCATTTTTATCCCATCCATAATGATGAGCATAGTAGATCATTTGAAAAATTCCATGATGCTCAATCACCCATGTTATTTCATCTCTTACATAAGGTCTTACAACTTCAGCAGAAAACCTATCGTGATTTTGAGGGGCAAGCCCATCTCCAATATCATGAAGTAAGGCACCAACAATCCAATCAATGTCAGCTCCATCATTATAAGCTCTAGTAGCTGATTGTAGACCATGATCTAATCTTGTTATCTTGTAACCCTCCATAGTATTTTTTCCTTGTCTTGTAAGTTCTTCTATTATTCTTTCATATGTCAAAGAAACATACTTTTCCTCATATTTTTGGAGCAATAGATAATCTTCTTTATCTCCATCTTTCATATGTTTAAATTTTACATTTTTCTCAGTCATAAATTTGTCTCACTTAGATGATATTTTTCATGTAAATGTCTCAATTTTCCATCAGTTGAATCAAATTCTAGATAACAACCTTGTAAATGTCTAGCTCCCTCACTCGAGTCATAAGAGGTTCTTCCATGTAGAAGTCTGTGGTTATCAAACATCATGACATCTCCTGGTGAGAGCTTAAATTTTATCTCGAAGTCAGATGAAGTGTATAAATCTCCTAATAATTTTCTCGCTTTGTAAAAACTCTCTAATTTTTCATTTTCTAAAGGTGGCACGTAATCAACTCTAGTACTATACCTGACTTGCTTATAGTCGCCATCCTTGTCTAATTCAATTAACTCTCCCCAATTTTCTAAAATTATATCTTTATCTTGAAATCGGTAACGTAAATTTGTTTTGGTTAAAGACTCAAATGCTTCTGGCTCATTTAATTTGATATATTCTGCAACTGAAAAACCATCAACAAGAGTAGAAAAACCACCACTTACTTCATTTTTTAAACAATGCAAAAACTGTATCCCAGGTGCTTCTGGTTTTCTGTAAGGGTTATCAGTATGAGGCGGTAATGCAATAGGTTTATAGGCTAAGTCATTTGGATTTGGTTTAGACATTACATCAAAAAATTCTCCAAAATTTGTGACCTTAACTGGGCCGATTGAATTTACAAATTTTAAAATATACTTACTCTCAGTTGGTACATTTTTAATAATAACAAATCCATATTTATAAAAATCCATAAGAAGATTATACATAGACTCTTTTTCAACCATATCTTCTTCAAAAATAGCCTGAGGTATAACTTCTAGTTGAGAATTCCATAAAATTCTTTTTGGTAAGGGCCCTCTTTTATTTTTTTCTTCATCCATTTCAATCAAAAGATCATTTAAACGATATTGACCTTTTGCCCCATCATTAAATTCAACATCAAGTTTGTTATCTGTTAATTTACAATTTTCTATTTTCAACTTTAAGTCAATAGAGGATGGCTCATACAATCTTTGATTAGTATCTAAATTTGATGAATTATCTTAATAGTATTATTTTCAAAATGAAAATCCATAATCCAAACTCCAAGTATTTATAATTAAATATTTTGCTAAATTTAATTAATTGTCAATTAAGAAATTAACTCTTGATTTTAAAAATTGCCTCAATTTCTACTGTAAAACCTAGAGGCAAAGAATTAACTCCTACTGCAGCTCGAGCATGAACACCAGTCTCGCCAAAAATATCTTTCATCATATTTGAGCAACCATTGATTACTAAAGGTTGCTGTGTGAAGCTCTCAATACAATTTACAAAACCTGTCAGTTTTATTAATTGATCTACTTTATTAATTGATCCTATTTCATTTTTTAAAGCAGATAAGATAGCTAATCCACATAGCCTTGCGTGATTTTGAGCTGTCTCTAAATCAACATCAGCCCCAACTTTTCCTTTTGCAAAAGACCCATCCTCAAGTAATGGGCCTTGACCAGATATATATGCAATATTATCAACAATAACGCAGGGTTTATAACTCCCTGCAGGTTTTGCAGGTTTTGGTATTAAAAGACCTAATTCAGCTATCTTGGCTTCGAAATCCATCAATTAAAAAATTACTCTTTTTCATCAATTTTACTAATCATTTGTTCAGTAGCAGTTTGCATTCCTATTGCGGAAGCGGTGCGAGGCACAATCATTGATGGTGTATTCTCATCATAAATTTCACTAGTTCTTCCAACTCTTACTCTTTGATAGGTAAATAGAGCCAGAAAAACATAAACTATTGCACAATAATAAAACAATCCATAGGCACCAAAATAAGACATAAATCCAGAGACGATAATTGGCCCTAAAACTAAACCTAATGCATTAACTAATGTCAGAGTTGAGCTAGCAGAAACAACCTCATCCTTTTCTAAAAAATCATTTAGGTGAGAAATAACAACCGCATAGTAAGGAAGAGATACAGCTGAATGTATTCCAACAAATAATAAAAGAATATTAAATGAAATAGATCCAAAAATAATTACACAAATAGAAGAAACCAAAGCAATGATATTCAATATCAGTAAAATTATTCTTCTATCAAATGTATCCGATAATTTACCAACCGGATACTGAAATAAAGCTCCAATGAAAGTATTTACAAAAACAAGTATAGAAATTTGAAAAATACTTAAGCCTAATTTAGCTCCAAAGACTGCAATTAATCCAAATGACGCTCCATAAATCATACCAATGCCAAAAGAGCCGATAAAAGACATGGGAGAATTTTTATATAGATCTTTTAAAGATATGAACTTAGGTGTAGAAAATTCTGGTGCTGATTTTTTAGTAAGCAAAATTGGAACTAAAGCAAAAGAAATTAATAAAGATGTTAGAATATATAAGTGTGCCTCAGTAGTCTCTTTTAGATTTATTAGCAAACCACCCCCACTAGTTGAGAAGTATAATATCACCATGTAAAATCCTATGAGCTTCCCCCTTGTTCTATTATCAGCACGATCATTTAGCCAACTTTCACAAACGATATATATTGCTGCTAATGAAAACCCTGTAAGTAATCTTAAAAAAAACCAAAAAAACGGGTGAACATAAATCCAATGAAATAAAATTGTAATGGAAGCAATGGATGCGAATGCTGCAAATACTCTTATATGTCCTACATTTTTGATAATTTTTGGACAAATATATGAGCTAGCTAAATAGCCTATAAAATAACCTGTAAAGACATATCCAATTTCAAAATCGGAAAAATTAAATAATACGGCATTAATATTTAACAAGGTTCCTTGCAAAGAATGTGCAAGCATAATAAATCCAAAACCTGTAAATAGAGCCCAAGAGCTATATATGACGTTCAACACCGGAGATTTTTTAAACTTTTAGTTTAAAAAAGCAATTATTATTTATTGAAGGGGAGGTTCGTCATTACAGACTCAACCTCTTCGCCATCAACAAGAAGTGTCTGTTTTTTTTCTAAACTTTGATATTGGGTTTGAACCATAGCAATTCCAAGACAACAGCCAAAATCTGGACTAAAGCATGCAGCTCTTAACTCACCTATTTTGTCATTACCTATTTTTAAAGATAGTGCTTTTGTAATTTCAATTTTATCCAGTTTAAATTTTAAACCAACTAAAGATCTCTTGACTCCCTCTTTGCGCTGTTTTTCTAATTCAGCTTTTCCTAAATAATCTATTTTGGGATTGAAAGAAACAAAAGAACCCAAACCACACTCCAGTGGAGTGTCATTCATATTCATATCATTTCCAAAAGATAATAAACCACCCTCTATTCTTTCTATTAAATTCGGACAACCTGGTCTTACATCCAAATCTTCACCTTTAGACATAAGGGCATCATACAGATTTAGGC